>ERZ773225.894-NODE-894-length-39762-cov-3.900698_pt1 | contig 39762 bp, 27 predicted proteins | sample MGYA00580993_ERZ773225 | MGnify/ENA primary metagenome ERZ773225 (study PRJEB29015, sample SAMEA2737748) | human gut metagenome | biome: human gut; feature: human-associated habitat; material: faeces | place: China | collected 2012 ...
GCTGGTTGGGAGAAAGATGACGCTGGAGTTTGGCACTACTATGACAGCGATGATGAGATGGTAACCGATGAGTGGAAGAAAGATGGCGGTAAATGGTTCCATCTTGACGAAGATGGTGAGATGGAGACAGATACATGGGTAGATGATGACTACTATGTAGCTGAAGATGGTCATATGCTGACCAACGAGTGGAAAAAGACCATGGCTGATGAGGATGAAGATGATCCGGAAGACGGCGGCGAGCATTGGTACTACTTCAACAACAAAGGTAAAAAAGTTACCGATACTGATAAGAAGATCAATGGAAAGACCTACTACTTCAACGAAGATGGTGAGATGCAGTATGGCTGGCATGAGGATGACGGCAACGCTTACTACTTAGGTACAGAAGACGAAGGTTGGAGAGCTGAGTCTCAGTGGCTGTGGCTTGAGAAATCCGGTAACAATGAGAACGATCTGGATGATGATGATGATCTGGAAGTAGTTCTTGATTGTTCTGAAGATGACAACTGCGACGATGAAGGTTGGTACTGGTTCCAGTCTTCCGGTAAAGCATATCATGATACAGGCAAGAAGAAAATCAATGGTAAATACTACATGTTCAACAATCATGGTCAGATGCTGTATGAGTGGATTGATAATACAGCTGTAAAAGTTGGTTCTAATGCAGAACTGGATGGTAACCTTAATAAGGGTGTTTATGCAACAACCGACAACATGAGATACTACAATGTAGTAGAAGATGGTTCCAGAGGTAATGGCTGGTATCAGATCGATGGTGCTGAAAACCTGGATGCTGATGGTGATACAGACTGGTACTATATCGATGACGGTGAAGTTAAATACGCTGATGGCGGTTCCAAAGACTTCGCTACTTACGATGATGACGGAGCTGTATACGTTCAGAGAATCAAAATTGAAGGTAAATACTTCTCCTTCAACGAAAAAGGTCAGATGCAGGATGGCTTACAGTACTGCAAAGCTGATGGTGGATTCTACTACTTTGATGACAATGGTTATCAGAAGACAGGCCGCGTAACTTCTGTAGAGAACGATGATGATGATTACACCTTCTACTTCAATACTAAGAACGGCAAGAATGGTCAGGGATATAAAGGTATCAAAGATGATTATCTCTACTTCAATGGTAAGAGACAGGATGCAGATGATGATTACAGACTGTTCTACTACGATGGAGATATCTATCTGACCAATACTAAAGGTAAGATCCAGAAATCTTCCAAGAAGTACGATATTGAGAACAAGGGTATCGCTGAGGATGATGTAAAGGTTGAGATTAGCAGCAAAAAAGTTCAGTCCGTTGAAACCAGCACTAAGAAATATACTGCGGATGATCTGAAAGAGATCGCTGAAGCTCAGTTCGGCGATGCAAAAGTTACAGATGATGCAATCGTATCTGTACCGTTCATCCAGCTGTACGATGATGATGTTTATACCTACACAAATCTGGCTGGTACTAAGGCTGTTGAAGGTTGGTTAGGATTAAACAAATAATTAATCTGAATTTTATTCGATTAGTCATTTGACCTAGGATAATTGAGAAGCGGTATTTCAGGATATTTCCTGGAATGCCGCTTCTTTTTTAGTAAAAAGAGCTCCGATACCTCGAAGTGTTTCGAGATGGCGGAGTTTTTTATGTGGTCGCAATGTAAATGAAGCCTGTCTGTATGACTGCATTTGCCCTCTGTCAGTTAAAGAATAGAATATGCAAAACTCTCTGCAGTACTATCATTTTGAGTTTAAGCATATCTTCCAAGTCTTGTTTCACTGATTCTTTCATGATATGATAATAAAAACAACAAATTATCATGATGTGTGATAAACGTGCAGTTTTATTAAAAAGAGAGGGAGCCATATGGGTATATATTTAAATCCCGGAAACGCAGCTTTTTCAGAAGCGGTGCATTCTCAGATCTATGTAGATAAAACAGAGCTGATTTCTTATACCAACAGTGTGCTGGCAACAAACCAGAAAAATATCTGCGTCAGCCGCCCAAGGAGATTTGGAAAATCCATTACAGCCAATATGCTGGCTGCTTATTATAGTAAGGGATGTCAGTCTGATACTTTATTTAAAGACCGAAAAATCAGCTGTTCAAAAGATTATAAAAAATATTTAAACACTTACACAACTATATTTTTAAATATCCAGGAATTTTTAAGTCGAAGCTCTAATGTAGAAGAATTGATTCAGCGGATCCGGCGTTCACTCATGAGAGAAATTCGCCGTGAATATCCAACGATTGATTTTTATGATGAATTAGATCTGACGGAAAATATGAAGGAAATTTATGCTGAAACAAATGAGCCATTTATTATAATCATTGATGAATGGGATTGTATTTTTAGGGAATACGCAGAAGATAAAGCGGCTCAGGAACGATATCTGGATTTCCTTCGCGATTTTCTAAAGGATAAGGCACATATACATCTGGCATATATGACAGGAATATTGCCAATAAAAAAATACGGTACCCATTCTGCGCTCAATATGTTTGATGAATTCTCGATGGCAAATCCAGGTGTTCTGGCGCAATATGTCGGTTTCACAGAAAATGAGGTGCGCTGCCTCTGCTCAGATTATCAAATGGATTTGGCAGAAATCAAAGAATGGTATGATGGATATCGCTTTGAAAAAGCCTCTTCTATTTACAGTCCGCGTTCGGTTGTGGCTGCTATGACTTCTGGTATCTGCGATTCTTATTGGAACCAGACCGAAACATTTGAGGCACTGCGCGGATATATTGACATGAATTTTGATGGGCTGAAAGACGACGTTCTCAGCATGATGGCCGGAGAAATGGTACCGGTCAATACAGGTAGTTTCAGCAATGATATGACGACATTTCACGGCGAGGATGATGTCCTGACTTTGCTGATTCATCTGGGATATCTTGGATACGATTTCAGCCATAAATCAGTTTTTATTCCGAATAATGAAATCCGTGGAGAGTTTGTAAATGCGGTTTCGGTTTCTCAATGGGGAGAGGTCTCGAAAGCATTAAAAAACTCAGCTGATTTACTTAATGCTATCTGGAGAAAAGATGAAGAAAAAGTAGCTGCCTATATGGAACAGGCTCATTTTGAAACATCCCATTTACAGTATAATAATGAAAATGCACTGAGTTATACTGTATCACTGGCACTCTACGCTGCCAGAAACTTTTATCAGGTTTATCGTGAATTTCCATCGGGATCTGGATTTGCAGATATAGTTTATTTACCGCGAAAAGAATTTCCGGATAAGCCAGCTTTGATTGTCGAACTAAAATGGAACAAATCGGCCGAAGGCGCAATTCACCAGATATTAAAAAAACAATATTTCCAGAATCTGGAAGATTATTCAGGGAATATGCTGCTGGTTGGAATCAATTATGATTTAAAGACGCGAAAACATGAATGTAAAATTTTAGAATTTAAAAAATGAAAAGCAAATTATTTGTCACGGCGGCAGTAAAAAGAGATGTTGATTGAGAAATCCTCTTTTTGCGGCCGCTGTGATTTGACATCCAAGTCGAATCTGAATCATTAAGCGGATAGCTTGATATAAAAGGACTCCGTCACTTCAGAGAAGTCTGAGGTGGCGGAGTCCTCTTTTTGTCAAGGTCGAACGTTGTACCGTTTACTAATTCAATCTTTCAAATATACCAGGCAGCGTTTCTTAAAAAAAGCAATTCCATAACACAAAATTTTATCATAGGAATCCTCAAATTCTTTTGCATACATTTTTTCATCGATCTGGGCAAGCGTGCTGGAATATTTCACTTCAAAAAGGGCCAATTGTCCATTTTCAGAGTCGTAGACAATCACATCGCTTCGTCCTTCTCCATGCTCTTTATTCGACTCCACCACATAACCGGCACCAGTAAAAATACCTGCCAGAAATGCATGGTAAAAGTCTTCTCGGTAATCATGATAACTGATGGTTTTTCTTAAAAGTTTATTCATCTCATCCGTCATCCTGTCGCTGTTTCCATCCCATACCGCATGAAATAATTCTGTGCGGTTCCAATGCTTCGTTGATTCGTTAAACCATTTTATAATTGTTGACTCAAAAATATCCTTGATTTCCCTATTCGGAATCATCATTGCGGTTGTTCCATCTGGAATAGTTTCTTGAATATCCATCTCTCGAACGCGCGTCAGATAACCGGTTAAATATAAAATACTCCATAAGTTATCCTCGGAAGAATGAAGATAATCATAGGTTAAATTTTCTTCAATTTTTTGGAAAATATATCCGCCGGACAATAATTTTTCCAATTTCATTGTGATACTGCTTCCTGCATAATCAATGAAAGAGCGAATAATTGCATTATCGCTTGTATTCTTCCAATAACTCTCAGGCTTCATGGAAAGATTATGCTGAAGATCCCGAAGATAATTCATCACATCCCACGGGCAATATACATCAAAGCATCCGAAATGATAACCGTCATACCAGGCTTTGATTTCATCCGAATATTCGGTAGTATTTGATTCCTTTAAAATCTGATTTACATCGTTTTGTGTAAAGCCAAAATATTCATTTAATCGAGAATCTGTGATGGTATCCGAAACAAAATTATTGGTTCCAGTGAAGATACTTTCTTTAGCAATTTTCAAGCATCCTGTCACAACCGCAAAGCAGAGGCTGGAATTATCTTTTAATGAGGTACTCATCATTGCTTTCATGATTTCCAGCATTTCCTGATAATACCCATTGCTGCTTGCTTTCGCAACGGGAACATCGTATTCATCCAACAAAAGAATAACAGTCTTCCCATAATAAGCCTGCATCATTTTCATCAAAATCAGGATAGAACCCTTTACATCTGTTGCAGATGCAGTCTGATTTTTTAGTCGTTTAAAAATCTCTTTATATGCATCGCTGACGGCATCGCTTTGCTCCAAATAAGAGTATTCGATGCATATCTGGGATATGACAAATTTCAGCATATCAAAAGCACTGTCAAATGTAATCCCATCTACATCCTTAAAGGTAATAAAAAGAGTCGGACGCTGATTCATCCATGTTTGACAAATAGCTGATTCATGACTGATTTCCAAATCTTGAAATAACGAATGGTTATCATGTCGAATATCGAAAAAATGTTCCAGCATACTCATAGCCAGCGTCTTTCCAAATCGTCTGGGGCGAGTAATCAGCGTGACGTTTGCTGTGCTTTTCTTTAATAATTCCGAAATGAGTCCCGTTTTATCCACATAGTAATATCCATTTTCACGTATCTGAGAAAAATCCGAGACGCCAACCGGAATATTAAGATTCGTCATAGAATCATCGCTCCTTTCGAAAAATCAGGCTGTTTTTATTATCATATCATGAAAGGCTGGGGGAAACAAGGTGGAGAAAGAGATTGAAAAGATAGAAAAAGTCCCCTGGGAATCACCCTAACAAAAAAGGGTTGTTACACCATATAAGTGCACAACCCTTTTCATTTTATTCAGATCTGCCACACGTTTGTGTAACAGCTCTTCTTTAAATGTTATTTGAGATATAGATTATTTATTAGCTACAGCGTTCTGTGCTGCCTCGTAAGCATCTGTATTCTCGTAGTGTGTAACGCCCAGTGCATCCTGATAAATTGCATTGTCGAACAGCTCAATCTTCGGTAATGTAGCGGCGTTCTTATAGGTGCCCTCAGAACCATCTTTAGTAGAAGAGGCAATCTCGTATGTGTTTCTGAACGTAAACTTAACGTCATCACCAAAATTTTCTACATCATACTCTTTAGAAGTAGATTTCTGAAGTTTACCTTTGTTGTTTACCAGATAGTATTTCTTATCTACAACATAGATTCTGTAATCATCATCTGCTTCCAGTCTCTTGCCATTCCAGTAAAGGTAACCGGATTTCTCACCTGTATAACCCTGACCATTCTTACCATTCTTGGTCTCGAAGTAGTAGGTGTAGTTATCATCCTCTTCTTCAACATTAGCAATCTTGCCGGTCTTCATATAACCATCATTGTCGAAGTAGTAGAATTTCTTATCGATCATCTGTAAACCAGTCTGCATCTGACCAATTTCATTGAAGCAGAAGTTCTTGCCATTGATCTTGATCTTCTTGGTATATACTTTAGCACCGTCATCAGTTAAGTCAGTATTGTTCTTCTCACCGTCATCAGCTTTCTTAGCCTTACCGTCTTTGAAGTAATACCAATCGGTATCATCGCCTGCCTTAAGTGCATCAGCACCATCGATCTGATACCAGCCATCAGCTCTCCAGCCCTCTTCAACTACGTTCATGTAACGTACTTCAGAAGCGGTAGCTTCGATGGAATCGCTATCCAGTTTTGCATTGGAAGCCACGTTTGCTTTAACACCATTGATCCACTCATACAGCATCTGACCATGATTGTTGAAGTAGTAGTATTTACCGTTGATCTTTTTCTGCTTAGCGTCTTTGTACATCTTACCGTCGCTACCGAACCAGTACCAACCTTCTTCATCACACGGATCATCATCATTCTGAGAATCATGGCTTACGGCATCTGCTGCATCTTTCTCATCATCATCTTCGGAATCCGGAGCAGCTAACCACAGCCAAGAAGAGTTGGTTCTAGCACCGTCATCCTCTTCGCCTAAGTAGTATACGTTGTTGTTAGAATCAGCATACCAACCATACTGCATTTTTCCATCTTCATCGAAGAAGTAAGTCTTGCCATTGATCTTTTTATCATCAGAAGTGGTCTTTTTACCCTTGCTGCCGAAGTAGTACCAGCTTTCGCCATCCTCGTCCGGATCATCCTGATCGTCATCGGACACGGTCTTCTTCCACTCGTTAGTCAGCATATGACCATCTTCAGCTACATAGTAGTCATCGTCTACCCAAGAATCTGTCAGCATGTTGCCGTCATCATCCAGATAGAACCACTTACCACCGTCTTTTTTCCACTCGCCTGTTACCATCTCATCGTCGCTGTCATAGTAGTGCCAAACACCAGCGTCATCTTTCTCCCAACCAGCTGCGAAAGAAGTCATGGAAGCACCCATAGCGAGTAAAGCTGCTGCAGAAAGTACTGCAACTAATTTAGTCTGCTTTCTCATAATTAATGCACTCTCCTTTTTACTTTTTGAAATATTTTTCTCGAAATCCTAACTGCATTACCAGGTCATTATACTTCGGATATGGAAAATTATCAATAGTTTTTTTACAGAATTTCCAACTTTTTATTTTGAAGTGGAATATTGTCTGTATTTCCTATGTTTCTCTTCCCTGTGAAGTACTGCCTTTCTCCGATACACCCACATTATAATACACGTTTTTCCAAAATACCATAACATTTATCTGTGCATTTTCTTACGGATTTTTTACGAAAATTCTTTATAGTTTCGTAATTGTATTTATATTTGTACAATCCTGTTTTAACCGCTAAAATGCCTGTATTTCCAGTATTTTTTACGTTTCTTATTTCCCACAGACCACCTTATCAAGCCTTTCGTCACTGTTCACGCATACGTGCCCAGTAACAGTCTTTATTCTCCCCCCGCAGCATTGCTTTTTCCGTTTACTTTCTCTGTGTTTATGCTATAATGTTCATATATCACTTTTGATTTTATTTTTTGAACATGCAACAACTAGAACCTATTTTCACTCTTATCCATCTATAATGATGACGAAATACGTGAATATATAAGAGAAAAATAAAAGAATTTAATAATTCAGGAGGTTTTATATGGATCGCTATGGACTGATCTGCCGGAGTTTCTATGAGAATCCGGATGTAACCCAGCGGGAGCTTGCTTCGATTTTGAATCTTTCCCTGGGGACTGTGAATAAATTGCTTGGGGACTGCCTGGAGAAGGCATTTCTCATGACGGATATGGATACGGGGAAATATCTGCTGACCGAACAGGGGCTTAAGTATCTGGAACAATTTAAAGTGGATGGCGCCGTCATTACCGCCGCCGGGTTTGGCTCCCGGTTTGTGCCGCTGACGTTTGAGACACCGAAGGGGCTTCTGGAAGTGTTTGGCGAGCGGATGATTGAGCGCCAGATCAAGCAGCTCCATGAATCGGGGATCACGGATATCACAATTATCGTCGGTTATTTAAAGGAAAAGTTTGAATATCTGATCGACAAATATCAGGTCAAACTCCTCTATAACCCGGAGTACGCCACCAAAAATAATCTGGCTACGATCTACCATGCCCGCGAGCTGTTCCGCGGCCGCAATATGTATCTGCTTGTCTCGGACAACTGGATTCGAAATAATATGTACCATAAGTATGAGTGCGGCGCGTGGTACTCTTCCGTTTACATGGAAGGTGAGACGTCAGAGTGGTGTCTTTCTTCTAATAAAAAGGGGCGTATCACATCGGTGCAGGTCGGTGGGCATGATTCCTGGGTCATGTATGGACCTGCGTTCCTCTCGCGTGATTTTTCCAACCAGCTCATTCCGCTCATTGAGGAAGCCTATCATCAGCCTGGCACAGAACAATGGTACTGGGAACAGGTTGTCGTCGATCATATCAAAGAACTGGATTTTTCGATGAACTGCCAGCCGGCGGATCAGGTCTATGAGTTTGAAAACCTGGAAGAGCTGCGCCTGTTTGATCCGAAATATCAGAATCATTCGGACAATGCCGCCATGCAGCTGGTCGCACACGTTTTCAATGTAAAAGAGGAAGCGATACACAACATCCGCTGTCTCAAATCTGGTATGACAAACCAGTCGTTCCTGTTTGAACTGGATGGAAAACATTATATCTGCCGCATTCCGGGTCCGGGAACAGAATTTCTGATTAACCGGAAAGAGGAGGAGGCTGTTTACAAGGCGGTCACACCGCTTGGCATTACCGAACATATTTTGTATTTTGACGGAAAAACCGGCTACAAGATCGCCCAGTATTATGAGGGCGCTCGGAATGCGGATGCAAAGAATCCGCAGGAGATGGCCGCCTGCATGGAGATGCTGCGGAAGCTGCATCATTCCGGCGTGACGGTTCCGCACACGTTCCGCATTCGGGAACGGATTGATTTTTATGAAAGGATCTGCCGCGGACATGAGGAAATGCTGTTCGAGGACTACCCGGCGGTCCGCGCCCGGATGAATGAACTGATGGATCGGCTGGATACACTGGAACGTCCTTGCTGCCTCTCCCATATTGACTCAGTTGCGGACAATTTCCTGTTTCTGCCGGACGGCTCCCTGCGTCTGATCGACTGGGAGTATGCAGGCATGTGCGATCCGCTCATTGATATTGCGATGTGCAGTATTTATTCATATTATTCACAGGAAGAGCTTGACCACCTTCTGGAAGAATACCTCCAGCACGCCCCATCAGACGAAGAACGCTTTGTCACGTATGCCTATGCGGCGCTCGGCGGTTTCCTGTGGGCGCTCTGGGCGGTCTTCAAGAGTATGGAAGGACGCGAATTTGGCGATTACACGATCGTGATGTACCGGTATGCGAAAAATTATTATCGAAAAATTGTTTCCGAGGACTTGTTAAAATTGTAATATTTCCGTTAGGTATTTTACATTTATCTATGTTATACTTATAAAGTAATTTGATATGATACCAGGGTCAAAAGGTCAGAAGTTCGACGCAAGCTTGCTTGCAGGAGAATTTTTGACCTTGGGACCCGCCAAAAACATGAGTAAGTAGCCATTTTTCAAAGAAAAATGAGCGAATTACGAATGTTTTTGAAGATTGCGGGAGCATATAGTGCGGAGCAATCTGGTATCAGAGGGGTCAAAATGCCTTTTGACCCCAACATCTTTGATATTAATTTCTACTGTAATCATAAATAACGATAAATCACATTGCAAGGGGGATACGCGATGCGGAAAAGATATGCAAAACTGCTTGGGCTTGCCTGCCTGATCGGTGCCATGGGGCTGCTTCCTTCTTCCCAGAGCCGTGCGGCCGGATGGCTGAAGGACGGAAACTACTGGTACTACATGACCGACGACGGTCAGAAGCATACCGGATGGGTACATATCGGAGAGAAATATTATTATATGGATGATTCGACCGGCAAGATGGTGACCGGATGGCGTCAGGATTCATCCACTTCCGCCTGGTATTATTTCAACCAGAGCGGCGAGATGATGACCAAATGGCAGAAAATCAACAACTACTGGTACTATTTTAACCAGTATGGTGTGATGCAGAAGGGCTGGCTCCAGCTTGATACAGTCTGGTATTATCTGGGTGAGGATGGACGGATGTTTACCAACTGGCAGAAGATGGACAACGGCACCTGGTATTATTTCGGCACGGACGGGGCGATGCGGACTGGATGGCAGAAGGTAAACAGCACCTGGTATTATCTCGACGAAAATGGAAAAATGCTGACCGGTTGGCAGCTTATTAAAAATGAATACTACTATCTCCATGATGGCAAAATGCTGACCGGATGGCTCAATGACAGCAACGGAAACACCTACTACATGGACAAGACAGACGGCAATATGAGCCGCGGCTGGGAGCAGATCGACGGCACCTGGTACTATTTCAATGAGTACGGACACCGCCAGAAGGGCTGGATTAAGGTATCCGGCACCTACTATTATCTGGATGAGAACGGTAAGATGGCTTCGAACACAACCCTGACGATTGATTCGGTGAAATACACCTTTGCCAAGAGCGGTGCGTGCCAGAATCCACCGTCCAGTCTCTCCGGCATGAGCGACAGCTATTTTGACCCAAGTGCTTCACAGGGAACAGGGACTTCGTCTGGCAGTTCTTCTTCAAGCAGCACTTCGGGGCCAAGCGGAACGGCTTCGAACAATTCCAATTCAGGGACCTCCAGTTCAGGTAACACCAACAATTCGAATAGTTCCGATCCTTCGACCAGTTTTACTGCACCGGGAAGTTCCAACAGCTCCAGCTCGTCAAATGGTTCTTCGTCGGGCACAACCGTTCCGATTCCTGGAAGCGGCTACAGCAGTTCCACTTCCACGCCGGGCGGGACTTCCAGTTCGTCAGGCTCTTCGAATAACCAGACAAACAGCAGTTCCACCAGCGATACCGGCAATGTACCAAGCCGCATCTACAGCAACGGCACGACTTACACCGCACCGACGACATCGAACTCCAGCTCGTCAGGCTCTTCGTCAAATTCATCCGATAAACGGATTAACGGATTTACCTCCAATCAGGGCGATACGATTCAGGAGGGGCAGACGCAGGGTCCTGGGCGGAAATAAACCGTATTTGCAAAATATATAAGTGTTGTTAAAAAAAGATTTTGACCAACGATTCATAGCCTATATCGATGGTCAAAATCTTTTTAATTAAAATCATACCTTCTAAAAGCTGCCTACACCTCAAACACCAAATCCCCATAACTCGGGAACGGCCATAACTCTTTATCTACCAGCATTTCCAGCTCGTCTGCCGGTTTACGGAGAGCTGCCATCGCCGGGCATACCTCATGCAGATAGGCGAATGCTTTTTCTTTGTTATCCTTGATCGCAGATGCCTTTGCCAGGATATCTTTGAGTGCCGCCAATGCCACCTTCATCTCTGAAAGTTTATCAGAGGTCTCTAAAAGCAGTTCTTTCTGGACACTGACATCGGCCTCCTCACAGGCAGTCCGGACGGCTGTCAGGGAGGAAGCAAGCTGAGTCGTATATTTGACAACCGCCGGGATGATCTGCTTGCCTGCCATGTCGATCATCGTCTTCGCCTCGATGTTAACAGTCTTGGAATATGCCTCATACTCGATCTCGGCACGGGATTCCAGCTCGGTCCGGGTGTACACGCCAAATTCTTCAAAGAGCTTGATCGCTTTCTCGGTCCGGATTGCCTCGACAGAATCGATACCCGCTTTCAGGTTCGGGAGTCCACGGCGCTCTGCCTCTTTAACCCATTCCTCAGAATAACCATTTCCGCTGAAAATGATACGGCGGTGCTCTGCAAACAGACGCTTGATGATATCATGGACTGCGCTGTCAAAATCATCGCTGTTTTCCAATTCGTCCGCAGCCTCTTTAAACGCTTCTGCCACGATCGTGTTGAGCACGACGTTCGGGGATGAAACAGAATCCGAAGAACCAACCATACGGAACTCGAATTTGTTACCGGTAAACGCAAACGGTGAAGTACGGTTGCGGTCGGTTGCATCCTTGACAAAATCCGGAAGTGTCGCTACTCCCGTCTGAAGTACCTCGCCTTTCTTAGAATGTGCGGCTTCGCCCGTGCTGCACAGCTGATCGATAACATCCTCCAGCTGCTCGCCCAGGAAAATAGAGATGATCGCTGGCGGCGCCTCTGCCGCACCCAGACGATGATCGTTGCCCGGAATCGCGGTGGACTCGCGCAGCAGATCCGCGTGTCTGTCAACTGCTTTCATGATGCACGCCAGAACCAGAAGGAACTGTACATTTTCGTGCGGCGTCTCGCCCGGATTCATCATGTTGATGCCGTCGTCGCTCGTCAGGGACCAGTTGTTGTGCTTACCGGAACCATTGATTCCGTCAAATGGTTTCTCATGCAGCAGACAGGTCAGACCGTGATGTCCTGCGACACGCTTCATCGCCTCCATGACCATCTGGTTGTGATCGACTGCCAGATTGACCTGACAATAGGTTGGCGCTAATTCATGCTGTGCTGGTGCAACTTCGTTGTGCTGTGTCTTTGCACTGACCCCCAGACGCCACAGTGTCTCATTTAACTCTTTCATGAATGCACCGACTCTCGGACGGATGCTTCCAAAATAGTGATCATCCATCTCCTGTCCTTTCGGCGGCATCGCGCCAAACAGGGTACGACCGCTGTAGATCAGGTCTTTTCTCTGTAAATATTTGTTCTTATCAACCAGAAAATACTCCTGCTCCGGTCCCACATACGGAATCACCCGGTGGGAAGTCGTATTTCCAAACAGGCGGAGAATCCGGAGTGCCTGCTCGTTGATTGCCTGCATGGAACGCAGCAGCGGTGTCTTCTTATCCAGTGCTTCGCCGCGGTACGAACAGAATGCAGTCGGTATGTAGAGTGTCACGCCCAGCGTATCTTCCCGCAGAAATGCCGGGGAAGTACAATCCCAGGTTGTATAGCCGCGTGCCTCAAAGGTGGAACGAAGTCCGCCCGACGGAAACGAGGATGCATCCGGCTCGCCCTTAATCAGCTCTTTACCGGAAAACTCCATGATAACGCGTCCGTTGGAATCCGGTACGGAGATAAACGCATCATGTTTTTCTGCCGTAATGCCGGTCAGCGGCTGGAACCAATGGGAATAATGCGTCGCACCGCGCTCGATCGCCCAGTCTTTCATCGCGTGTGCGACAACATCTGCGATGGACGGATCCAGCTCAGCTCCGTCTTCAATGGTTTTCTTCAGTTTTTTGTAAACACTTTTCGGAAGGCGTTCCTGCATCGCCTTGTCATTAAACACATTTTTTCCGAAAATTTCCGGTACATTGATAATCTCGCTCATTCAATCCCTCACATTAATATGAAAACAGACCGGACCGCCGGTATGTATATCCGCGTTGCGAAATGTACATCCCTGCAGTCCGGTCATGAACCTTACTTATTCATCAGGCTTTTCCGATAGAACCGAACAGTTCCATCTTTGTCTTAACCGTCTCTTTGATCGCCTCAAAACCAGGTGCAAGAAGTTTACGCGGGTCAAATCCTTTGCCCTGCTGATCCTTACCAGCCTCGATATACTGGCGGGTTGCCTCTGCAAATGCCAGCTGGCACTCAGTATTTACATTAATCTTCGCTACACCTAAAGAAATGGCTTTCTTGATCATATCTTCCGGAATACCGGTACCACCGTGAAGAACCAGCGGCATATCGCCTACTTTTTCTTTTACGGCTGCCAGCGTCTCAAAGCTTAAGCCTGGCCAGTTTGCCGGATATTTGCCGTGGATATTGCCGATACCTGCTGCCAGCATATCAACTCCGAGGTCTGCAATCGCCTTGCACTCGTTCGGATCTGCACATTCGCCCATACCGATCACGCCGTCTTCCTCGCCGCCGATGGAACCAACCTCAGCCTCCAGGGAAATACCTTTCTCCGCGCAGACTTTGACTAATTCTTTGGTTTTCTCTACGTTCTCGGCGATCGGATAATGGGAGCCGTCAAACATGATGGAAGAAAATCCAGCATCGATACATTTGTAGCAGCCCTCGTAGGTGCCGTGATCCAGATGCAGCGCAACCGGAACCGTGATGTTCAGCTCTTCGATCATCGCTTTTACCATCGCAGATACTGTCTTAAAGCCAGTCATATACTTGCCTGCGCCCTCAGAAACACCTAAGATAACCGGTGAGTTCTGCTCCTGTGCCGTCAGTAAAATTGCTTTGGTCCATTCAAGATTGTTGATGTTGAACTGACCAACCGCATATTTGCCATCTCTTGCCTTCTGAAGCATTTCCTTCGCACTAACTAACATATACAAACCTCCTCGTTGTCTCTTTTTGATCTAACCAGAGTCTATTATATACCATAATTCAGTATTTGCCTAGCCTGTCAAAAAAATAACAGGCAATTATTTTAATATTTTGTAACTTTTACTGTAAAATCTCCGAAACGGTCTTCTCCATCTCCTCCGGCTTGCACTGGCGGTTGTGACGGATCTCTGCCTTGCGGATCTCCTCGATCGCCTGCGGGATCTTCACGCCGGATGCTTTCTCCATCTCGTCGATAAGCTCGAACTCGCCCTTGCCTTCTTCGCTGCCGAAGATTGCCTCCATGACACTGCGGGAGAATTTATATGGGCTTGCCGTCGATGCGATAACTGTCTTCTTGGTATCGCCTGTCTCCTTCACATAGTTATGGTATACGCAGGATGCAACGCCGGTATGCGTATCGATCATATAACCGGTCTCATCGTAGAGACGCTTGATCTCGGCTGCATTTGCCGCCTGATCGGCATAACCGCCGACAAAATCTGCCATACGCGCACGCATCTCGTCGGTAACCGAATATTTGCCATCTTTCGAAAGCTCTTCCATGCGTTTCTTGGTCTCCTCCGCATCGCAGCCGGTGGAGAGATAAATCAGACGTTCCAGGTTGCTGGAAATCAGAATATCCATCGACGGAGAAGAGGTCAGGATGAATGGACGGTTCTTGTCATATACGCCTGTCTTAAAGAAGTCGTACAGAACTTTATTGTCATTGGACGCGCAGATCAGCTTGTCGATCGGCACACCCATCTGTTTTGCAAAATAAGCAGCTAAGATATTGCCGAAGTTTCCGGTCGGAACGGTTACATTGATCTTCTCACCGTTCTCGATCTCGCCGTTTTCAAGCAGCTTTGCATACGCATATACATAGTACACAACCTGTGGTACGAGACGACCGATGTTGATGGAGTTTGCGGAAGAGAGCTGATAGCCTCTGCCTGCTAATTCTTTGGCAAATTCTTTGTCACCAAAGATTTTCTTGACACCGCTCTGTGCATCATCAAAGTTTCCGGAAATACCGACAACGCTTGTGTTCGCGCCCTTCTGGGTCAGCATCTGCAGCTCCTGCACACGGCTGACGCCGTCCTTCGGGTAAAATACGATAATTCTGGTTCCCTCAACGTCTGCAAAACCAGCCATCGCTGCTTTTCCGGTATCGCCGGAGGTTGCGGTCAGGATCACGATCGTATTCTCCGCATGGTTCTTCTTCGCCGATACGGTCATCAGATGCGGCAGGATCGAGAGCGCCATATCCTTGAAGGCAATCGTGCTTCCGTGGAACAGCTCCAGATAATATGCTCCGTCTGCTTTGACAAGCGGCGCAATCTCTTCCGTATCAAACTTACTGTCGTAAGCGCGCTCGATACAGGTTTTCAGCTCTTCCTCTGTGAAATCAGTCAGAAACTGCTTCATAACTGCATAAGCTACTTCCTGATATGTTTTATGGGATAATTCTTCCAGGCTGCAATCTAACACCGGGATATGATCCGGCATGAACAGGCCGCCGTCTGCTGCCAGTCCCTTTAAGATCGCCATCGAAGCCGTTACGTTGTTTTCACCGCCACGGGTACTGCTGTAATTGATTGCCATGATTTTCATCCTCTCTTTTTATCTTTCCCCATCGTCCCCATCTTTGCAAAGGATGCCGGAGTCAAACTTTCTGCCATGTAAGTGTTCTGTGTGGTTTTGCAGTTCTCCCGCAAAGTTACGGGACCCCCTGCTCACTTTAGTTAAAAATTCTATCATACTTTATGGCACAGCGCAAGAAAAATTCCCCCTTAATACGTGATCTTCCAGCGCCCAAACAATCCCTTCTTAAAATGGGAAAACCGCCGTGAAGCACTCTCATTTCCCATCTCGATCGCCTTCTGGTAGCACTGTGCCGCCCGCTCGAGATCTTCCGGGGATTCATTTTTCCGTTCGTAGATAAATCCAAGCTCATAGAGTGCATATCCGTCACATTCCGTCTGTGCCGCCCGCTCAAAAAGCTCCTTCGCCTTATTTTCATCGGCGGTGCAGCCTTCTCCCTTCATATAGAGATAGCCTAACTTGGATGCAGACTGCAGGCTTCCGGCTTCTTCGCACCGGTTCAGCCACTCAAATGCTTTTGCATAATCGCGGTCTACTCCCTCTTCGCCCTGGAAATACAGGCATCCAAGAATCTCCATGCACTCTGGATTTCCCTGCGAAGCGCCTTTTTCGTACCAGGAAACCGCCTGCTTCATATCAATCTCGCCGTTCAGACCATCCCGATAGATATTTCCAAGCGCCAGACTTGCCTGTCCGTCCGTCTCGATCCCAGCTGCCTCCCGCAGAAGTTTTTCTGCCCGGACGGTGTCCTGCTCGTCGGACGGGCGCAGATACAGGCGGGCTAACGGAAGCGCCGCCTCTTTGATGCCTGCCGCATATGCTTTTCCATACCAGTAAAACGCTTTTTCATCATCGCGCTCCACCAGTTCATCCTGATAGAACAGATTTCCAAGTTCTTCAAAGCTCTCCGCCTCGTTCCGCGCCGCGGCGTTTTCCAGCGCCTGGACGGCCGCCTGGATATCGCGCTCTGTGCCCTGTCCGTTTAAATACATCTGCCCCAGATACAGCATGGCGCGGGAAGACCCCTGCTTTGCCGCCGCATAGTCATATTGGAATGCAGCTTCCCAGTCTTCTTCCTGGCGATAATGTTCCCCCATCTGGAAGAGTCCCCAGACCTCCCCACTGGCGGCGCACTGATTCGCCCAGCGAAGTGCCTCTTTTTCATCTTTTTCCCGGTATGTACCATTCTGGCAGCATTTTCCCATCTTAACCATCGCCGGGATAATGCCGCCGTCCGCCGCCCGTTCGTACCAGAAGAGGCACTGCTCACGGGCGCTCTCAGTCTGCGGCATATAATCGGCCAGATCTTCCCACTCAACTGCCTCGCCCATCTGCCACGCGGCATAGACATCGCCCATCTCAGCGGCATCCCGCACCTGACGGTAACTTTCCTCGATGGAATAACGTGCCGACCGCTTCATCTGTTCGTCATACTGACCGGCGCGCAGCGCTCCTAACACTGCCCGGGCACTTCCCGCCGAAGCCCCCCGCAGGTAACATTCATACGCTTTTTTCTCATTGAACCCGACAGCCCCGTCCCCCCAGCTGTAACAGTGTCCTAAAAAGAACCATGCTTCCGCATCGCCCGCATATGCCGCCTCTTCCAGCCAGGTAACTCCCTGGGCGTACATCGCATCGTTACACTGTTTCCAGATCTGGTCTGCACCTTTCTCACATAAGCCTGTCATCAGGATTGTCATATATCATTCATCCGCCTTCCACACGAAATTGTATCAATTAAAACTTTCTGCCTCCGCCGCCGTGCATCCTTCCGCTGCTGCCCTGATGTATGGTCGTCCTTCCAGCCGAACCGCCCGAAGCGCCCGGACCCGGATTTTTCGGAATCCGTCTGGTCACTACCGATCGGTTTACAAACTGCTCCTCATTTTGGACAAAATGCAGCGCACTGTCTGCTCGGTATGCCATATGGAAACCCAGCGACTGGCGGTGTTCTTTCTGCATCTTATACTGGCGCATCACCGAAAAGCACGGGAGTGCCGCCACGATCGCTGCCGCGACCGCCGCAAACAGCGCCTCATACCATTCCAGGGAATGTTTTTTCTCCTCGCGCACCTGCGTATACTGTCCCGCCGGAACGCCCATCTCCAGATAATTTTCGATGCTGTCGATCGCCCCCAGAGCGCCTTCCGCATAGTTTCCATCCGCCACGCTGTCATATGCCGCATCCAGCACCTTCTCTACCCGCGCATCCGTCAGCACCTTCATCGCATACCCGGTGGTAGAAACGTATATCTCCCGGTTGTCCATATCGATCGAAAGCAGAATACCACTCGCATCGTCCCCGACGCCCAGTCCGTGGCTGTCGTAAAAATCATCGGCATAGCTTTCCGCCGATTCTCCCTGTGCGTCCTCGACTGTCAGTACCGCCAGATCGGCATCCTGTGAATCACGCACCTCATCGATCCGTGTCTCCAGCTCCTGCACTTCTTCCGCGCTGAACAGTCCCGCCTCGTCGAAGACGCGCGTGCCTTCCGCCGCCCATATAGGGCTGACCTGTGAAAATGAAATAAATGCTGCAACGGAGAAGCATATAAAATCTTTCAGCCGTCCATATTTCTTCTTTTTCTGTGTGACTCCCGCATTTTGATTCTCTATCATATCAGGTATCCTCCCAGCAGCAAAAGTACAAACACAGGAATGAAAATCGTCAAAAACAGGCGCACCAGTTTTTTCGAATCAACCGGCAGGACGCCGCAGACCTTTCCATTTTCCCCATTCATCGCAAAATAGTACATCTGACCGCTCTTCGGATCCGGATAGGTCATCATCCACACCGGAAGCATGGCATAGTTCCATTTTTCCCCCGTGATGGTCTCCCTGTGGTTCCGGATATCCACATGATCGTAGCCGGAGACGCTATTTTGCAGGGATTCTCTCGTATACTGCTTGATCTCCTGCTCAATCTCCTGTGCAAATTCTTCCTTTTCTCGGTCGCGCCGCTCCGCCCTAAATCCCAGAAAATAGCCTGCCTGAAACGGGCGCAGCTTCTTCATATCAAACGGAAGCACGGTCTCGGCAAGGCTGCGGTCCGCCTGCTTTAACGCGTTGCGCGCCACATCCTTGATGGGAAGCTCCGCCTTTTTCTCCAGATGGTAACGGCTCGTCTCGATATACTCGATCTCCCCCGACACCGTCACGCGTTTCCGCAGCGCCTCCGCCTGCATCTCACCGGATACCTGGCAGCTATACATCCAATATGGATAATAAATTCCCTCCAGATACTCCATCTGACGCGGCGAGTAGAAATCATCCGGCACATACTTTTTCTTCTGAATCCAGTTTTTAAAGATTTCTTTTGCCTTTTTCTTGTCGATCTCAAACGGAATCAGACCGTCCGGGCGGTATTTACCGTCCAGACTTCCCGAAAGAACCACCGGATTGTGGCAGTAACAGCAGTACGTGGATGCTGTCGTCTCCTGTGCCACGATCTCCGCGCCGCAGCTCGGGCAGGTATAGAGAACCATCTTAGACTCCGCCTGCTTCTGGCTCTCTATCTTTTCCGCTTCCGGCATTCCACCCGGCTTCGAAGCTTCCTCTGACTTTCTGGCTGCCTCTTCCATCTCTTTCAACGTCTCTTCCGTAAACGCTGAGAGGCAGTATTCACATTTAAATTTCTGCGTCTTCGGATCAAACACCAGCCCGCCGCCGCAGTTTGGACACTTATATGATTGTATCTCCATACGCCCTATGACCTCGGTTTTCCGCATTCGGAACAAAACTTACCTGTATTGACCGTTCCGCAGCTGCAGGTCCACGGACCGGCTGGTCTTGGCTTGCCGCACTCGGAGCAGAACTTTCCGTGGTTGACATTGCCGCACTCACAAGTCCAGGATTCTGCCGGAGCTGCCGCACTGCCCTGAGGCGGTGCGTTCTGTCCTGCCGGTTGTGCATAGCCGCCCTGTGGTGCCGCATTCATCTGTCTCGGCTGCTGTGCATAACCACCCTGCGGCGCTCCATTCGCCTGCCCCGGCGCATAGCCGCCCTGCGGTGCCGCATATCCCTGCCGCGCCGCCTGCTGCATCTGCATCTGCTGCAGGTTGGACGCCGATGCGGCGCCCATAAATCCGCCGCCGAAGTTCATGCCGGCGCCCATTCCCATGAAGCCTGCCATCGCACCGCTTCCGTTGGAACCGGCTGCCTCAAAGCCGCGTGCCATCGCGCCCTGCACATACCCCTCGCGCACCGACGGGTCGCCGAGCATCGCGCCCTGATTCCGCATATTGATGAGTTTCTGCGATTCTTCATCATAGGAAATGCTGGCGATACCGACTGACTGGATCTCCATGCCACGCAGACGGTTCCACTCTTCATCCAGCGTCTCCGCCATATAGCGTCCCAGTTCCCTGCCTTTGGAGGCTACAAAGGAAATCCGCACGCCATCCGCCGACATCTGGTTGATCGAGGTCTGCAGCGCTTCCAGAAACTCCGCTAAATACTGCTCATTGATGGAATCAATCTCCACCTGATCCTGATTTTTCGGAATAGCCTCCGCATAAAATTTCAGTGGATCCGTAATCTTGATGGAGTAAGTTCCATGTGCGCGCAGAAACAGCTCGGAATTATAGAATAAATCAAAATAGTTGATCGGCGTCCGTGTGCCGAACTTGATTCCCTTGATCTCCTGGAGATTAATATAGTAGACCTTCTGTGCATACGGCGTCTGTCCGCCATAACGCACACGGTTGAAGGATTCTTTCAGTGCATCGCCGAACTGTCCGTTAAACAGAGACGGCAGGGATGAATTCTGCACTGTATAATACCCCTCTTCCGCTGTATAATCAACGACCTTACCGCCGTCCACCAGCATCATAAACTGATTCGGGTACACATGGATCACAGAACCATTGGACACCGTTTCCGGTGTTCTCTTCCGGTTCTCCCCGCGGCGTGTCTGCACACCCGCTGAAAATACGGTCTGTTCCCCCATATTTTCCGGTTCAATCACTTCCAGCCACTGATCTGCCAGCCCGCCGCCGACCGCGTGTGCCGCTGCTCTGATAATTCCCATACTCACTGCCTCCTTCTCCAAATTCATAGTTTCTCTGTTTTTCTGCTTTTTCTATCTATCGGTTATCATTCCCTTTATTTTTCCCATGCCGATTCCATTTTCCCGGCGTGATCGCCCAGACTGCTGCCGCGATCAGCACCATCGCCAGCATACACTGCAAAATCAGGCTGCACGCCGTCCAGTGTGCTGTGATCGCATTGTCTGGAAATACGCCAAACAGTGGCTCGAACCATTTTCTCATGTCGCCGCTTCCCGCCTGTCCGTTAATTACATTATAAAACGAGACAGCCGGATTGAAAAGAAAGAGATAGCGTAAAATGCCGGAACTTGCCATTTCCGATGCATTGAGATTAGATACATACGAATCTGCCGCCCGGAGCGCCATCCGGTATGCAAACAGATTGACCGCCATCGTTCCCGCCGTCAGCGCCACCACCGTCACATAGGAGCAGACGGTCGATACCGTCGAGCGGCGCAGCACCGATGAATAAAAGATCCCGATACTGCCCGTTAAAATTGCCACAACGCCGTGGCACAGGAACAGCATCCCGATGTCCTGCAGCGTAACGCCCCCGTAGACAAATACAAGCGCCTGTACCGGAAGCGCCGAGACCGCCAGCACCAGCATCGTCACCAGCGAGGACGCCAGTTTTCCAAGCACCATGTCACGCGGCTCCATCGTGGTCGTCAGCATCAATTCCAGCGTCTGGCGTTCCCGCTCGCCGCTGATACTGCTGGCAGTCAGCGCCGGCATGATGAAAAGCAGCATGATAAATTCGATCGAGGAGACGAACGTGTAGAGATCCAGAAACTGCGAATACTGGATCTCCGCCGTCGTCCTGACCTGTTCCGCCACCGAATACATATTAAACAGCGCCACCGCCGCCAGAATACTGTTAAAAACAAACAGAATCGCCATCATGCGGATGCTGCGGCTTCCGACTGTCATTTCCCTCCTAAATACCGGATTCCATCTCATGTTTCAGCACCGCCCTCTCTTCTTCATGTCCTGTGATCTGCATAAACAGTGATTCCAGGCTTCCCTTCTCGCGCATAAAGCTGCTGACCATCACATCCGCATCGATAAGCTGCTGCAAAAGCAGCGCCTCATCCTGCCGATCCCCCAAAAAGCCCAGCTTGATCTCATCCCCCTGCACCGCAATCGTCTGCACGCAAGGATGGCTTTTCAGGATCGCAAGCGCCTTTTCTTTCTGGCTGAAAATCGAGATCAGAAGCGGATTGGACGAGTTGATCCGCGCAAAAATCTGATCCATGCTGCCCTGCAGGACCGTTCTTCCCTGCTCAATGATGCCGATCGAGGTACAAAGCTCTGACAATTCCGATAAAATATGGGAGCTGACGAGCAGCGTTTTTCCCTGATCGCGCAGTTCTTTCAGAATCGCCGTATACTCCACCCGGGTGCGCGGATCCAGCCCGGAAGCCGGTTCATCCAGGATCAGAAGATCCGGATCGTGGATGAGCGCCCGCGCCAGGCAGAGGCTCTGCTTCATACCTCTCGAAAGCCCGTCCACGAAAAAGTCCTCTTTATCTTCCAGCCGCACCTGTTCCAGAAGCGTATGGCAGCGCGTCCGCGCCTGCAGCCCCGTAATTCCGTAGCAGGATGCAAAAAATTCCATATATTCCGATACTTTCAGGTTATCATATACTCCGAAGAAATCCGGCACATAGCCGATCCGCCGCCGGAGTTCTTTTCCGTCTGAGTAAACATCCAGTCCGCCGATCTCCACCTCGCCCTCATCGGGAACGAGAAGTCCCGCAAGAATCTTGAGCGTCGTCGTCTTGCCTGCCCCATTGGGACCCACGAATCCAAAGAGTTCCCCGTCCGCGACCTCCAGATTCAGCCCATCCAGCGCTTGAAAATTGCCATATCGTTTTCTGAGGTTTTTAATCGTCAGCATCACTCTCTCCTTCCTACGACATAGATTCTTGGAAGCTGGCTTTCCCAGCCATACTCTCCCGTCTGTTCCGGCACATATTTGACGGTCAATGTGTTCGACGGAGACAGGTACGGCGAAAGCTCCTTTGCCGAATACTCTGATTTCAGCTCAATCCGGTCATTGCGCCCGGTCTCATAGTTATAGAAATACATGCTTCCGGAGAAGGATGACATATACGGATAGAGCGGATTTTCCGAAAATCGCGGTGACAGAGTCTCAAACGTAAGCTTTTCAATGACAAGGTCACTTCCCAGCGAATATTCGACCGTCGCAGCCTCCGCTGTTTCCCCGCTATACATTGTGTTGTACGCCGCCTCATAATTTCCGGCGAGCACCGTTGGATCTTCCTCAAGCGCCGAACGGTAAAGTTTTCCGTCTTTTTCACGGTTCAGCGGGATTGACTCGGTCACCATGCAAAATCCTTCCCGAAGTGTCCTCGTATCCGCCAGAAAATCTTCCTCTCCCTGGAGCTTCCGGGTTGAAAATGCCACCAGGCACGCCTCGGACGGATTACGCCCCGCGCCGGAATCCAGATAAAAGCTCAAAAGTCTCGTCCGCTCCTGCGCCTTTAAATAGTCCGGATCCTCAATCTCCGCTTTCTCATACTGATCCGCCCCGGTCACCATCTGTGCTGCCGCATACGAATAGCTGACCGGATAATCGCAGCTCTCCTTTCCATCCAGAGAAACCGTCTGCCCAGGCTCTAATCTTCCCAGCAGCACCGCTTTCCCATTGATGAGCAGAGCCGCATTCTCCAGCGGTTCCTCAAAACAGTTTTTTACCGTTCCCGACACCACGCCGTCAAAATAGGAAATATTTCCCTGAACGCCCATCGCGTCCGTTTTCTCCAACTCACGACGCAGGGTAAACAGATTCGGTGAAAATGCGACCGTATCCCGCATTTTAATTTCGACCCGTTCCGGCTGATAAACAAAGTTCGTATGATACTCTTCCTCACCGGTAAAGCGCACCGCCGAAACCGCATCGTAATAGTAACTGCGCGTCATCGGGCGCACCTCATAGCCCGGCTTTAAGCTCACCGAATACGGCTTGTTATAAGGGCTTCGGATGTTCATATAAGTGGCTTCTTCCGCCTCTTCTCCCGAGGTATCCAGAATCGACGCATACGTCACAAACGGCTCCCGGAAGCGTGTCTTTACGCCCAGCGCATAAATAATGCCGGTAAACAAAAACGCCCCCAGTGTCACCGCCGGCAGATAATACCGGTAAATTCCCCGCTTTTTTAAGTAGAAATAGATGCCCGGACCGATCAAAAGCAGATAGACCACCACGATCACCGTATATGCCGCAACCTTCGGAAGCCGCCCCGCATTGCCGGTGTTGACCAGCCCCTGTACGCTGAAATACGAGCCCGAATAACCGTAGTAATCCTCCTGTGCCAGCTCGTCCACGGTATCACTTCCCAGCACCAGCGTATACAGCTTTTCAAATGAGGATGGATTGGTCAGGCACAAATCGCTGATCGCATCCATCGAAAAGGCAGCTGCCACGATCCGCCCCTGTTTGCAGTTCGTATGGGATAACAGCGGGAACACTTCCCCCGCCAGCAGAGTGCTGCCGTTCTTCAGGTTCACATCGACGCATTCTGCCTGGATCTCCCCCGTCTGCTCGCCCGGTGCCGTCTCCCCGCCCAGACTGACCGGAACGGTTACCGCATCCAGATACGGCGGCTCCAGCACCTTCTCTGCCAACCTGCCATAATTTCTCGCACAATCCACACCGCCGCCAAAGAGGATCGTACCGCCGTCTTCCACCCAGCGCCGCAGCGCCTCATACTGGACATCACTGAGCGAATCCAGGTCAAATCCAGACACAATTATCAGATCCAGCGGATCGTAACCCAGCCGGTCATCCGGTGCCTGCTCGGCATCCAGAAAAACCGCCCGCGTCCGAAGCGTCCCATATCGGATGCCCGCGCCGTCTAAATAAGAAAGTGCCTCCGGCGTATCCGTCAAAATTCCGATATAACTCTCCGCAACGTCCTCCTCAGAACCAAGTTTCAGACATTTCCGGATGACCGTTTTCCCGTTTACATCCTGTACCGATACAAACATCTGATCCGCCCGCACACCCAGCGGGATATAATATTCCTGTTCAAACTTCTCCCCCGCTGCCAACGATAACGGATAGGAATACTGGTACGCCTCCAGACTGGACTGCGCGGTCAGGAATTCCAGCGTTCCCTCAAACGGCGCTGTATCATTATTCAGAAGGACCGTTACCCGAAGGTAACGGTCGCTCTTTGCCGTATTGTCAAATCCATAGGAAACATCCATCGACAGCGGCGCATCTGCTTCCTTCTGTGAGGCATATGCGTACCCCGCAGGAAGGCAGAATAGTGCCATCCATCCGATCAATATCGCAAAAAAGAACTGTATTCCCCTCTTTTTCTGCATCCTTTCTCTCCCTATCTGTAACTGTTCACTCATACGTGCCCAGTAACGGAATTTGCCGTGGCTTCGCATTAAATACGGCAAATTCCTGCTGCCACCATGTTTTCTTACGGCACTTTCGGTTCCAAAAGTGCCTACCTGTGAACAGTAACCAAAAATCCATTAAAATGTCTATCAGATTCTTTCCCACACTCGCCTTTACGGCATCTGGAAATTTTCCCTGTTGATGTCAAAATTCGTCCGCAGGCGCACCGTAAACACCGTTCCATTCAGATCGCTCGTTACCTGAATCGTGCCGCCGTGCATATCGACGATATTTTTGGCGATCGCCAGACCTAACCCTGTGCCGCCCGTGTTGGTCGATCGCGACTGTTCCACGCGGTAGAATTTATTAAATAAGAGAGGCAGCTCGTCCGCCGGAATCACGTAGCCGTAGTTCGTCACCGAGACGGTCACGACCTCTTCCTCCGCATGAATCTGCACCAGCACCCGTTTTCCGTCCGCACCGTACTTGATCGCGTTATTGATCAGGTTGTCAAAGAGGCGCGCCAGAAGATTTCCGTCTGCCGTGATAACCTTGCCCGGGACATTGCTCTGCAGCTCGTAGGAGAGGTTTTTGTCCTTGAAGCTCGGATAAAATTCCTCCAACAGCTGGCTGAGCAGTTTGACAATGTCCACCTTCGACACGTGCATTGCCACTTTTCCATAATTCATTTTAGTAAAACCAAACAAATCTTCGATCAGTTTTTCCAGACGTTTCGATTTTGCATAGGCAATATCAATATATTTTTTCTGCATTTCTGCAGGAATCTCCACCTTGCCGGACAGAAGTTCAAGATAGCCGATGATCGAGGTCAGCGGTGTCCGCAGATCGTGTGCCACATTGGTAATCAGCTCGTTCTTCGTGCGCTCCGCCTCGCGCTCCTTGTCCATCAGATTCCGGATATCCCCGACCATCTTATTTAAATTGACCGCCATCGCCGTAAACTCGTCGTCGCCCCGCACCTCGATCGTCGTATTCAAATCGCCCTCGGAAATATTCTGAATCGCGGACGAGATCCGGCTGATATAGCGCATGGACCGCTCCTGGAGGGCAAAAAAAGTGACTGAGAAGATCGCGATGCCCGACAGAAGATAGACAAATGCCATCAGTGTCTCTGTCTCCGTCAGGCGCAGGAAAAAAGAATCCCGGTACCGCGTCTCCCGCAGATAGCTGCTGATCATCGAAACATTGGCAATCAGAAACACCTCCACCAGGCATGCCACCACGGTGCTGTAAACGATGTTCATGACCATCCGTGTCCGGAATCGGCGACTCATATCTTTTTTATTTTTCAATTTTGTATCCTACCCCCCAGACCGTTGTAATGATCTTGTTCTGTCGGGTGTCCTCCTTCATCTTGCCGCGAAGCCGTCTGATATGTACCATAACCGTGTTATTTGCCTCGTAGACTTTCTCATTCCACACCTTCTCAAAGATTTCATCGGTGCTGAAGACCCGCCCCGGATTGGATGCCAGCAGATACAGAATGTCAAATTCGATCGGCGTCAGCTTGATCTCCTCGCCGTACACCATCACTTTATGATTATCTTTGTTGATCGTGAGTCCTTTGATCGAGATCTCATTTTTAACCTGATTTCCTGCACCGCTCTGCGGATTTAACTGCGTATAGCGGCGAAGCTGTGATTTGACGCGCGCCGTCAGCTCCAGCGGGTTAAATGGTTTCGTCACGTAATCATCCGCGCCGGTTCCCAGTCCCAGAATCTTATCCAGATCCGCTGAGCGCGCGCTCAGCATGATGATCGGGATATTGTTCGTCTCCCGGATCTTGCGGCACATCTCCAGACCATCCATCCCCGGCATCATGATATCGAGAAGCACCAGATGAATCGTCTCCTTCTCCAGAATCTCCAATCCCTCTAACGCATTGGATGCCTTATATACTTTATAACCATCACTGACCAGATAAATCTCCACCAGATCGGCAATCTCTTTCTCATCATCCACCACCAGAACGTGTATTTCAGACATAAAAAAACCTCCCTCATATGTAATGCAGGTTCCCGGTATCTCTATGCGAAACACCAGACGAATATACCTGTTTCCAGTTTACCATATGGGGAGGATTTATGCTTTAAAAATTTATTACATTTTTGGAGAATTTTGCTTATCTGCGAACTGCAATTTCTTTATTGTTCCAGCGGAATAAACACCCTCATCGAGGAGAAATCCCCGCTGGTGCAGCTCAAGCCGGGTCAGAAGATACTCATCGCCGCCGGGTCCTGCTTTTTTCCAGCTTCCTTCGCCGCCTGCACTGCCTCCGCACAGAAGGTATCCTGCGCGCAGACCGGCTCTTTGCCACGGCGGTTGCGTTTAGCGTAGGTTCCGTCCGGTCTCAGGTACTGCGCCTTGACATTGTCGGCAAGCTGTACCTCTAAGATGTGACAGATGCGTGCTTTCAGCTTCTCATCCTCAACCGGGAAGAGAATCTCCACACGACGGTCGAGGTTTCGCGGCATCCAGTCGGCACTTCCCATGAAAATCTGCGGTTCACCGTCGTTCTCGAAGTAGAAAATACGGCTGTGCTCAAGGAAATTTCCAACGATCGAGCAGACCGTTATATTCTCGCTTAATCCCGGAATCCCGGCGCGCAGACAGCAGATGCCGCGAACGATGAGCTGTATTTTTACCCCCGCATTGGACGCCTCGTAAAGACTCGCAATGATCTCACGGTCGCACAGGGAGTTCATCTTTGCCACGATCCGCGCTGGAATACCTTCGCGGGCGTTGCGCGTTTCCCGCTGGATCAGGCGCAGAAAACGTCCGCGCAGCCACAGCGGCGCCAGCGACAGCTTGTTCCAGCCAAGCGGCTCCGAATAACCCGACAGCATGTTAAAGACTGCAGTCGCATCCTCACCGATCAGCGGATCACAGGTTAAAAGACCGCAGTCGGTGTAAAGTTTTGCCGTCGAATCGTTGTAATTTCCAGTTCCCAGATGGACGTAGCGGCGGATGCCCTCTTCCTCGCGGCGCACTACCAGCGTGATCTTACTGTGTGTTTTCAGCCCCAGCAGACCGTAGATAACGTGGCAGCCGGCTTTTTCCAGCATCTTCGCCCAGAGAATATTGTTTTCCTCGTCAAAACGGGCTTTCAGCTCAACCAGAACCGACACCTGTTTTCCATTGTCCGCCGCTTCAGCAAGCGCCGCGATAATCGGGGAGTTGCCGCTGACACGGTAGAGTGTCTGCTTGATCGCCAGCACCTCCGGGTCGCGGGCAGCTTTCTTGATAAAATTGACGACCGGCTCAAAGGTCTCAAACGGGTGGGTCAGCAATATATCGCCTTTGCGGATATTGGCAAAAATATCATCCTCATTCATCAGCGCCGGAACCGGCTGCGGCGTGTACGGCGGTGTCTTAAATTCGTCAAAGCCCGGCAGACCGAACACCTTCATGAGGACGGTCAGATCAAGCGGCCCGTCAATCTCATAGATCGCGTGCCCGCCAACGTGCAGCTCCTTTTTGAGGATGTCTAAGAGGCGCTTGTCCGCCTTTTTCTCGATATCCAGGCGAATAACCTCGCCCCACTGGCGTTTCTTGAGCTTCTGCTCGATCTCCTTGAGCAGATCCTCCGCCTCATCCTCGTCGATGCTCAGATCGGCATTTCGCATGACACGGAACGGATGGCAGCTGATAATATCATAATTTAAGAACAATTTGTCGATGTTTCGCTCGATGACTTCTTCCAGGTAAATGATCGATTTGCCCTCCTGGCACGGCAGCTCCACCACGCGCGGAAGTCCGCCCGGCACACAGACCATCGCAAATTCCAGCTCGCCGTCTCCCTTTTTCTTGCGAACCAGCGCGGCGATATTTAACGATTTATTGTGAATAAGCGGGAACGGGCGGGAGGAATCAACCGCCATCGGCGTGAGGACCGGGTAGACCGATTCCTCAAAATACCGATCAACGTACACCGCTTCTTCCTTCGTCAGCTTCTCATGCTCAGTGACCACGCGCAGACCGTGCTGTTTTAAGAGCGGCAGAAGCATCCGGTTGTAGGTTCGGTACTGATTCTCGACCAGCTCATGCGTTTTTCCATCGATCGCATCCAGCTGTTCCTGTGCCGTCATGCCCGCGATATCCCGCTTCGTATAATTGGCGTGAACCATGTCCTTGAGGGATGCCACGCGGACCATGAAAAACTCATCCAGGTTCGACGCCGTGATGCTTAAAAATTTCAGGCGTTCAAACAGTGGGGTCGTCTTATCGCGCGCCTCCCCCAGAATCCGGTAGTTAAATTCCAGCCAGCTCAGTTCACGGTTTACATAATTTTCAGGTTCTCCGTATTTCAACACTGCATCCGACATCCTTATACCCCTCTTTTCTGCCTGAGTACAGGCCGTATTCCAAAGACTTCCTCAAAGAAATCTGCCTTCTGGTCAAATGAATACTGCTCCAGCACGATACTCTCCGGACAGTCCGTCGTAATCACCAGACTGCCGTTCCGCACAGCGATGCGGCTGTCGCTCAGCTTCTGGCGGTGGCTGCGGTCCATCGAATTGGCCAGACGCAAAATTGCCGTCAGCTTCGCAATCAGGATCGTCAGCTCTCTCCGGGAGGTTCCAAGCCCCGCATACTGGGACAGATCCGACTCCAGGATGACCTCATCGTAGGCATATTCCTGAATGTTGTAGCGCACGATATTGGCTACAACCTCGCGCTCCAGATGGGAAATTCCGATGATCTCCGTATCCATGATGATCTGGTACGAGCTTTCCGAACCGCGCGTGATGCTGACAAACTTGCCGCAGTCATGCAGGGTCGCCGCGATCTTTAAAAGCAGGCGTTCCCGCGCTCCCAGACCATGGTATTTTTTCGTTGCATCAAAGATCATCTCCGCTGACCGCTCTACCTCGCGCACATGTGCGCCGTGGCAGCGGTAGCGCTTCGCCATCTGGCGCGCCGTTGAGAGAATATCTGCCTCAAAATCATGATGGAAGCGGACCAGACGGTTTTCCTGTGCGTACTCTGCCGCGATACCATCGCAGAGGGTCGTCCCCGGTGCCCAGATATAGGAAGCACCCGTCATGTCTAATATCTTCCGGTAGAGAATCGCACTTGGAATCAACACTTCTGCGTAATCCTGCGGCAGCTCATAGCGCTCCTGAATCTCCTCCGAGGACATTCCGATCAGCTTCTCGCAGAACACGCCAAATTCCTTTGCCGTGAACCGCGCCCCGCCTTTTTCATGCATGCCGCGGCTGATCATATAGTTCATTGTCTCGCCGGTCGCAATCAGCGTCTCAATCTGATGCTCTTTTAAAAATATCTTCCGGAATGTGTATAATTCATTTTCTACCAGCTCGTCGATGATCGCCGGGATCTTCCGGTAATCGACGCGCCAGTGTGCTGACATTTCACTTAAGCGCAGCACGCCGAGCAGAAGGTTCTGCGTTGATACCAGTACCTCCTCATCAAAAAGGGAGAGCTGGGTGCTTCCGAATCCGACATCCATCAGCGCCGCACCGTTTTTCACGGTGTGCTGGAATTCTTCCTCCCTGGCTGCAACGGCTTTATAACTCTTAAAACGAAGCTCCGAGTTGTTCATCGTGCGGACCCGGAGTCCGGTACGCACCAGAATCCGGTCCAGTACCATCTGGCTGTTCCGCGCCTCCCGAAGCGCGCTGCTCGCAAAGGCCCGGTAATCCGATACCCGGTATGTTTTCATCACTTCCCGGAACTTATTCAGGACCTCGCACATTTCCTCCACGATCTCGTGGCTCAAACGTCCGTCATTGTACGTGTCTTTGCCAAGCGCCAGCGCATGGCGCACATGATCAATCTCGCGGATTCCGGCGGAAGCAGAAATCTCGAAAATTCCCAGCTCCAGTTCGAAGGAACCCACATCAATAGCGGCAAAGGTTTTAACGGTCATATTACTTGATCTCTCCTTTCAGCTTGCTGCGTAAGTTTGCAATAAACTGGGTGGCAGTACGTCCGGACAGCCCGCCGTGGCTTAACTCCCACTTGTTGGCTTCCAGAAGCAGATCTTCCTCCGGCATATGGATATGGTATTTATCTGCCAGTACGCGGACGATGTTCTGGAACTCTTTCTTGTCCGGTGAGCCGTAGTAGATCGTGACGCCAAAACGCGCAACCAGGGACAGTTTTTCCTGCACCGTATCGTTGGAGTGCAGATCGTCGTCCAGCTCTCGCTTATCGCTGAATTTCTCGCGGATTAAGTGGCGACGGTTCGATGTCGCATAAATCAGGACATTCTGCGGCTTGATGCCGAGACCGCCTTCAATGATTGCTTTCAGATATTTATATTCCAGCTCATATTCCTCAAAGGAAAGGTCGTCCATATAAATGATAAATTTGTAGTTGCGGTCTTTGATCTGCTCCAGGACGTCTGATAGTCCGCGGAACTGGTGCTTGTACACCTCGATCATGCGGAGTCCTCGGTCATAATACTGATTTAGGATCGCTTTGATACTGGATGATTTACCGGTACCGCTGTCACCGAAAAGCAGGCAGTTGTTTGCCGCGCGCCCCTCGATAAATGCCTCGGTATTCTCAATCAGCTTGGCTTTCTGCAGCTCATAGCCGACCAGATCGCTCAGCTCGATATGTTCCACGCGCGTGATCGGCTCGATATCGACCTGCTTTGCCTCGTCATCCATGATAATATGGAATGCTTTGTTAAGACCAAACTTGCCGACACCAAATTCTTTATAAAATTCGGTCACGATATCCTGAAATTCCTGATCACTCTCCGCATTCTCCAGGGAAACCGATAATTCAACGATCCGGTCGCGGATGCGGTGGTTGAACGCCTTGCTGTTTTCCAGCGCATTTTCGTAATGCTTCATCTCCGACCAGATGCCGTTCTCAGTCTCGTCCAGACGGGCAATATCCAAGGAAAAAAGCTCTCTGACCTGTGCAAAATCGTGGCGTGCAAGCTCGCTCAAGCTGCCGCCGACCGGTCCGATGATCTCACAGGATGTGCTGTAGGCATTTTCATTGTTTGCCATGCAGAACGCCAGGAAACAATGCCACAGGTTTCCGCGGAATCCATAGGTCACTGCCAGATCGATGAGCTGACTCGCGCATGCATATGCATCCGGGCGTGCCTCGCCTTCCTCTGGTTTTAAGAGGCTGCACATATCGTCAAATAACTGCTGATACCGCAGGTTGCGATATAAAATCATCGTATTTTTTCTTTTTTCTTCCATCATTCTGCCTTTCCGGTTACCATCACATGCTTTACGGCACTTTCAGTGTCAAAAATGCCTGCCCGTGGACAGCAACCCATTCTGTCTTGTCCTAAGCTAAAGAGACTAGTAATTTCCTAATATTTTTACATTTTTCGCTTCGCGCATGATTCCGTACAGTGCATTCTGCACACCGGCATCCTCCAGGTTTCCCTCGATGTCCACGAAGAAGCGGTACTGCCAACTCTCCTCCGGGATCGGCCGGGACTCGATCATACGCATATTGACGTCATTGAAAATAAAATTGCCGAGCATACTGTACAGCGTACCGCTGCGGTGCGGCAGCTCGAAACAGAGGCTGATTTTCTCTGCGCCCGCCTGATAGACGCGATCCTTCGCCAAAATCAGGAAACGGGTCGTATTGTCCGGACAGTTGTTGATCGGACCTGCCAGCTTTTTGAGCCTGTAAATCTCACCTGCCACCTCACCTGCGACTGCCGCCTGTGACGGATCTTTCTCATCGCGTACCTTCTGTGCCGCCACAGCATTATTTTCCATGCTGAGCTGCTGCCAGTCGTGCTGGTTTAAGAAGTCGCTGCTCTGCATCAACGCCTGCGGATGGGCAAAAACACGCTTCACATCGGAAAGTTCCGCGTCCGGTGTGCCAAGCAGGTAGTGATGTACCGGCAGAAATGTCTCCGCCACGATCACATTGTCGTATTTTAAAAGCAGATCATAGTTGTCCGTCACGGCACCGGCGGAAGAATTTTCAATCGGAAGCACCGCAAAATCAGCTTTTCCCTCCTGAATCTCCACCATCATATCCTCAAACCGGCGTACATGATGGATATCCGCGTCTTTTCCAAAGAACTGCAGCGCCGCCGCATGACCGTAAGCGCCCTCTAATCCCTGGAACACCACGCGTTTTCCGGCGGTTTCAAGCTTCTCCACCTTATGGAAGCCCAGATCCGGACCGCCGACGCGCCCTGCGATCGTCTGATACTGATACCGGCGGCTCAGCGTCATCATCTGCAAAAACAGCTCGGCAACCGCCTGCTTGTTAAACTCGCCCTCTGCCATCGCCTGAACTGACTCGATCTTCTGTTTCTCACGCTCGGCGTCGTAAACCGCCTTTCCGGTCGCGATCTTATACTCTGCCACCTCGCTGCAAAGGCGCATTCTCTCCTCAAATAACTTTTCTATCTGGGTGTCAATCTGGTCCAGACGCCCTCTTATCTCCAGCAAATCCATCTCTTAGCTGTTCTCCTTTTCCATCTCTGAAAGCATCCCTGCGATCTTTTCTCTCGTATATGCGCCGACAAACTTCCGGTTCTCCGGATCCAGCTCTTTCACGATGAACGGCTCGCCGAACTCAATCACGACATGGCTCGGACAAATAAGCGGAATATGCTTCTCAAAGACCTCCGCTGTTCCCTTGATCGCCACTGGAACAACCGGACAGCCAGATTTCTCTGCAATCTTCAAGCTTCCCTCTTTAAATGGAAGCAGATCTGAAAGCTGTTCATTTTTATTGCGGGTTCCCTCCGGAAAAATCCAGACAGAAACGCCGCGGCGCACCTTCTCGATCCCCGCCAGAATCATTTTTAAACCTTCTTTTATATTATTCCGATCTAAAAACAGACAGTTGACATTGAGCATCCATTTTGACAAGAGCGGAATCTTCTCCATCTCTTTCTTTGCCACAAATCCCATCAGTCCCGGAACCGTCGTATAGCCAACCAGGATATCAAAATAGCTCCGGTGGTTTCCCACATAGAGCACCGGGCGATCCTGCGGAATATTTTCATATCCGCGCACCTCTACCGTCACACCTGCCATTTTGAGCAGTTTTTCAAAAATATTACGCACCATCTGGGTGCTTTCTTCCTCCACTGCGACCGGATCTACCTGTCCCTGTTTATCCATACGGTGCAATGTGCCGATGGAACCAACAAGGAAGCTGACGATCGTTCCTACTATCTTTATCGCGCGAAACATACTGATACCTCTCTTTTCTCTTGTATCTGTCCGAAACCGTCTGGTTTTTATCCTGCTATTTTCATTTCCAGACAGACTGCTTTACTGTCTCATTATATAGAAAGAAGCAGGGTTTTACAAGACTTTCCTTGTAAGACATCCTGCCTCTGCTACTGTTCACGCATACGTGCCCAGTATCGGAATTTGCCGTGGCTTCGCATTTAAATACGGCAAATTCCTGCTGCCACCACGTTTTCTTACGGCACTTTCGGTTCCCAAAGTGCCTACCTGTGAACAGTAACCTGCCTCTCTATTTTTTATGGATTCACAATCTCCGTCTTTCCGCTGATCAGCGCTTCCACCTCGATTCCACCTATCTCGCACAAGATTCCCTCATAGCTTTCCAGTGTATCGCTGTAATACACGCTGTAGATAGACACATCCTCAGAAATCTCTCCATCCAGATAGTTTTCCAGCGGATTTTCTCCCAGATCCCGGAAAGAACCACCCAGATCCATCATCAGCTCCCAGCTTTCCGGATGAATGTCCTGTTCATCCAAATCATGTAGATACATCCAGAGCGCCATGCATAGAATCCTCGCCTCGGCTTTCGCCCGCACTTCCTTCGCTTTCTGTACCTGTCCGGACATGATCGGGATCGAAACTGCAACGAGAATCGCCACAATCCCGGTCACGATCAGCAGCTCTGCCAGCGTAAAGCCTGACCGTGCCCTAGCGGAACTGGTTCTTTTCTCTGTCATAGGTATATCCCACCGCCTGCAGCTTCTTCTCAAGCTCCGACCGTTCTGTATCAAACGCACTGCATAATTCATCTAAATCCGGGTAAAAATCTCTGAGCTGTGTGTTCACAAAACTCAGGCACATAATCGGATCGTTCGGTATTTTTCCTGCCATCTTTTTCCCTTTCTGTCCTTTTATTCATACTCAAACGTAACCGTCACATAGTAACCGCGGTCATTTTCCTCGATCGCCTTTACCACGCCGTGATCGGCGGGAATCCGGTCATTCAGCTTAAAAAGCCCCGACATCGCCACCGCCGGTTCAATCATATAATTGACATTAAACGGCGTCACCGACTCCGTCACCTCTACTGTCTGTCCGACTTCTACCAGTCCCGGACGTTCCATTTTAAATACAACATCTCTTGTCACGCCGTTTTTCCTCTTCTTTCTGGTCTGATCCCCGATTCTGGCTGCTGGCATATCCTCACGCCGTGCCTCTGATTTCAAAATTTTTTTACACGAACCATAACCGCCAGCTTACCAGTTTTCTAGTATACGGCACTTTTTTCCTTTTATCAACTGCGCCCACATAACCTACCGTTCGTTTTTTTCACGCGCCATCCGCCGCAGCTGCCGAAATCCAAGCCATGCCAGTAAAAGCAGCAGCAGACTTACACTGATCGTCAGTCCGTAGTGAATCCTCCGTCTCCAGAACGGAAGCGGGAGGTTTTCCACCGGCGCAGTCTCTGTTTCCACCAGAGTTCCCGGATCCACTTCTATTTCTGTCATCTCTTCCACATCCAGTTCCGCTTTTTCATACTCCATCCGCCTCCGGTAACGCTCATATTCCGGAAGTCTGACCGTTCCCCCGTACACTGCCCGGCAATCCCATACGCGGCGTTTTGCCTGTACCGCCGCATTGCGGCACCAGATGCCAGCCTCATCCTGATAAGCATCTCCCTCCCAGCTTGCCGACTCAATCTGCACCTCATCCTCCGATAGCCCTGCACTTGCAAGCAGGTCTTCCCTGCACGCCTCCAACGGCGGCACTTTTTCATCATGCATCACGGCAGTTCCACCCAGCCGGTATGTGTCCGCCCCGTATTCGTGAAATACGACCGAAATCTCAAATCCATCCTGCCAGTGTTCGTTCTCATAAGAGGTTCTTTTCAGATCCAGCATAACCGATACGGTCTTCCGGCTCTCCCGATCCTCCACCTCCATCGGCGCTCTCGCCGGGATCTCCTGTTCCCGCGTCACGGACGGATAGACCATCTCCCCCGAAACCTCCCGCGTTCTGCCGCGCACCGGCACCGCCTCTATCTCTGTCCCCACAAGCCGGTAGGTAATTTCCCCCTCTTCCAGATATTCTTCCGGCGCTTCTGGTATCTCAACCTCTTTCAAATAGGAAGAAGAATAACGGATCCGCCGTTCTCCCGCCTTATCTTCCTGTGCGTAAGCCTGTCCGCCGGTGCCCTGCAGGCACAGCAGCACAAATGTCAGCACTGCCAGCCTCCCACCATATCTTCTGTCTTCTCTTTTCCCCATACATTCTCCCTTTCTGCCATTCCCCGGCAAATGTCTCCTGCCAGCCGAACCGCATTCTTTCGTAAGCACGTTCTAAATTTCCGTACTCCTCTCTCAACCTTCTCCATCCTTTCTAAAATTGTTATTGTTCACGCATACGTGCCCAGTAACGGAATTTGCCGTGGCTTCGCATTAAATGAACAGTAACCTGAAATTTTCTGTGCTGAGTTTAAATCAGCATAAAATACCGCATCACACACAAATATCATTCAAGATATAAGATGCCATGTTTTCTAAATGCCGATATGATGTTACTGTTCACGCATATGTGCCCAGTAACGGAATTTGCCGTGGCTTCGCATTTAAATACGGCAAATTCCTGCTGCCACCACGTTTTCTTACGGCACTTTCGGTTCCAAAAGTGCCTACCTGTGAACAGTAACGATATGATACTTATATTCAGCACTGCTCAATCATATGACTGCTATTTTTTTGTTTCATAGGACGCAGTTTCCCCTGAAACAAAAAATGCATTATGAAATTTCATAAATACCCGGATATTTCTGTGAATCACAGATGCCCTCTTTGCGGGCAGAATCATCGAATGCCGTCCGGAACCGGACTTTGAACTTCATCGTACCTTTATTATAGTCTGCCCTATCTCAAAATACAATTTATAAATCGCTCCCGCGGCATTTTCTACAAAAACCCCTTTTTATCCAGCATTTACTTATAAGTGTTATACAAAAAATCGAATACGAGTTTCTTTTTGGTACGGCAAAATGACTTGACTGGACAGCAGATTTTAGGTATACTTGCATATAGGTACATTTTACAAAATAAGAGCGGAGGAAATTAAACTATGAAGTGTCTTATCATTGACAAAGTATACGCTGGTATTGCTGAAGAACTCAGCAAATACATGGAAGTTAAAACTGCAGAGAATCTGCCGTCCACCAAGGATCAGTTATTAGCTGAAATCGGTGACGTAGACGTTCTGATCATGCGTGTAGATCCGAAGATCGATCAGGAGATCATCGACGCTGCTAAGAACCTGAAGGTTATCGGCGTTTGCTCCGTTGGTCTGAACCACATTGATATGGACTATGCAAAATCCAAAGGAATCCAGATCTTCAACGCACCGGGCTTAAACGCTAACGCAGTTGCAGAGCTGACCATTTCCAAGATGTTAGATATCTCCCGTGGTACTTTCACAGCTAACTACGATGTAAAAGTAAAACACGAGTGGAACAAATATAAATTCGAAGGTCGTGAGCTTCGCGGCAAGACTCTGGGTGTTATGGGCTTCGGTCGTATCGGTAAGAGAGTCGGCGAACTTGGTCGTGCATTTGGTATGACTATCGTTGCTTACGATCCATTCCTGAAACCGGAAGATTTCGAGAAAGAGCATGCAACTGGCATGTCCGTAGACGAGATGTTAAAGGTAGCTGATTTCGTATCTATCCACGTACCGCTGACACCAGATACAAAGGATCTGTTCAACGCTAAGTCCATCGCTGAGATGAAGGATGACGCAGTTGTTCTGAACATGAGCCGTGGTGGTATCGTAAACGAGAAAGATATGTACGAGGCTCTGAAAGCTGGCAAGATCGGCGGCTACGCAGCAGACGTTATGGAGAACGAGCTGGCTGGCAGCGGTCTGACAGGTGATGATACATTCGCAAGCCCGCTGTTCGAGTGCGATAACTTCATCGTTTCCCCGCACATCGGTGCTCAGTCCGTAGATGCTTCCAGAGACATCGGACTTCACATCATTTCCAAGGTAAAAGAGGCTCTTTCCCTGTAATCAGGAAACCAGTCTTATACTCATATAGGAAATCCTGCGGAAATCGTTCTGCAGAAACTGCATAAAGACAGGAACCGGATGATACTCTCGCCGGTTCCTGTTTTTTTGTTTCATAGGAAACTACTGGAATACCACTGGTTCCTCCAGCAGTTCCGTCCGCAGCACAATATACGGATACGACGGCTCTTCCCCGGTCGGCTCGCTTCTCTCCGGTCCTTTTAACTCGGTCTTGACGATGATCGAATTGTCCGTCAGGTACAACCCCGGAACCGTAATGCTGTAACCGCCGGTCTCCTGCTTGCCGTACCCGGCAGCTATGTAGAGGTCATTTCCGCTTGTGTAAGTCAGGCGGAAGGAATCGTTCTTCTTTTCTTCTATGATCTGCGCCAGCTCCTGCGGCGTCTCATCGGGACCTATGACGGCAAATTCCAGATCCCGCAATTTTTCTGCCTGTTTTTCACCGCCGCATGCAACCGCATAGACCCCCGCCAGAAAGATTCCCATCACAACCATAAGGCTTAGAAGCCATTTTTTCCTGCTTTTCTTACTTTTCATCAAATAAAAAACCTCCCGCTCCCCTGCACGCAGCCACGCGGCAAAATGCTTTGATTTACTGCATTTTATGAAGCGGAAGGTTGTGATATTCAATCTTTTTTCCTTTTTCCCTGGCATACGCCAGCAGCCGGTCGTTCGCCGCCGCCCAGCCCCCATACTGCCTGCGGCACGCAATCACGCACTGGCACGCATCCAGACATTCTCTGGCTTCTTGTTCCTTTTCCTCTGATATTTCTTCAAATGCGGGGACTGCAATCAATCTGGACGCCAATGTACAAGCCGCCGGATAATCTAAGTCGGCTTCCGATACGATCCCTGCCGCAAACGTGGTTCCAGCTCTCTGAAGCTGCCAGAAGACAGCGCGCCCGCTTCCTCCTCCTGCCAGCACAAACACCTCTGGCGTCCCCTCCGGACGCGGAAGCTCCATACTGCCGCCTGTCTGACGGAAGCGCCCTTCCTCGATCTGGAAAAGCTCGGAAAGATGTTCCGGAGTCAGCATCTCTTCCGGGCGTCCAAACCGGCTTTCCTGCCCCGGGCTGACGCACAACAC
>ERZ773225.905-NODE-905-length-39517-cov-4.533120_pt1 | contig 39517 bp, 32 predicted proteins | sample MGYA00580993_ERZ773225 | MGnify/ENA primary metagenome ERZ773225 (study PRJEB29015, sample SAMEA2737748) | human gut metagenome | biome: human gut; feature: human-associated habitat; material: faeces | place: China | collected 2012 ...
TGGCTCCGCCGAGTTTTTTATCAGTCAGTTCTTGAGGACTGCCGCCATGAGCCGCTCTGGAACATTTTCAGAACAAGACTTGCATTTTTCCGGGATTTGTGGTAGTGTAAGCACAGAATTTGAAAGATTTGCCCGGGCAAATCTTTTTTTCATGTGAGGAGAAATCATGGAAAATCACTTTGAGATCTGTATGACGGAGGACCAGCTTCGGGGCATCAGTTCCATCGGTCTGGCCCACATGGGGGATGCGGTGTTTGAACTGCTGGTGCGGGGATGGCTGTGTCAGCACGGCAAAGCCACCGGCAAAGGACTCCATCAGGCCACCATCCAGCTGGTACGGGCGGAGCATCAGGCCGCCTGCGCGGAAAAGATCCTCCCCATGCTGACGGAGGAGGAACTGGCTGTGTTCCGCCGGGGCCGCAACGCGCAGGTCCATTCGATACCCAGCCACGCCAGCCGCGCTCAGTACAGCACCGCCACGGCGCTGGAGGCCCTGTTCGGCTGGCTGTATCTGGGCGGACAGCGTCAGCGGGCCAGCGATCTCTTTGACGTGATGATGGAGGAATAAGAAATGCCCTTGGACGCAATTTCCCTCCGGGCCGTGGTGGAGGAGCTGCGGCCCCAGCTTTTGAATCTGCGCATCGATAAGGTGCAGCAGCCCGCCCGGGATCAGGTGATCTTGCTGCTGCGGGGCAACAAGCGGCTTCTGCTGAACGCCGGGGCTAATGCCCCCCGCCTCCAGCTGACGGAGCTGCTGCGGGACAATCCAGCAGAGCCGCCCATGTTCTGTATGCTGCTGCGCAAGCATCTGGTGGGGGCACGGGTGGCAGAGATCACCCAGCCGGGTTTGGAACGGCTGGTGCGAATTGAACTGGACGTGACCGATGATTTCGGTCAGCCGGGCCACCGGACGCTGGTGCTGGAGGCCATGGGCCGCCGCTCCAACCTGATTCTGCTGGACGGCGAGAACCGGGTCATCGACTGTATGCGCCGGGTGGACGCGGATATGTCTGCGTCCAGACAGGTACTGCCGGGGCTTTTTTACGAGCCTCCCGCCTCCACAGGACGGCTGCCCTTTTTAGAGGAAACAGAGGAGGGGCTTGCCGAAAAGCTGGCCCAGGTGAATCCGGAGATCCAGCTGGATCGCTTCCTGCTGGATGCCTATTTCGGTATTTCGCCTCTGATGGCCCGGGAACTCAGCTTCCGGGCCTGTGGGGAAACGGACGGACGGCTCTGCAATCTGGACGAGGCCGGAAGAAGCCACTTTCAGGACGCTTTCTTTGCATTTGCAAACTGTGTAAAGGAAAACCAATTTACGCCGATCGTTCTGAAACGGGAGGGTGTTCCCTTTGAATTTTCCGCCCTGCCGGTGCACCAATACGGCCTTGCGGCGGAAACGGAGACCTTTGAGAGCTTTTCCGCTCTGCTGGACAGCTTTTATGAAGCCAAGGAGCGGCAGGAGCGGGTGCGGCAGCGGGGAGCAGACCTGATCCGCACCGCCACCACCGCCCGGGACCGGGTGCGGCGGAAGCTGGCCTTGCAGGAGAAAGACTACGCTGCCACCCAGGAGCGGGACGCTCTGCGGCTGTCCGGGGACCTCATCACCGCCAATCTCTACCGCATGGAGCGTGGGGAGAGCAAGCTGGTCTGCCAGAATTACTACGATGAAGATCTGGCGGAGGTCACCATTCCGCTGGACCCGCTGCTGACGCCCCAGCAGAATGCCGCCAAGTATTATAAACGCTACACCAAGGCTAAGACAGCGGAGAAGTACCTCCGGGAGCAGATGGCTCTGGCTCGTCGAGACCTTGCTTATTTAGAGAGCATTTTGCAGGAGATCCAGCAGGCGGAAACAGAGCAGGACTTTCTGGACATCCGGGGGGAAATGAGCGATGCCGGCTTCATCCGCAAGCAGGGGAAGAAGGTGCTCCAGCGGCCCTCCAAGCCACGGGAATTCAAAACCTCCGGCGGCTTCCGGGTGCTGGTGGGGCGGAACAACCGCCAGAATGACAAGCTGACCCTGAAGGACGCCGACTATCGGGATCTGTGGTTCCATGTGCAAAAGCTCCACGGCTCCCATGTGATCCTCTGCACCAACGGTGGGGAGCCGGGGGATCAGGATATTACAGAGGCCGCAAGTCTGGCAGCCTACTACTCCCAGGCCAAGGACAGCGCTAACGTGCCGGTGGACTGCACACAGGTGAAGTATGTCAAAAAACCGGCGGGCGCCCGCCCCGGCATGGTGATCTACACCACCTACCGCACCGTCAACGTCACCCCGGAGGAGGACTTGGTAAAACGTCTGCAAGCCGGAAAATAACAGGAAAAAAGAGCACCGTAAGGTGCTCTTTTTTGTTGAATGGCTCAGGCTGTGTGAGGCGCGTGGCCGGTGTTGTCCTCCGTGTCGCGGAACAGCAGCGTGACGCACCAGAGACCTGCCAGGCCGACCAACGTATAGACGATCCGGGAGAGGACGGCGGCCTGTCCGCCGAACAGGAATGCGACGGTATCAAAGCCGAACAGCCCCACGCCGCCCCAGTTCAGCGCGCCGACGATCACAAGGATCAGCGCAATTTTGTCAACAATCATATTGTACCTCCTGTGTGACAAGTGAACTGTCCGTAGTGTTTTCGTAAAAGACGGATTTTATTCATACCTTGCAAGGCAGATGCGTCTGCATTATAATGAAAAACGAAATCCAAAACAGCGAGGGATACCTATGGATCAACGATTTGAACAGACCGCCTTTTACCCGGCGGATATCTTACTGCCGCAGACGGCTGAAATGAAAAAATGGCCGGTGGTCGCCTGTGACCAATTCACCTCCCAGCCAGACTACTGGCAGGCGGCGGAAGCAGCCGTAGGGGAGGCTCCGTCAGCCCTGCGGCTGGTGCTGCCGGAGGTCTATCTGAACGGCCCGGATGTGGACAAGCGAATTGAGACCATCAACGCTTCTATGGACCGCTACTTGGCGGATGGCCTGTTCCGGACACTCTCGGACAGCCTGATCTATCTGGAGCGCACGCAGTCTGACGGCCGGGTGCGGCATGGATTGATTGGCTGCGTTGATCTGGAGCAATATGACTTCACCCCCGGCTCCGGAGCACTGATCCGGGCCACGGAGGGGACGGTGTTGGAGCGCATCCCACCCCGGGTACGGGTGCGGGAGCACGCGGCTTTGGAGCTGCCCCATGTAATGCTGCTGATCGACGATCCGCGGGGAAGCGTGATCGAACCGCTGGCAGGGGAGACCGGCGTCATGGAAGCCCTCTATGACACGGACCTCATGCTGGGCGGCGGCCATGTGATGGGCTGGCGGCTGACTGATAGTCAGATGAGCCGGGTGGCCAACACCCTGAGCGCCTTGAAAAGTCCGGAGGCCATGGCGGATAAGTACGGCATGGCGGACGCGGCCCCGCTGCTGTTCGCCGTGGGAGACGGCAATCATTCTCTGGCCACCGCCAAAGTCTGCTATGAAAATCTGAAAAAGGTGACGCCGCCGGAGCAGTGGGCGTCCTTGCCCGCCCGGTACGCCTTGGTGGAGGTGGTGAATCTTCACGATGACGCGTTGACCTTTGAACCCATCCACCGGGTACTGTTCCATGTGGACGGCCGGGATCTGTGGGACGCCTTTCAGGCGTTCTATCCCGGCGCGCATACTGGCGGGGGAGAAGGGCATACGGCAGAGGTCTGCGGTCAGGGAATGGACGGCCTGTGGACGGTTCCGCACCCCAAAGCGCAGTTGACGGTGGGAACACTGCAAGCCTTTCTGGACGCATATTGCAGGGACCATCCGGAGGTGCAGGTGGATTACATCCACGGGGATGACGTGGCCCGAAAGCTGGGCGGTCGGCCGGGGAATCTGGGATTCCTGCTGCCGCTCATGGGGAAGGAGCAGCTGTTTCCTACGGTGATGACCGATGGCGTGCTGCCCCGCAAGACCTTCTCCATGGGAGAGGCGCGGGATAAGCGATACTATCTGGAAGCCAGGAGGATCCGATGAAGATACAGGAACAGGCCCCGGCGAAGATCAATTTGACGCTGGATATTTTAGGCCGCCGGTCAGACGGCTACCACGAGCTGCGGATGGTGATGCAGTCTGTTTCCCTTTGCGACACAGTAACGGTGGAGGAGACTGGCATCGGCTTCGCGCTGCTGGCAGACGGCTTCACGGTCCCGGCGGGGAAGTCCTCCTTGGAGCAGCAGGCAGCGGAAGCCTTTTTTGCCGCCGTCGGACGGCCCATGCCGCCCCTGACCGTGCATCTGGAAAAAACCACCCCGGCCTACGCAGGCTTGGGGGGTGGCAGCGCGGATGTGGCGGCGCTGCTGCGGTGCCTGCGCCGGCGGTACGCGCCGGAAATGCCCGTGGAGCAGCTGCGGGCCATCGGACTGACGGTGGGCAGTGATATGCCCTTCTGCGTTTCCGGCGGCACGGCTCTGGCGGAGGGCCGGGGGGAACGGCTGACGGCGCTGCCTGCCCTGCCGGATTGTTGGATCGTACTGTGCAAGCCGGAATTCGGCATCCCCACGCCTGCGCTGTTCGCGTTGGCGGATGCCGGGACACCGAAAAACCGCCCGGATATCAACGGCATGATCCGCGCACTGTCTGCGGAGGATCTGGACGGCGTGGCGGCACGGCTGTGCAACGTGTTCGAGGAATTCCTGCCGGAGGAATACCATGAGGTGTTCCGCATCAAAAACCGGCTTTTGGAGCTGGGGGCGCTGAACGCCGCCATGAGCGGCTCCGGGCCGACGGTGTTCGGCATTTTCCGGGAGAAAACGGCGGCGAAGGCGGCGGAGACTGCCTTGAAGCAGCGCTATCCGCAGACCTATTTGGCAAAACCTGTGGGCAAATTGGTATAAAACATAAAATTTCCGTCCAGAATCCAGATACATGAGAATTGTATCCGGAAAGGACGGAAATTTTTTATGAAACAGCGGTTACATCCCATCGAACTTACGTTGATGATCGTGGCGGCGCTGGCGCTGACCTCCGGGGCAGTGGCCCTTCACACCCAGAGCCAGCTAGCGGAAAAGGTGGTGCGGCTTCACGTACTGGCCAACTCCGATTCCGATGAGGATCAGGCGCTGAAGCTGAAGGTGCGGGACGCCGTGCTGGAACAGGCCACGGAGACCCTCCGGGGAGCGGACAGTCAGGCAGAGGCCAGCCGCCGCTTGACGGATATCCTCCCGGAGCTGGAGGAAACGGCCCGTGCCGTCATCACGGCCAACGGCTATGATTACGGCGTCCGAGCGGAGCTGGCGGAAACGTCCTTTCCCACAAAGGAATATGACGGCTTTGCCCTGCCCGCCGGGGAATATCTGGCTCTGCGGGTCCTGATCGGAGAGGCGGCGGGGCAGAACTGGTGGTGCGTGGTGTTTCCGCCCCTGTGTACGGCGGCGGCCAGCGATGTTCCCACCGTCGCGCTGGATGCGGGACTGACGGATCAGGAGGTGGCCCTCATCACGGAGGCGGACGAGGGCTATATCCTGAAATTCAAATCAGTGGAGCTGTGGCAGACCTTAAAAGCAAAGCTGACCAAATGACAACAGCCCGTGCGGATCAATTCCGCACGGGCTGTTACAGGTTTTACAAAACTTTATTCAGGAAGGTGACGAGCCGGGGGCTTTCCGGGTGGGAGAACAGCTCGTGGGAGGGCTTATCCTCGCCGATGACGCCGCTGTCCAGGAAAATGGTACGGCTGCTGACCTCCCGGGCGAAGCGCATCTCGTGAGTCACCACGATCATGGTCATGCCGCTCTCCGCTAGATCCTTCATCACGTCCAGCACCTCACCGATCATCTCCGGGTCCAGAGCACTGGTAGGCTCGTCGAACAGCATGACCTCCGGGTCCATCATCAGGGAACGCACAATGGCGATCCGCTGCTTCTGGCCGCCGGAAAGCTGGCTGGGATAGGCGTCGGCCCGGTCGGCCAGACCCACCTTTGCCAAAAGCTCCAAGGCCTTCTCCTGTGCGTCGGACTGGGACATCCCCTTAATGCGCACCGGGGCAGCGGTGAGGTTGTGCATCACGTCCATGTTGTTGAACAGGTTGAACTGCTGGAATACCATGCCCATCCGCTGACGGCAGTGGTCGATGGCCTTGCCCTTGATGGTGCAGATGTCCGTGCCGTCAAAGAGGATCTGACCGGAGGTGGGCTGCTCCAGCAGATTCAGGCAGCGGAGGAAGGTGGACTTGCCGCCGCCGCTGGGACCGATGATGGAGACCACCTCGTTTTCGTGGAAGGTGGTACTGATCCCCTTGAGGACCTCCAGCTTGTGGAATTTTTTTTGCAGGTCCACAACTTTCAGAATTTCACGCTTATTTTCCATGGGACAGCTTCCTTTCCGCCAAAGATACCGCCCGGCCGCTGACGAAGGTCAGCACGAAGTAGCACAGCGCCGCCACAGCCAGACATTCCAGATTCTTGTAGGTCACGGCGATCACATCGTTGGTGCGGAACATCAGGTCGGCAATGCCAATCACGGAGACAATGGAGGATTCCTTGATGACGGTGACGAACTCGTTGCCCAGCGCCGGGAGAATATTGCGGATGGCCTGGGGGAGGACCACCAACCGCATGGCCTCACCGCTGCTGAAGCCAACGCTCCGAGCGGCCTCCATCTGTCCGCCGTCCACAGCCTGAATACCGGAGCGGATGATCTCCGCTACATAGGCGCAGCTGTTCATGCTCATAGCCACGATACCGGCGGCGAACCGGGAGAAGTTGGGAATCCAGGGAATGTTAGGAATGGTAATGCCGATCATGGGCAGACCGTAGAAAATAAACATAAGCTGCACCATCAGCGGCGTTCCGCGGACAAACTCGATGTACGCCACTGCGATCCACCGCAGGGGAGGGATGCGGCACATCCGCAGAGAGGCCATCAGGGTGCCCAGTATCGCGCCAAACAGAACGGAGAAGGCGGCGATGATGAGCGTGTTGACGATGCCTTCGGTGAAAAAGCTGTTGTAGCGTTCTATCAGCTTTGCCATGGTTTCCAAAAAGGCCATGGGAGAATTCCTCCTTGTTTGTGTGCCGGTATCCGGCAAATATCAGGCGGGCACGCGAGGAACCAGAGTTGGTTCCCCGCGCGTCCGTGCTTGGTTCTAATCAGAATCGGTATTTATGTTACAGACCCATGCTGGCTGCCAGCTCCACAGCCTCGTCATAAGCCTTCAGGTAGCTGCCGTCGTTGACCACCTGATTGATGACGGTGTTGACTTCTGCCAGCAGATCCTCGCTGCCCTTAGCGGCCACAACGGCCTTGCCGAAGGCGGCTTCCTCAGAGGTGAAGGCGAAGTTGGAGACTTCCAGACCGCCGTTGCTGGTGGCGATCAGAGACTCGCCCACAGCCTGATCCACCACCAGACCGGCGATGTTGCCGTTCTGGACTTCCAGCGCCAGAGCAGGATACTTTTCCAGCTCGAACAGCTCGCTGTCAGGCAGAGCGGTCTGGATCAGCTGAGACTGGATGGTGCCCTTCTGCGCGCCGACCTTCTGGCCTGCCAGAGATTCCTTGGTGGAATACAGGTCCGCGTTGCCTGCCTTTACAATGAGAAGCTGAGCGCTTTTCTCATACAGGTCGCTGAAGTCGATCTCCTCGGCTCTCTCAGGGGTCTTGGTGAAGGCGGCGATGCCCAGATCCACCTGACCGGATTTCACGGCGGGGATGATGCCGTCAAAGGACATATCCACCACTTCCAGTTCCACGCCCAGATGATCGGCGATCTGCTGGGCCAGCCACATATCGCAGCCTGCGAAGCTAGCATTCAGATCCTTGAACTCGTAGGGAGCGTACTGGGCTTCCGTACCCACTACCAGCTTGCCGCTGGTCTTGACCTTTTCCAGCAGACTTGCCGCTGCGGCCGATTCTGCCGGGGTTTCCTCAGCCGGGGTGCTGTCCGCCGGAGCGGAATCTTCAGTTTTGCTGCCGCAGCCGGTCAGCAGAGACAGCATCATCATGGCGCCCAGCGCCAGAGACATGAGCTTTTTCCATGTATTCTTTTTCATATGATCCTCCAAATCCTGAGTGATTATTGAATCAACTCTGTTTATACGTATGATTATACGCAATATTCAGCTAAAATCAATAGGCAAACTGTATATAATCAAAAACTCACTGAATGAATATTTATAAATATTCACAACATGCGAATAAATTGCCGTCAGAAGGACAGGCCCTCCATCCGGTCAAAGGCTTCCTTCAGGCGGTCCAGCCCCACCGTACACGCAATGCGGAAATGTCCGGCGCCGGTGCTGCCGAACAGCGTGCCGGGTGTGACCAGAACATGGGCCCGTTCCAGGAGCGCCTGACAGAAGTCCTCGGCGCTGAGGCCGGTTTTCTCAATGCCGGGGAAGAGGTAGAAGGTGCCCTTGGGCCGTACCAGACTGAGGTAGGGGATTTGCTCCATCCGGTCCGCCGCGTAGAAAATGCGGTCCCGGTAGGCCAGAACGTATTTCTCACGAATGGCCTGCCGGATCGCCAGCGCCTGTATGGCGGCCCGCTGGGAGATGGAGGGGGCCGTATAGATCAGGGAATTGTTGATGTTGCTCATGACCTCCAGTATCTCCGGCTCCGCGATGGCTACGCCCACCCGCCAGCCAGTCATGAGAAAATTCTTGGAAAAGCTGTTCAGGGTGATGACCCGGTGGGCAAGCCCTGGGATCGTGCGGAGGGGGATGAAGTCCCCCTCATAGAGATAGGTGGTATAGATCTCATCCGCCGCGATCAGCAGGTCATGCTCCTCCGCCACCCGGCCCAGCAGCTCCAGCGTGGAGCGGTCATAGCCCATGCCGGTGGGGTTGCAGGGATTGTTGAACACGATAAGCTTGGTACGGGGGGTGATGGCCGCCCGGAGACGGGCTTCGTCAATGGCCCACGCCTCATTAGCATAGGTGGGGACCTCCACGCACACACCGCCGGCCAGTTCCGCCTGGGTGCGGTAGAGGGAGAAGTAGGGGGAAAAGACGATGACCTCATCACCGGGGTCCAGAACGGACAGCATCACCAGCGCCATTCCCATGCTGCTGGAAGCGGTGACCAGAACGTGATCCGGGGAGAGGGGCTGCTTGAAATCCGTCTGCCATGCGTCACAGACGGAGCGGATCAGCTCCGGGTCGCCTTTCGGATCACCATAGTGGGTATATCCGGCCTTGGCTTCCCGGAAGGCGGTGTCGATGATGGCGTCATCGGTGATAAAGTCCGTGTCGCCGATACTGAGATCAATGATATCCGAATACCGGGCCAGCGCGTCGGTGTCCAGACTCAGTCCGGCGTCGGAATTCTGAAATCGCTTGGCGATATATGATTTTACAGGTCTCATAGCGTTTCTCCTTTCACCCGGGGGATCACAGTGGACCCGTTGGGAATGATATAGGTGGATTTTCCGTCCAGTTCCGCGGCTTTCAGTAAGGCGTCCATATCGGAAAAGGCGTGGATCCCCATGGGTGCAACGGTCTGGGGATCAATGGAGGAATACATGAAAATGCGGTACCGCTGGGCCTGCTCACAGTTCAGGAAGAAGATGTAGCCCGCCACGGTGAAGGCCTCCCGCAGACGCTGCTCAATGGTGCCGTCCTGTAAATTCTTGCTCCAGTCGAAGTACTCGGCGGGGCCGCCGCCCTCCGGCGCTTCGATCATCAGAACCAGCGTACCGCCGGGCTTCAACGCGGATTCCACATTGTCAATGGTCTTGGTGCCCTGATAGAGGGAGATGTCCTTGGGAAAGCCGCCGCAGCTGGTGACCACGGCGTCTGCCCGGCAGGGAATATCCACCCGGTAAATGTCATCCACGGCAGTACAGGCCCGCTCCCAGGAGGTCAGATAGTGGCCGGAGAAGATATACGAGAGCTTCATGTCGGCGTTCATCACCAGATTCACCATGAAGAGGTTGTTCACCAGTGACGCCGCCTCGCACATATCCTCGTGCAGCGGGTTTCCCGCCAACACACCGTTTCCGATGGCGGGATTGGTGCGGAGCTTGGTGCTGTCCAGTGAATAGGCGTGGTTGTGGCGGATGGTCTCTAAGCCGCTGATGCCGGGGAGGATGCTCTTCCGTCCGCCGCCGAAGCCGGCCATCACATGATGGGTGGCGGCGCCTAAGCAGACCACCAGATCCGCTTCCGCGGCGGTGCGGTCGATCCACACTGGTGTCTCATGGGGCGTAGTGCCCAGATAGGCAAGATCCTTGGCCTCGCAGTCGTGATTCTTCACACGGACCCGGTCATAGACCCCGTCGGTGACCAGTGTCCGCAGTTCCTGCTCATCGCCGCCGATGTGAGTGCCGTTGGCCACCACGATGGTCAGATGCTCCGGCTGTACGCCGCATTCGTCGATGAGATAGTCAACGAGATGGGGGATCACCAGATCCTGCCGCATCCAGAATCGGGTCATGTCACTGATCACCAGCGCCACCCGATCTCCGGGGCGGACCCGCTGGCGCAGAGGCGCGCTGTCGATGGGCTGCTCCAGCGAGGCGAACAGGGCAGAACGGATGTCGCTGATGGGCGGCGTCTCTGTTCCATGCAGCTCCGCCAGAATATCCGCTTCGTTCAGAGAAAGGGACACAGACCCATGTCCATATTTAAAATTGTAGGTTTTCATAAGCAGCCTCCTATGAAGACACATGAATAATAATTCATTATACACGTCAAAATTGAATGTTCAATAACCAATCTGCCGCCGCTTCACCAAAATTCGGCGTTGTTCAGCGGAGGACTTTTGTGTTTTTTTGACAAGGGAGGGCAAAGATAAAAACCGCCCGCCCGGAAATCCAGACGGGCGGCTGGATCAGCGGCACAGATAAGCGTCAATATCAAAGGGCTGCAATGCAGTAGTGGATTTCAGGTATAAGGGGTGGTGAGGATGGCCGGATTTCAGAAGCGGCCCGGCGGTGAACCATTGAGCGTTTGCGGCCTGACCGTCAGCGGCGAAATCCCGCATACAGTCCATGAGGTAATCCCGCTTTTCGATGATGTTCCCCCAGGCGGCCCAGATAGCAGGGGTCTCCGAAAGGGAGAGAAGATAGCGGAAGGCTTTCCGGTTCTCTTCGTGGAGAGCGCTGTTGCACACCCGCTCCATATCGTCCGGCCGGGTGGCCCGCTGGGCGTAGACATTGAACATGAGAAAGCTGTCATAGCCGTTGTTCAGGGCGATGCGCTGGGCGGACTGCAGGGTGGGGTCCAGCGCGTCCGGCGCGGCGGTGGAGGGGTTGATCCCCACGCAGATCAGAGGCTTTTGGCCGCGGGTGCCCAGAATATAACGGTATTCGGAATAGGTGTTGGGCACATAGAGCCAGCGGCTTACATCGTAATCCGGGGAGGGGCGCAGGGCGGCGTCCAGCGCCGGATCAAACAGCTCGAGGGCCACGGTATCCGTGGTGCCCTGTGGAATATGGGGCATGACGATCACTCCTATATGTCAGAATTCATAGCGAAGCCATTGTAGCATGGCGGCGAAAAAAAGGCAATCGGGTCTGTTTTTGGCGGCGGTGTTGTGATAGAATGGGAAAAAAACTGCGGGAGGTCACTATGCTGACGATCTTGATCGGCCGTGCCAAAACGGGAAAATCGGATACCATACTGCGGCGGATGGCGGAGCTGGGGGAGAGCAGCCAGCAGATCCTGCTGGTGCCGGAGCACGCCTCCCATCAGGCGGAGGTGGACGTGTGCAGCGCCTGCGGCGATACCGCCAGCCGTCATGCCGAGGTGCTGAGCTTTCGGCGGCTGGGCGAGCGGGTGCTGAGCATCACCGGCGGCATCGCGGACGTGACGCTGGACAACGGCGGCAAGCTGCTGACGCTCCAGCGGGCGCTGCTGGAAACGGCCCCTCAGATGACCGTGTATCGGAAGCCCTCGCAGAAGGTGGGCTTTCTGGAACAGATGCTGGCGCTGTTCGACGAACTGCGAAGCTACGAGGTGACCCCGGAGATCCTGTACCAGCAGGCGCAGGACATAGACGGCGCCACCCACGACAAGCTGACGGATCTGAGTCTGCTCTACGCCGCCTATGAGGCCCGGCTCCGCCGTCCCGGTCTGGACGCACGGGACCGGATGACCAAGCTCTGCGACCATTTGGAGGAGTCCGGCTATGTGCGGGGCAAGGACATTTTCATCGACGGCTTTACCTATTTCAACGCGCAGGAGCGGCGGGCGCTGGCGATTTTTCTGCGGCAGGCCCGGTCTGTCACGGTCACGCTGCTGGGGGAGGTCAACAGCCGGGAGGAGATCTTTGAACCCACGCTGAAAACCATGTCCATGCTGGAGCGGTTGGCCGCTTCTGAGGGGAAACCTGTAAAGCTACTATCCTTAACAAATGAGGACCCGTCAGCACTTGGACATTTGGAGCGACATTTCTTCGGGGAAAATCTGCCCTATGAGGGCGACAGCACCGCCATCCGGCTCCGGGAGGCCGCCACTGTCTATTCCGAGGTGGAGCAGACCGCTGCCGACATCCGCCGTCTGTTGGCGGCGGGGAAGTGCCGCTGCCGGGACATCACCGTGGCGGCCCGGAATATGACGGAGTACGCCGGGACCATCGAAACGGTGTTTGAGCGGTACGGTATCCCGGTGTATCTCAGCCGCCGCAGCGACATTCTGGAAAAGCCGGTGCTGAGCCTGCTGACCGGCGTGCTGTCCTCCATCTCCAACGGCTATGAGTACGAGGATATGTTCCGCTGGCTGAAAACCGGTTTGGCGGGCCTGACGGCAGAAGAATGTGACCTGCTGGAAAACTATGTTCTGAAATGGGACATCCACGGCCAGACGTGGCTCCGGGACGAGGATTGGACGGAAAACCCGGACGGCTACGGCGCGCCGTGGAACGACCGGCGGCAGGCCGTGCTGACGCAGGTAAATCAACTGCGCCGCCGGGTGCGGGAGCCGCTGGAGCGTCTGGCGGCGGGCTTGAAGGCCGGGGAGACGGCCCGGGATTATGTGGAGGCCCTGTACAGCTTCATGGAAGAGCTGAAGCTGGAAACGGCCCTGACGGAGCGGATGCATGCGCAGGCGGAGGCGGGCCGGATGCAGGAGGCGGAGGAGACCGCCCAGTTATGGGAGATCCTCTGCGGTGTGCTGGATCAGTTTGTGGAAATTTTAGGGGAAGAACACTTGGAACAGAGCGAGTTTGAGCGGCTGTTCCGACTGGTGCTGACCCAGTACAGCGTGGGTACCATCCCCGTGGCTTTGGATCAGGTGTCCGTCAGTGAGATCACCCGGAATGACCGGCATACCACAAGCTACCTCTTTTTGCTGGGAGCCAATGACCACGTGCTGCCGGACCCCGGTCAGAGCGGCGGCCTGCTGAACGAGGATGACCGTCAGGCGCTGGCCCTCCGGGGCGTCGAGCTGGCCCCCACCGGCATGGAACGGATGGGCATTGAACTGCAAAACCTCTACGCCGCGCTTGCCCAGCCCACGGCGGGCCTGACGGTGAGCTATCCGGTGACGGATGTTTCCGGCAGCGAACTGCGCCCCGCGTTTGTGGTGGAGCGGCTGCGGAAACTGTTCCCGGAGCTGCGTGTGGAACACGAGCGAGCTGACAAGGCATATCGCCTGTCAGCCGTTGAACCTGCGCTGGAAATGGCGGGACAGGACCCCGACGGCCCCCTGTGGCGGTATTTTCAGCAGGAGCCGGACTGTGCCCGGCATTTAAGCGCCATGGAGCGGGCCGCCGCGGCCCGACGGGGCAGTCTGTCTCCCGCCGCAGTCCGGGCCATTTACGGAGAGCGGGTTTCCATGACCGCCTCCCGGCTGGAACGGATGCGCTCCTGCCACTTCGCCTACTTCATGGAGTACGGTCTGCGGGCCAAACCCCGGGAACCGGCCTCCTTCGACGCGCCCCAGATCGGCACGTTCCTCCACTATCTGCTGGAAAATGTCACCCGGGACGTGCTGGAAAAGGGCGGCTTTGCCGCGGTGGACAACAAGGAACTTCATCACCTGACCAAACAGTATATCGACCAATACGCGGAACAGGAGCTGCACAATTTCCAGAACCGTACCCCCCGGTTCCGGTATCTGTTCAACCGTCTGCGGACCAACGCCTACGCTATCATTGACCAGGTGGCGGAGGAACTGCGCCACTCGGATTTTGTCCCCATGGCCTTCGAACTGGGGTTCGGAGGGAAGGACGGAACACTGCCCGCCGTCACCATTTCCCGTCCGGACGGGGAACTGCGGGTAGGCGGCAAGGTGGATCGGGTGGACGGCTGGATCAAGGACGATAAGCTGTACCTCCGGGTGGTGGACTACAAATCCGGCAAGAAGAAATTCGATCTGGCCAACGTCCGCATGGGACTGGATATTCAGATGCTGCTGTACCTCTTTGCCCTGCAAAAGGAGGGGGCGGAATTTTTCGGAAAAGAGATCGAGCCGGCAGGCGTGCTGTATCTCCCCGCCCGGGACGAGATTTTGCCGGCGGAGCGGGGCATCTCCCCGGAGGCTCTGCAAAAAGAGCGGGAAAAGACACTGAAGCGCTCCGGACTTCTCTTGGAGGACCCGGCGGTGTTGCAGGCCATGGAGCACGAGGCCCTGACGGAGCCTCATTATCTGCCGCTGCGGGTCGGCAAGGACGGAAATCTCTCCGGGAGCCTCGCCTCCGCCGCCCGGCTGGGAAAACTGGGCACGTATGTGGACAAATTGCTGGGCCAGATCTCCGATGAGCTGCGCAGCGGCAACATCGACGCGGACCCCTGCTGCCACAGCGAGGAGGACAGCCAGTGCCGTTTCTGCGACTGGGTCTCCGCCTGTCAGTTCCGCGATGGACGGGACCGGGACCGTCTGCGGTACATCCTGCCGGTAAAACCGGAGGAATTTTGGAAAGAACTTGAGGAAGGAGGCGGTGACTCATGGCAAAGCTGAAGCTGACGGAGCAGCAGCAAGCGGCGGTGGAAAACCGGGGCGGCAGCCTGCTGGTGTCTGCCGCCGCCGGTTCCGGCAAGACGAAGGTGCTGGTGGAGCGGCTGTTCCGATACGTGACGGAGGACCACTGCCATATCGACGATTTTCTCATCATCACCTACACGAAGGCTGCCGCCGCCGAGCTGCGGAGCAAGATCGCCGCCGAACTGTCCAAACGGATGGCGGAGACCCCGGAGGACCGACACCTCCGCAGCCAGCTTTTGCGGGTGTATCAGGCGGACATCAAAACGGTGGACGCCTTCTGCACGGCACTGCTGCGGGAGAACACCCATCTTCTGGCACAGGAGGGAGAGCGCTATACCCTGACGCCGGACTTTCGGGTGCTGGACGAAAATGACGCAAAGCTCCTGCGCCAGCGCGTGCTGACCCGGGTACTGGAGCGGTTTTACGAGGAACTGGACGAGGGCGGCGCGCTGCTGGCGGATACGCTGGGCGCGGGCCGGGATGACAGCGCCCTGGAGGATCTGGTGCTGGAAACCTACGAAAAGCTGCAGAGTCACGCTGATCCCGAACACTGGCTCGCGGAAAATCGGACGATCTGGGAAAATCGGAGCGGGGACTTCGACGAAACGCCCTACGCCGCCGAGCTGCTGGCGGTCATCCGTCGAAAGGGATTTCACCACATGGAGGCGCTGCGGCGGGCGGGACAGTCCACCGTGGGCGGGGATCTCTATAAGGGATATGGCGAAAAATTTCTGCGGGCCAGCCGCAGCTTCGCACCCTTGGCGGCAGCACAGAACTGGGAGGCCGCCCGCGTTTCTCTGGATGGACTGGAATTCCCCCGGCTCACCACGCCGAAGGGAATGGCGGAGGACCCGGAGGTCGTGAGACTGAAGGGGCTGTGGGAGAACGCCAAAACTGCCGCCAAAAAGATGGCTCCCATGCTGGCGGTCAGCGATACGGAGGTCATGGAGGACCTTCAGACCATGGCCCCTGCCATGACGGCCCTTTTGAAACTGACGGCGGACTTTTCCGACGCTTACCGGACGGAAAAGCTGCGGATGAACTGCGCCGACTTCTCCGATCAGGAGCATCTGGCCCTTCGCCTGCTGGTGGAGCGGAACGGCGCGCCTACGGAACTGGGCCGTCAGGTGGCGGGCCGCTACCGGGAGATCCTGGTGGACGAATATCAGGATACCAACGAGGTGCAGAACGCCATTTTCCGGGCGGTGTCCCGTGAAGGCAAAAACCTCTTTACTGTAGGGGACGTAAAGCAGAGTATTTACCGGTTCCGGTTGGCGGACCCTACGATTTTTCTTGACAAGTACCGCCGCTTCACACCTGCTGAAAATGCGGCGGAAGGGGAGGACCGCAAAATTCTGCTGTCCAAAAACTTCCGCTCTCGGGGAGAGATTTTGGACGCGGCCAATTTCGTCTTCTCCAACATCCTGTCGGCGGAGATGGGAGAGATGGAATACGGCGAGGACGAGTCCCTCCACTTTGGCGCGGAGTACTACCCGCCCCGGAAGGACTGCGAGACGGAATTCCACCTCATCTCCGCCCATCAGAAGTCGGCGGCAAATGACCGCCCGGTGAAACGGCTGCTGGCGGAGGCCCGGTTCACGGCGCAGCGTATCCGTCAGCTTTTGGATGAGGGCTATCCCGTCACCGGGGAGGACGGCACGCTGCGGCCCTGCCGCCCGGAGGACATCGTGATCCTGATGCGCTCTCCGGGGAGCCGGTCCGCCGCCTTCGCCCAAGCGCTGGCGGAGCGGGATGTGCCCTGCTCCTTTGAGGAAAGCGGCGATTTCTACCAGACCCCGGAGATCTCTGTCACGCTGGCCCTGTTGGAGATCGTCGACAATCCCCGGCAGGATGTGCCGCTGATCGCCGTGCTCCGCTCCCCGGTGTTCGGCTTTACGCCGGACCGTCTGGCGGAGATCCGCAGCCGTGACCGGGAGGGAGACTTCTATGACGCTCTGCTGGCGGACGGCGGCGAGGACGTACAAGCGTTCCTGACGATGCTGACCGGACTGCGGGACGCGGCGGCAGACATGAGCGTGTGCCGCCTGCTGTGGCATATCTACAATACGCTGCATCTGCCGGGCATCTTCGGCGCTATGGACGAGGGCGGCGTCCGGCAGGAAAATCTGGTGGCCCTGACCCGCCACGCCGAGCGCTTTGAGAGCAGCGGCTACCGGGGGCTGTTCGCCTTCATCACACAGCTCCGGCGGCTCATTGATGCTGGGCAGGCCCCCGCCGTGAAAACAGCTGGGGGGAGCGGCGGCGTTCAGATGATGAGTATTCACAAATCCAAGGGCCTGGAATTTCCCATCGTGTTCCTCTGCGATTTGGAGCACGCCTTTTCCCGGCAGGATTTCGATACGCCGGTGCTGGTGCACCCGGCACTGGGCCTTGGCCCTCTGTGCATCGACCTGAAGCGGAAGATCCGCTATCCCACCATGGCCCGGCTGGCACTGGAAGAAAAGCTTCGCCGTGAAAACCTTGCGGAGGAACAGCGAATCCTGTATGTGGCCATGACCCGGCCAAAGGAAAAGCTGATTTTGGTAGACGCGCTGTACGGCGCGGAAAAGCGCCTTCAAAAGCTGACCGCCGCCGCGGCCTGTCCCGTGATGCCGGAGGTTGTGGCGGAGGGAAAGTGCTTCGGAGATTGGATCTTACTGCCACTGCTGTGCCGCCCGGAGGCCGCGCCCCTGCGGGATATGGCCGGGGTGATGGCAGGCGGTCTATATACCGGCGATACCGCCCCATGGCAGGTGTTCATCCATGACGGCGATGACTTCGGATGGGCGCCCGGAGCGGCCGTGTCCGACACGGAGAGGGATGCAGGAGAAACGCTCTTTGACCCGGCGCTGTTGACCTTCCGGTATCCCTATCAGCGGGAAACAACTCTCCCCGCCAAACTCACCGCCACGCAGCTAAAGGGCCGGGCGCTGGATCAGGAGATCGCGGAAGATGCCTACCACACGCCCTATATCCGGCCCCTTGTCCAGCCGAAATTCCGCCGGAAGAAAAAGGGACTGACACCGGCGGAGCGGGGCACCGCCACCCATCTTGTCTTGCAGTATCTGGATCTGCAAAATTTGGATGTGCCCGGACAGGTGGAAAAGCTGCGGCTGGAAGCCAAGCTGACGGCGGAGCAGGCGGCGGCTGTGGACGTTCCCGCTCTGCGGCGCTTTCTGGAATCCCCGCTGGCTGAGGAAATGCGGCAGGCGGAAACGGCGGCGCGGGAGTATCGGTTCACGGTGCTGATGCCGGCCCGGGATTATGACCCGGCAGCCGCGGAGGAGGACAGCATCCTGCTGCAAGGCGTGGTGGATTGCTGGTTTGAAACGCCCAAGGGCGTCACGGTGGTGGACTTTAAGACCGACTTCGTACAGACGGAGGAAGATGTGGCACAGCACGCGGAGCTGTACCGGGGCCAGCTGGCGGCGTACTCTCTGGCGCTGGAACGGGTGCTGGAAAAGGCGGTGACACGGAAGGCACTGTACTTCCTACAAGCCGGGAAAACCGTGGAAGTCTCGTGATTTCAAGCTTTTTCGCAAAAACCGGAAAAAATGCTTGCAATCTGTGTTCCGATGTGATATGCTTATTTAGCTTTTGTGGGGTGAAAGCTCCATAGAGGTAGTTTTGTACCAGAAAGAGGTGAACGAGAGCAATGAAGGAAGGAATCCATCCCAATTATCAGCAGACTACGATTACTTGCGCCTGCGGTAATGTGATTGAGACAGGTTCTACCAAGAGTGATATCAAGGTGGAAGTCTGCTCGAAGTGTCACCCCTTCTTCACTGGCAAGCAGAAGCTGGTTGATACCGGCGGACGCGTGGCCAAGTTCAACAAGAAGTTCGGCCTGAACAAGTAAGCCTGTACACTTCGTCACATCCAGCAGTGGTCTGCATCCGCAGACCACTGCTTTTTTATTGCATTTTTTCAAAATTCGGATATACTGGACACATCAATGAAATGGGAAACCCATTTGACACGGGGCCTCCCAAACGCAAGGAGAGACACATTTGTTACCGAAAAAGGAAGAAATTCGAGATAAAGTTGTATTGGTGGGCCTGAACTCCCCGGTTTTGCGGGAGGACAGTGCCACCGAGGAAAGTATGGACGAGCTGTCCGCTCTGGTGGAGACCGCCGGCGGCGAGACTGCCGGCATCGTTCTCCAGAATCGGGCCACGCCGGATCCCCGGACCTTCATCGGGGAGGGCAAGGTGGCGGAGGTGCAGCTTTACGTTGAAAATGTAGGTGCTACCATGGTCATTTTCGACAATGACCTTTCCCCCTCCCAGCAGCGGGTGCTGACGGAGCTGTTGGGCATTCAGGTATTGGACCGCTGCGGCCTGATCCTGGATATTTTCGCTCAGCGGGCAAAAACCAAGGAGGGCCGCTTGCAGGTGGAGCTGGCCCAGTACCGCTATCTGCTGCCCCGGCTGATCGGTATGTGGAGCCATCTGGAGCGTCAGGGCGGCACCAGCGGCAAGGGACCTATCGGCTCCAAGGGCCCCGGCGAGACGCAGCTGGAAACGGACCGCCGTCTTATCAACAAGAAGATCGACAAGATCCGGGCAGATCTGGAAGAGGTACGTCGTGTCCGGGCCACCCAGCGACAGCAGCGGCAGAAGAACGAGATCCCGGTGGTGGCCATCGTTGGCTATACCAATGCGGGCAAATCTACCTTGCTAAACCAGCTTACCGGCGCTGCGATCCCGGCCAATAACCGGCTGTTCGACACGCTGGACACCACCAGCCGCCTGCTGACGGTCAGCGATACAATGGATGTGGTGGTGTCCGATACCGTTGGCTTCATCCGCAAGCTGCCCCATCAGCTGGTGGAGGCATTCAAGGCCACACTGGAGGAATTGGAGTACGCAGATCTGCTGCTCCATGTTATCGACGTGTCCAATCCGGAATGGCAGCATCAGGCGGAGGTCGTGGAGAAGCTGATCGTGGAACTGGGAGCCAATGAGATCCCCCGCATCGACGTATTCAATAAGTGCGACCGTGTGGAGGCCGGCGATCTGCGGCCCCACGGCGCTGACATCTGCTCCATCTCCGCCCGGACCGGTGAGGGCGTGGACCGTCTGCTGGAAATGATCGACCGGCGGCTGGACAAGGGCACCCGCCGGGTGACCATCCACCTGCCGTATGACAAGGGCGGCCTGCTGGATATGCTGTACCGGGAGGCCAAGGTGGAATCCGTGGAATACAGCGAGACCATTGACATTGTGGCGGTGTGCCCGCCCAAGGTGCTGGGCCAGATCGGAGACTATACCCCGGACTGGACGCCGCCGAAAGAGGACTGGGAATGATCACGCTGAAAACGCGGCGGCTGCTCCTCGCCCCCTGGCGGGAGGAGGATGCCGAGGCATTGTACGCTCTGGCGTCGGACCCGGAGATCGGCCCCATGTGCGGCTGGGAACCCCATGGAAGCGTGGAGGAAAGCCGGGAGATCATCCGGGATGTGTTCAGCGCGCCGGAGGTCTGCGCGATTCTCAGCAGAGAGAGCGGCGCACTGCTGGGAGCGGTGGGCCTTCAGCCGTCATCGGAGATTTTTCCGGAGCTTTCTGCCACAGAGCAGCGGGAGATGGGCTATTGGCTGGGACGGCCGTATTGGGGCCATGGCGTTATGACGGAGGCTGCAACAGAACTGCTGCGCTTCGGCTTTGAGATGCTGGGGCTGGAAGCTGTCTGGTGCTCGCATTATGACTGGAACAGCCGGTCCCGTCGGGTCATTGAGAAATGCGGCTTCCGCTATCAGTTCACGAAAGAGACAACGAATGTCATCGGAATGACCAACAAAACGGTATTTTACGCCTTGAAAAAGGAAGAATGGCTGGCTTTTTCCGGTGAAAAGGAGTTTGCATGACGGAGTACATCGTTCCCTATCAGGACGCCGAGAGCGAGTTTACGGAAAAGCGCTCCCGCTTCATCACCCACCTCTACAAGGTGGAAACGGAGGCGGAGGCTCGTGCCCGCATCGAGGAAATGAAAAAGAAATACTATGACGCCCGGCACAACTGCTGGTGTTACCTTCTGCAAGAGGGCGGCGTGGTCCGCTACTCCGATGACGGCGAGCCGCAGGGCACGGCGGGCCAGCCTATGCTGAACGTGTTCCAGCGGCAGGAGGTCTGGAATGTGTGCTGCGTTGTGACCCGGTACTTCGGCGGCGTACTGCTGGGAGCCGGGGGGCTGACCAGAGCCTACACCAAGGGAGCCGCTGATGCGCTGACCGCTGCCGGGATCGCCCGGATGGGGCTTTGGACGCTATGGGACGTGCCCTGCACTTATCCGCTGCTGGAGCGGATGAAGCTGGAGGTGGCCGCCACCGGCGGCGTGGTCCGGGACGCGGAATACGGCGCGGACATCACCCTCCGGACGGCATTTCCCGCCGGGACTGCGGAAACGTTCCAGCTCCGGCTGACGGAGCTTTCCGCCGGGAGTCTGACCATGACGGCGGCAGGGGAGGAGTTTTTGCCGGGACCCCGGGAGGAAGCAAACTGACAACCGTTCCTTGACTTTTCGACGTTTCGGCTGAAAACACCGGATTTTCCTTGCATTTTCTCCATAGCTTCTGTATAATGCCAATTTGTGATAGATTTTTTCAGGAAGGACTGACAGCAATGGCTGACGAGATCAAGACCACGGCGGCGGAGGCCCCCGAAAGCCGCAATTTCATCCACACGTTTATTGAGGAGGATATTGCCCAGGGCGGACAGTTTGAAGGCATGACCGTCCACACCCGGTTTCCGCCGGAGCCCAACGGCTATCTGCATATCGGCCACTGCAAGGCCCTGACCATCGACTTCGGTACCGCTGAGAAGTTTGGCGGATTGTGCAACCTGCGGATGGACGACACCAACCCCACCAAAGAGGACGAGGAGTTCGTGGAGGCCATCAAGGAGGATATCCACTGGCTGGGCTTCGACTGGGGTGACCGCTTCTTTTACGGCTCCGACTATTTTGAGGAGGATTACCGTCAGGCGGTGGGCCTCATCAAAAAGGGCCTTGCCTATGTGTGCGAGCTGTCTCCCGAGGAGTTCCGTGCCCACCGGGGTGACATCGGCGTTCCTGCCACGTCTCCCTACCGGGACCGTCCCGTGGAGGAGAGTCTGGATCTGTTCGCCCGGATGCGGGCAGGGGAGTTCCCCAACGGTTCCATGACCCTGCGGGCCAAGATCGACCTGGCCAGCGGCAACTTCAATATGCGGGACCCCGTTATCTACCGGATCAACCACATGCACCATCACCGTCAGGGAGACAAGTGGTGCATCTATCCCATGTATGACTTCGCCCATCCCATCCAGGATGCTTTGGAGGGCATTACCCACAGCCTGTGCTCTCTGGAATTTGAGGCCCACCGTCCCCTGTACAACTGGGTCATCGAGCATTGCGACCTGCCTGCCCATCCCCGTCAGATTGAGTTCGCCCGTCTTGGCATCGACCACACGGTCATGAGCAAGCGCAAGCTCCGCAAACTGGTGGAGGAAGGCCGGGTCTCCGGCTGGGACGATCCCCGGATGCCCACCCTCTGCGGCCTGCGCCGCCGGGGTTACACCGCCCGGTCCATCCGTAATTTCTGTGACCGCATCGGCGTGGCCAAGTCTGCCAACGTGGTGGAATACGGCTTCCTGGAGCACTGCCTCCGGGAGGATCTGAACGAGACCGCCCAGCGGGTGATGGCCGTTCTGCGGCCCATCAAGCTGACCATCACCAACTATCCCGCCGGAAAGACGGAGACCGTCACAGTGGAGAATAATCCGCTGGACCCCTCTGCCGGGACCCGGGAAGTACCCTTCTCCGGCAGCCTGTGGATCGAGGCCGATGACTTTATGGCTGAGCCGGTCCCCAAGTACAAGCGTCTGACTCCCAACGGCCCGGAGTGCCGTTTGAAGGGTGCGTATCTCATCAAGTGCGTCGGCTATGAGACGGATGAAAACGGTAATGTGACCGAGATCGCTGCCGAGTATGACCCCGACAGCCGGGGCGGCGACCCCGCCGACGGCCGGAAGGTGAAGGGCGCGACCATTCATTGGGTGGACGCCGCCACCGCCGTGGACGCCGAGGTGCGGCTCTATGACAACCTGTTCACCGACGCCAATCCCGACGCCGCCGACAAGGACTTCATCGAGTGCCTGAATCCCGGCTCTCTGGAGGTCCTGACGGACTGCAAGATCGAGACCGGTCTGGCCGCTGAGGCTGATCGCTACGCCGAAAGCCACGAGGGCGGAAAGACGGCTCCCGGCTACCAGTTCATGCGTCTGGGCTACTTCTGCCTGGATAACAAGGATACCAAGGCGGGCCATCCGGTGTTCAACCGCAGCGTCAGCCTGAAGGATAGCTTCAAAAAGTAAGCCAAATAAAAGGTCTGTCCCGATTTCGGGGCAGACCTTTTTTGCTCAGTCAATCTTCAGGGGCTTTTTTAGGTTGTAGAAGGTAAAGGTACCGGTGCCATCCAGATTTCCGTCCTGATCCGTGATCCGGATGTCGAATACGCAGACGGTGCCGCCGTGCTTGGCCTCTCGGGCCTCGGCTGTCAGAACATCGCCTGCCTTGGCTGCACGCATGAAGTTGTACTGGGCGTTCAGTGTCACCGCCTGTTCGCCGTAAGCCGCCATGGCGGAGCCGGCGGCGTTGTCCGCCATGGAGAAGAATAGGCCGCCATGGGCTACGTCCACGGGGTTCAGATCGTCCTCCGTTACGGTCTTGACCACCTTGGCATAGCCGGGGGACAGCTCCGTCACCGTGATGCCGATACGCTGGCAGAAGCGGTTGCGGGCGTTGCGGTATTCCAGAATTTTTTGCATATCCATTTGCAGGAACTCCTCAACATGATTTTGCCCCATTTTACACGCTTTGACAGAAAAGGTCAAACGAAAACAGAAGAAAATGCTCAAAAACCGTTTCGTTTCGCTTGCAACCGCGCGGTGGAATACAGAATTGACCGCCGGAGCAGCGCTCCGGCGGTTTTTCTCCTATAAGTGCTTGCGGATGGTGTTGATAGCCCCTTTTTCCAACCGGCTCACCTGCGCCTGAGAGATGCCCACCTCGGCGGAGACCTCCATCTGGGTCTTGCCCTCGTAGAACCGCAGGGACAGGATGCGCCGCTCCCGTGGGTCCAGCAGCTTCATGGCATCCTTCAAGGCGATGCGCTCTGTCCAGCGCTCATCTGTGTTTTTCGTGTCGCTGACCTGATCCATGACGCAGATGGCATCCCCGCCACTGTCATAGATCGGCTCGTACAGAGAGACCGGGTCCACGATGGCGTCCATGGCAAAGACAACCTCCTCCCGAGGAATATCCAGCACCTTGGCGATCTCCTCTACCGTCGGCTCTTTCTGGTTTTCCGCCATGAGGTGTTCCCGGGCCTGCAAGACCCGGTAGGCGGTGTCCCGCATGGAGCGGGAGACCCGGATGGCGCTGTTGTCCCGGAGGTAGCGGCGAATCTCGCCTACGATCATGGGCACACCGTAGGTAGAAAACTTTACCGGCTGAGAAATATCGAAATTGTCAATGGCCTTGATGAGCCCAACGCAGCCAACCTGAAACAGATCGTCCACGCTTTCACCTCGCCCTGCGAACCGCTGGATCACCGACAGTACCAGCCGCAGATTCCCCTCGATCAGCTCTTCACGGGCCTGCCGGTCCCCGGCCTTGCTGCGGCGGAGCAGCTCCATGGTCTCACTGCTTTTCAGGACCTTCAGCTTTGCCGTGTTGACCCCCGCGATCTCCACTTTCCCCTGCATATATCCGCCTCCTGCCGTTAAGCTCGACGGAGTCAGTATGCCCCTGCCGCGTTTTTCCTATACGGGAGGTTTTTGCCGATTCCGGCGGCATAGGACAGTCCCGGATCGGCATACCATTTTTTGAAAGGGGGCGGCGTAGATGCGGATACGGGAACTGCGGCGGAAAGAGGTCATCAACATTACGGACGGCGGACGGCTGGGCTTTGTGGGGGACGTGGACCTCCGGATGCCGGACGGCCAGACGGCAGCCCTGATCGTCTACGGTCCCGCCCGTTTTTTCGGGCTGTTCGGCAGGGGAGAGGAGTACTACGTCCCGTGGGACAGCATCCAGCGGATCGGGGATGACATCATCCTCATCGACAAGCCCGCCCAGCACCGGGACCCGGCGCTGGAACGCCGCCGGCGGAAAAAATTCTGATAAAAAACAGCTCAACGTGGAATTTTCGGAGAAACGCCGAAAATTTCACGTATTTTTTGGAAATAATTCTTGCAATCCGTTTCACATTGTGCTATGATAATTCAGCATTCCGCATGGCTGCGGACTCTTTGTTTGTGCCCATTTGTAAAAAAACGGGTTAGCAGAGGGGAGGAAACAGCCAGAGGTACAAACTAAAATTTTTGGAGGAAATCAAACAATGGCAAGTGTCGTATCCATGAAGTCCCTGCTGGAGGCAGGCGTCCATTTCGGTCACCAGACCCGTCGCTGGAATCCCAAGATGGCTCCCTATATCTACACCGAGCGCAACGGTATCTATATCGTTGACCTGCAGAAGACCGTGAAGAAGCTGGAGGAGGCTTATGCTTTCGTCCGTCAGCTGTCTGAGAACGGCCAGTCCCTGCTGTTCGTCGGCACCAAGAAGCAGGCTCAGGAGGCCATCAAGGAAGAGGCCACCCGCTGCGGTCAGTACTATGTCAACGCTCGTTGGCTGGGCGGCATGATGACCAACTTCAAGACCATGCGTACCCGCGTGGACCGTCTGAACCAGCTGAAGGCCATGCAGACTGACGGTACCTTCGACATGCTGCCCAAGAAGGAAGTCATGAAGCATCTGGGCGAGATCGAGAAGCTGGAGAAGTATCTCGGCGGCGTGAAGGACATGAAGAAGCTGCCCGGCGCTCTGTTCATCGTGGATACCCGCAAGGAGCGCAACGCCATTGCTGAGGCTCACAAGCTGGGCATCCCCGTGGTGGCTATTGCCGATACCAACTGCGATCCCGACGAGATCGACTATGTGATCCCCGGCAACGATGACGCCATCCGCGCCATCAAGCTGATCGCTTCCGTCATGGCCAACGCCATGCTGGAGGGCAAGCAGGGCGAGCAGATGGACGAGGCCGCTGAGGCCCCCGCTGCCGAATAAACCAAGACTCTGCGGGAGCGCAAGCTCCGATACTATATAAATTGGAGGAAAAAGATTATGGCTTTTACCGCTGCTGATGTAAAGACCCTGCGCGAAATGACCGGCGTGGGCATGATGGACTGCAAGAAGGCTTTGACCGCTTCCGATGGCGACATGGACAAGGCCGTTGAGTTCCTGCGTGAAAAGGGTCTGGCCGCCTCCGCCAAGAAGGCTGGCCGTGTTGCCGCCGAGGGCATGGCTTACGCCGCTGTCATCGACGGCGTGGGCGTGGTCGTTGAGGTCAACGCCGAGACCGACTTCGTGGGCAAGAACGAGAAGTTTGTGGACTTCGTCAAGGGTGTTGCCGCTACCGTGGCCGCCTGCAAGCCCGCTGACCTGGAGGCCCTGATGGCCTGCAAGTACAACGGCACCGACCTGACTGTTGAGCAGCAGCAGCAGGAAATGGTCCTCGTCATCGGCGAGAACATCAAGGTCCGCCGCTTCGCTTTCTACACCGAGGGCGTTTCCGTTCCCTATATCCATGCCGGCGGCAAGATCGGCGTGCTGGTGAACCTGAAGGTGGAGGGCGATATCGACGCCTCTGCCGCCGGTAAGGACGTTGCCATGCAGATCGCCGCTCTGAATCCCCGTTTCTGGGACAAGTCTCAGGTTTCTCAGGACGTGCTGGACGAGGAAAAGAAGATCATGATGGTCCAGATGGAGAATGATCCCAAGATGGCCAACAAGCCCGAGCAGGTCCGCGAGAAGATCGTCATGGGCAAGATGAACAAGTTCTACTCCGAGAACTGCCTGCTGCAGCAGGAGTTTGTCCGCGGCGATGTGTTCACCGGCTCCGTGGAGCAGTATATCGCTGACGCTGCCAAGAAGTTGGGCGGCAAGATCACCTTCGTGGACGCCATCCGCTTTGAGAAGGGCGAAGGCATCGAGAAGAAGCAGGAGAACTTCGCTGAGGAGATCGCCAAGATGGTCAAGGGCTAAGCCCAACACCGAATATCGTCTGAAAAAGGACAGCCGCAATGCGGCTGTCCTTTTTGCTTCGATCACGATGACGGCAGAAATCAAGATCCGTCAGAGAAACCGCCTCCGTGTTTGGCAGAGCCAAACATGGGGACGGTTTCGTAGTTTTGCCCGTGTTGGATCGGTCTTTTGAGCGGGGAGCGGCAAGCATGGTCAGTTTTCCAGCTCTGCCGGGGTCTTGGGATAGTCAGCGTAATAGCCGCTGTTTGGATTTACCAAATAGTACCGCAGCAGCTTGGCCCAACCGGTTTCTTCTGCCGTCAAGGCATTGGCATTGATGGCGGCGTCCAGAGCGGAGACTGCTGTCTCGCAGTCGGCGGGGTAGTAGTCTGCACCGTAGGCGGTGCCTCCCATAATCAGAGTCTGCACCGCCTCATCATCGGCAGTGCTGCGGGCCAGCGCCTTGGCATAAGCCACCGGATCAGAAAAGAGAGCCCGGGAGAGGAGATAGCAGTAATCCTCCGCGTAAGCGCCGTCGATGCCGTGCGCAGCATAACCGCGCTGAATGAAATAAATATCACCACTGGAGTAGTGTTCCTGTTGGGAGAGCCAATCCAGCAAGGCAAATATGGTGCCACTGCTGTCGATACCGCCCAACGCTCCGAATTCCTGCCAATCCATATCCGGCAGGTTGGTGAAAACATCCCGGCGGTAGGCATACCGTTCCTCGGCGGAGAGGTTTTCATTGGTTACAAGCTGGTTCCATGCAATATAGACCTGCCGGGTGGCATCTATCGGCTCCTGCGGAAGGTCCTGCCGGTGGGAGAAGTCCGGGTCGCCGTTTTCATCCACCGGGAAGGTGGAGGTATTGTTGGCGGCGGCGTAGAAGTCTCCCATATCCTGCATCAGCTCCATGGAGATGCCCGCCACCAGGCCATCCTTTATGAAGAAATAGATCGTCTGATAGCCGCGGCCCTCCTCAAAGGCGCTCCAGATATACAGATAGTCATGGGGAACCAGCGAATACCCATCCGCCTCCTTGAGACCGTACAGCAGCGTTCCTTCCGCCTGATCCTCCTTGCCAGAGTGATAGGCGTTCACCACAAAGGACTTTTCGTTACCGACGCTGATGCCACGGGGCGTCCAGAAGCCGGGGGCCATGGTGGAAATGCGGCAGATGGTATCCCCGGCGGCCTGCCCCTGCTCCGGGTCGGCCTGAAGGTGGATGTAGTCCACATACAGCCTGCCGCAGACCGCGTGGTGGACGGCGGCCAAATGGAGGTCCGTGCCCTCCGTGACGATCTTCTCCGGGGCCGTCAGGTGGAGGGAGGTGTGGAAGGGAAAGGGTTCCGCCTGAGTTCCTAAGGTCAGGAACTCGTACCATTCCCGGCCGTCACGCCGGGGGACCTGCCATTCTAAGTAGAAGTCTGATACGGGCCGCGCCAGATCACCTACCTGTCCCAGGAACGGCTGGCTGGCCCGGTAGAGAAGGAACCCGGCAATCAGAATCGGCAGCAGAACGCATACGCTCAGGAGGAACCACCACTTTTTGCCGGCGTTTTTCGGCGGCACCGGTTCCTCCGGCGTTTCCGTCAACTCCGCCACGGAAACGCCCAGCTCCCGGGCCAGTCCGATCAGGTTGTTCAGATCCGGGGCAGAGAGGTCGGTCTCCCATTTGCTGACGGCCTGCCGGCTGACGCCCAATCGGGCACCCAGCTCCTCCTGAGAAATATTCAGCTTTTTTCGATACAGGCTGATGCGCTGTCCAAGTGTCATATCGCGTTCTCCTTCCATAGGGGGTATCGGTGGAATTTCGACTTCAGTATACCATACGGGGCCGCTATTGGCTACCACCCGGCTGTCAACTATCGGTTGCGGGCGGAAAAAAGACCGGAATTCCAACAAAAACCGGTCATGGAATTTTCCTGTGAAAATCTTCGGATACCCCCTTTCCAAACGACGGAAAATAAGGTAAAATAGACACTGATAACATATGCCACAGGAGGTCATTATGGAAAAACCGGTATATCATCGTGTCCTATTGAAGATCAGCGGCGAGGCCCTTGCGGGAGACAAGCATTCCGGTCTGGATTTTGAGGTCATTGGTCAGGTGTGCGACGTCATCAAGAAGTGTCTGGACATGGGCGTTCAGGTGGGTCTGGTCGTCGGCGGCGGCAACTTCTGGCGGGGCGCCAAGAACAGCGGCGGCGGCAAAATGGAGCGGACCCGCGCCGACCACATCGGTATGCTGGCTACGGTTATGAACTGTCTGGCAGTGGCGGATGTCTGTGAGCAGAAGGGCATCCCCGTCCGGGTGCAGACCGCCCTTGAGATGCGGGCCATCGCGGAGCCGTACATCCGTTCCCGGGCGATCCGGCATTTGGAAAAGGGACGCGTGGTCATCTTCGGCGCCGGTACCGGCAACCCCTATTTCTCCACGGATACGGCGGCAGTACTGCGGGCGGCTGAGATCGACGCGGACGTGATCCTACTGGCCAAGAACGTGGACGGCGTGTACAGCGCCGACCCAGTGAAGGACCCCACCGCCGTCAAGTATGACAGCATTTCCTATGATGAAGTGCTGGCCCAGCATCTGATGGTGATGGACACCACCGCAACCTCTCTTTCTATGGATAACCACATTCCCGTGCTGCTCTTTGCCCTGAAGGACCCGGAGAATATCATCCGGGCCCTCTGCGGCGAAAACGTAGGCACGATCGTAAAAGAATAAAGGCGCGAAAGGAAGGAACCAAGCTATGTTGAAAGACGATTACAAGATCTACGAGGAAAAAATGAATAAGAGCATCGACTCTGCCGCCGCGGACTTTGCTTCCGTCCGGGCAGGCCGTGCCAATGCCGCCGTGCTGGACCGCATTATGGTGGATTACTACGGCACCCCCACCCCTATTCAGCAGATTGCGGCGATCTCCACCCCGGACCCCCGGATTTTGCAGATCTCTCCGTGGGACGGTTCTGCGCTGAAATCCATCGAAAAGGCCATTCTGAACTCCGATCTGGGCATCAATCCCCAGAATGACGGCCGGAATATCCGTCTGAACTTCCCTCAGCTGACGGAGGAGCGCCGTAAGGAGCTGGTCAAGCAGATCCGCAAGTACGCGGAAAACGGCAAGGTGGCCATCCGCAACATCCGCCGGGATGCCATGGAGTCCTTCAAGAAGAAGGAAAAGGCTTCCGAGATCACCGAGGATGATCTGAAGCAGGCAGAAAAGGATCTTCAGAAGCTGACGGATGACAGCAGCAAGAAGATCGACGAGCTGCTGGCCCGCAAGGAAAAGGAACTGATGGAGATTTGATGAGCGAGACACGAAACACGCTGCATACGGCGGGGTGGGCTGCCAGCCCACCTCGCCATATTGCGATTATTATGGACGGCAATGGCCGCTGGGCCACCCAGCGGGGGCTGCCACGCACCGCGGGACATAAGGCGGGGGCGGAGACCTTCCGCCGGATCGCCACCTACTGCAAGAACATCGGCGTCAAGTACCTGACGGTCTACGCCTTTTCCACGGAAAACTGGAAGCGCTCGGAGACAGAGGTCTCCGCCATTATGGCGCTTTTGAAGAAGTATCTGCTGGAAGCCGTGGACACTATGGAGCGGGACCATATCCGCCTCCACTTCTTTGGAGACATGACGCCCATCGCACCGGAGCTGCGGGCGTTGGCCCACGAGACGGACGAGATCACGGAGCATTTGTCCAAGGACGATTTTCAGGCCAATGTCTGTCTGAACTACGGCGGCCGGGATGAGATCCTCCGGGCTGTCCGCCAGTTTGCGGCGGAGTGTGCGGAAGGGAAGCGGAAGCCGGAGGACCTGGACGAAACGCTGTTTTCCACCTATCTGGACTCTGCCGGCATCCCGGACCCGGAGCTGATCATCCGCCCAAGCGGGGAGCAGCGGCTGAGCAACTTCCTCCTGTGGCAGTGTGCGTATTCCGAGTTTTATTACACGGATACCCTCTGGCCGGACTTCGATGAGGAGGAGCTGGACAAGGCGATCGCCGCCTACCAGAGCCGGGATCGCCGGTTCGGCGGTGTGAAGAAATAAGCCCTTACAGGTGTTGAAAGGACTGAAATTCTATGTTGCAAAGATGGTTGGTGGTCATCATCGGCCTGCCGCTGCTGCTGGCGGCGCTGCTGCTGTGTCCGGACTGGGTGACGGTGATCGTGGTGTGCGGCATTGCCGCTGCCGCGGCCTACGAGCTGCTGCATACGGCGGGAAAGAAAGTGCCCAAGTGTGTCTATGCGTTTACCATTCTGGCTGCCGTGGCGCAGGAATGGGTCATCTATGACGCGCATACCTGGCAGTTTTATGACAGTTATCAGTCCGTGGGCATGATCCGCATTTTGTGCGTGCCGCTGGCGCTGGTGACGGCCCTGTTTTTCGTTGCCGTCAAGGACTACGGAACGCCGAACGCCATGCCCTTTGCCGATGTTGCCACAGCGATGATGGGGGGCACAGTGTTTCCCATGATGTACAGCGCCATTTTCCTGCTGCGGATGGACGGGCTGTACGGCAAGATGTATGTACTGCTGCCATTCTGCGTGGCCTTTCTGGGAGACAGCTTTGCCATGTACGGCGGGATGCTGTTCGGAAAACGGAAAATGGCCCCGGCGGTCAGCCCCCACAAGACGTGGGCCGGTTCTGTCGCCGGATTGATCGGCAGCGCCTTGGGGCTGGTGCTCTGGGGCGTGGTGGCCCGGCTGTGGCTGGGCTATGAGCCGAACTACCTGAATCTGATCCTGGCCGGTCTGGTGACCAACGCCATCGGGCAATTGGGCGATCTCGCCATGTCCCTCATCAAGCGGGAGGCGGGCGTGAAGGATTACAGCCATATTTTCCTGACCCACGGCGGAATGTTGGACCGATTCGATTCCACCCTGTTTATCACTCCGTGGATCTATTTGCTTGTGTGCGCGGGTATGCTTTAAGAGACATAGAGGACATACTATGATGAATACGATCTCAATATTGGGCTCCACCGGCTCCATCGGCCGTCAGACTCTGGATGTGGCGGAGCAGCTGGGCCTGCGGGTGGCGGCACTGACCGCCAATTCCAATGTGGAGCGAATGGAGGCACAGTGCCGGAAGTTCCGTCCCCGCCTGGCGGTGATGACGGAGGAAGCAGCTGCAAAGGAACTGGCAGTTCGCTTGCAGGACACGTCTGTAAAGGTGTTGGCCGGTACAGATGCTCTGGTGGACGCCGCCGTGATCCCGGAGGTGGAAACGGTGGTCACCGCCGTGGTTGGCATGGTGGGATTGAAGGCCACGCTGGCCGCCATCCGAGAGAAAAAGCGTATCGCCTTGGCCAACAAGGAAACGCTGGTCTGCGCCGGGGAACTGGTGATGGACGAGGCGGACCGCTGCGGTGCGGAGATCGTGCCGGTGGACAGTGAGCATTCCGCCATCTTCCAGTGCTTACAGGGCTGCGCCGACCGTCGGGAGATCCGACGGCTGATCCTGACCTGCTCCGGCGGTCCCTTCCGGGGGATGGGCCGGGACGAGGTGGGACGCATGACCAAGGCCGACGCCCTGCGGCACCCCAACTGGACGATGGGCCCCAAGATCACCGTGGACTGCTCCACACTGATGAACAAAGGGCTGGAGGTCATCGAGGCCATGCGGCTGTATCGTCTGCCGCTGGCGCAGGTGTCCGTCATGGTGCATCCGCAGAGCATCGTTCACTCCATGGTGGAATTTAAGGACGGAGCCGTTCTCGCCCAGTTGGGTACGCCGGATATGCGACTGCCCATCCGCTACGCCATGACCTACCCGGAGCGGGGGGAGAACCCGGCACCGCCGCTGGACCTTTTGAACAGCCCACCCCTGAACTTTCTGGAGCCGGACCGGGAGACTTTCCCCTGCCTCCGTTTGGCGGAGGAGGCGGCCGAGGCAGGCGGCACGGCCTGCGCCATTCTGAACGGCGCCAACGAGGAAGCCGTCCGTCTGTTTTTGGCGGAAAAAATTGGTTTTTATGACATTTCCGACCTGGTTGCGGCGGCGCGGGCGACCGTCCCGGTGACGCAAACACCCTCGTTGGAGGAAATTTTATCAGCGGACCACGCCGCCCGAGAGGCCGTGAAGTCCGCATTTGCAAGGAGACATTCATGAGCTTTGTCTATATCCTGGCGGCGATCTTGATTTTCGGCGTGCTCATCGCCGTGCATGAGCTGGGTCACTTTCTGGCGGCGAAGCTCTGCGGCGTACAGGTCAACGAGTTTTCCATCGGCATGGGCCCTGCCGTCTGGCACCGGAAGAAGGGGGAGACAGCCTATTCCTTCCGCATCCTGCCCATCGGCGGCTACTGCGCCATGGAGGGGGAGGACGGAGACACGGGCAACGCCCGGGCCTTCACCCGTCAGGGCTTCTGGAAAAAATTCGTGATCTTAGCCGCCGGTGCTTTCATGAATTTCCTGACGGGACTGCTGATCGTGGCGATCCTGTTCAGCAGCGCCGGGACCTTCTTTGTGGACGGGATCACAGGCCTTGCCCCGGAGGTGTCCCAGACCGGGGAAAACGGTTTACAGGCCGGGGATCAGATCTATAAGATCAACGGCTGGCGCACCTATTTCAGCGGCGATGCCCAGATGTTTCTGAGCTATTCCGGCGACACGGCGGATATTGAGGTCGTCCGGAACGGGCGGTACATTCTGGTGGAAAACGTCGCCCGGCAGACCTGCACCGACCAGCAGGGGGAGCCTTATCAGGGCTTCGGCCTGTATGTGGGACGGCTGTCTGTCCCGGCCACCGTATCCAACCGCATCCGCTACACCTGGTATCAGACCATGGACTTCGTGCAGCTTGTGTGGTTCAGTCTGGGCCAGCTTGTTACCGGCGGGGCCGGACTCAATGACCTCAGCGGGCCGGTGGGCATTGTGACCACCATCAAGGATGTAGGCACCGAGGCTCAGGAAACGGCGGAACAGAATGACCAGAACGGCCTGCTGGCTGCGGCGGAGAGCATCGCCTATTTCGCGGCGCTGATCGCTGTGAATCTGGCGGTGATGAATCTGCTGCCCCTACCGGCGCTGGATGGCGGACGGATCTTTTTTCTGCTGGTGGACGCAGTTTCCATGGCGCTGTTCAAGCGGAAGGTACCGGAGAAATATCAGGCGGCCATCAACACGGCGGGCTTTGCCCTGCTGATGGGCTTTATGCTGCTGGTAACATTCCAGGATGTATTCAAATTGGTAAAGTAGGCGATCAATATGACAAAGAAATTGATGGTTGGCAAGGTGGCTGTGGGCGGCGGTGCCCCCGTGTCCATCCAGTCCATGTGCAATACGAAAACCGACGATGTGGCCGCTACTGTGGCCCAGATTCACGCATTAGAGGATGCCGGATGCGAGATCATCCGGGTGGCGGTGCCGGACGAGGACGCTGCCAAGGCGGTGGACAAGATCAAGGAGCAGATCGATATTTCCCTGATCGCGGACATCCACTTCAACTACAAGCTGGCGCTGATGTGCGCCGAGCGGGGGATCGACGCCCTGCGGATCAACCCCGGCAACATCGGCGGGGAGGAGAAGGTCAAGGCCGTGGCGGACATTTGCCGCCAAAAGAACATCCCCATCCGCATCGGCGTCAACGGCGGCTCTTTGGAAAAGGAGCTGCGGGCCAAGTACGGCGGTGTGACCGCCGAGGCGCTGGTAGAGAGCGCCATGGGCCATGTCCGGCTGCTGAACCGGTTCGATTTTGACGATATCTGCATTTCCGTGAAATGCTCCGACGTGCCGCTGACCATGCGGGCCTACACGCTGCTGAGCCAGCAGACGGACTACCCGCTGCATCTGGGCGTCACCGAGGCCGGAACGCCCTCTATGGGTATGGTGAAGTCTGCCATGGGCATCGGTGGATTGCTGTGCATGGGCATCGGCGATACCATTCGGGTGACCCTGACGGCGGACCCGGTGGAGGAGATCTACGCCGCCAAAAAGATCCTGCGGGCGGCAGGTCTGCGGAAGGAGGGTGTGAATCTCATCGCCTGTCCCACCTGCGGCCGCACCCGGATCGACCTGATCCCTATGGCGGAGGAAGTGGAGCGCCGATTGATGAACTGTACGAAAAACATCACCGTGGCGGTGATGGGCTGCGCCGTCAACGGGCCCGGAGAAGCTGCCGCCGCGGATGTTGGCATCGCCGGCGGCAAGGGCGAGGGCCTGATTTTCCGCAAAGGAGAGATCCTTTACAAGGTGCCTCAGGAGCGGCTTGTAGACGCATTGATGGAGGAAATCGAAAAGCTGTAAGCAGCTTTTACATAAGATAGGGGAAAGAAGGACGCATGTCGAGAGAGATACCGTTTTTTGAATTATTTGCGCAGCTGCAGCTCTCCCCGGAGCTGCGGCTAAAGCTGTTGGGAGCGGTGATCGCCAGCGCCTGCATCCATCAGGACACCCTCTCTATGGAGCTGGCGATGATCGTGAAGCACTCCCTGGAGCCGTCGGATCTGGACGAGCTGAACAGCGCCATCCGTAACGGCTACGGACTGAACGAGGTGCGATTCCGGGTCACGCTGAAGGAGGAACAGCTGCCCTCCCAGTGGAAGGCAGCGGCCGCGCCGTCCGCCCCGTCCGGGGGAGGTCCATCAGGGCCGGTCCTGATGGGCAACCCCATCAAGGTCAAGCCCGTGGAAATGAAGACGCTGGATCTGAAAATGGGCAATGCCACGGTAAGCGGCAAGGTGTTCTCCGTGGAATGTGTGGAGACCAGGCGGCCCGGTATGTGGCGGCTCCATGTGGAGATGACGGACTACACCAGCTCCGTGGCCGTCCATAAAAACCTGACGGAAAAGGAAGCCAAGGGCCTGGATGGGAAGATCAATCCCGGTATGTGGCTGTGCGTTCAGGGCAAGATGGAGCCTACCTGGGACGGCAAGGACATTCAGCTCAATCCCTACCACATCAACGTTATCCAGCACGAGGAACGGCAGGATACCGCCCCGGTGAAGCGCGTGGAGCTGCATCTCCACACGAAAATGAGCAATATGGACGCCTTGACGGACACGAAGGAGGTCATCAAGGAGGCCATCCGCTGGGGCCATCCCGCCATTGCCATCACGGATCACGGTGTGGCCCAGTCCTTCCCGGACGCGTGGCACGCCGCCGGGGACAAGATCAAGATCCTCTATGGCGTGGAGGGGTATTTTATCAACAACGTGGACGACCGCATTGCCGTCCACGGCCGGGGGGACTGCGGGCTGGACGACGAATTCGTCTGCTTCGATATTGAGACCACCGGCTTGAAGGTGGATCGGGAGGCCATTACGGAAATCGGCGCGGTGGTGCTGAAAAACGGCGAGATCTGCGAACGGTTCCAGACCTTCGTAAACCCCAACCGCCGCCTGACGCCGGAGATCATCGGTCTCACCGGCATCACGGATGAAATGCTGAAGGACGCCCCCCAGCTGAAGGATGCCCTGACGGAATTTCTGAAATTCGTCAACGGTCGGCCCTTGGCCGCCCACAACGCGGAATTCGACATCGGGTTTATCCGGGCAGGCTGCAAGAAGGTGGGGCTGGAATTTGACCCCACCTATGTGGACTCCCTGATCTTAGCCCAGAACCTGCTGCCGGGTCTCGGCAAGTACAAGTTAGACATTGTGGCGGACCATCTGGACCTGCCCGCCTTCAATCACCACCGGGCCAGCGACGATGCCGCCACGGTGGGCTACATGCTGATCCCGTTCTGGAAAATGCTCCATGAGCGGGGGATCCACACCCTCCAGGCCGTCAATAAGGAGATGGAAAAGCTGCGGCCTCTGGGCAGCAAGTCCAACCGTTTTCCCAAACACATCATTATTCTGGCCCGGAACAAGGTGGGCCTAAAAAATCTCTATCAGCTGATCTCCGCTTCCAACCTGAAATATTTCAAGCGGGTGCCCACCATCCCCAAAAGCGAGTTGATGGCCCATCGGGAGGGCCTGATCATCGGCTCCGCCTGCGAGGCCGGTGAACTGTTCAAGGCGGTGGTGGATCACAAGGACTGGGACGAGCTGAAGCGCATCGCGTCCTTTTACGACTATCTGGAAATTCAGCCCCTGTGCAACAACGCCTTCATGCTCCGCAACGGCGAGGCACGGAGCGAGGAGGACCTGCGGGAATTCAACCGTATCATCGTCCGCCTCGGCGAGGAACTGGGAAAGCCCGTCTGCGCCACCGGTGACGTCCATTTCCGGGAGCCGGAGGACGAGGTGTACCGGCATATCCTGCTGGCATCCAAGAAGTTCCCGGACGCCAACGAGCCTCTGCCGATCTACTTCAAGACCACCCAGGAAATGCTGGAGGAATTTCAGTATCTGGGGGAGGAAAAGGCTTACGAGGTGGTGGTCACCAACACCCGTCTGGTGGCGGATCAGATCGAGACCTTCGAGCTGCTGCCGGCGGAGCTATTCCCGCCCCGGCTGGAAAATTCTGAGGAGGACCTGAACCGTCTGGTCTGGGAAAAGGTTCACCGGCTCTACGGCGAGGACCCACCCCAGCTGATTGTGGACCGCCTGAACGTAGAGCTGGGCGGTATCTTAGGCAAGTACGACGTGGTGTACATGTCCGCCCAGAAGCTGGTGCAGCGCAGTAACGAATGCGGCTATCTGGTTGGCTCACGAGGCTCCGTGGGCTCGTCGCTGGTGGCTTATATGTCCGGCATTACGGAGGTCAACTCCCTGCCGCCCCACTACCGCTGTCCTAAGTGCAAAAACAGCGAATTCATTCTGGACGGCAGCTACGGCTGCGGCGCGGATATGCCGGATAAGGTTTGTCCCGTTTGCGGTACGCAGTACGTCAAGGACGGCTTTGACATCCCATTTGAGACCTTCCTGGGCTTCGGCGGCGGCAAGGTGCCGGATATCGACTTGAACTTCTCCGGCGAATATCAGGCCCGGGCTCACCGTCACGCCATCGAAATGTTCGGCGAGACGCAGGTGTTCCGGGCGGGTACCATCGGTACGCTGGCGGAAAAGACGGCCTACGGCTTCGTGAAGAAGTATCTGGAGGAAAACGGCATCGTGGCCTGCCGGGCGGAGGAAAACCGCCTGACCCTTGGCTGCGTGGGCGTCCGCCGCACCACCGGCCAGCACCCCGGCGGCCTGGTGGTGGTCCCGGACGATAAGGATATGGAGGACTTCTGCCCGGTGCAGCACCCGGCAGACGCCGATGATTCCGATACCATCACCACCCATTTTGAATATCACTCCATGGAGGCCAACATCCTGAAACTGGATATGCTGGGACACGATGACCCCACCATGGTGCGTATGATGCAGGATCTCACCGGGGTAGATCCCCATGAGATCCCGCTGGACGACCCGGATACCATGTCCATCTTCATCTCCAGCAAGGTACTGGGCTATGAAAATGACCCCATTCTGGGGCCAACCGGCGCTGTGGCTATTCCGGAGTTCAATACCCGGTTCACCCGGCAGATGCTCATTGACACCCAGCCAAAGGATTTCAACACACTGGTGCGGCTCTCCGGCTTCTCCCACGGTACGGACGTGTGGATGGGCAACGCCCGGGAGCTGATTTTGAGCGGCACTGCCAGTGTTCTGGAAACGGTGGGCTGCCGTGATGATATTATGCTGTACCTGATCTCCAAGGGCCTTGACCCCAAAATGAGCTTCAAGATCATGGAGAAGGTGCGAAAGGGCAAGGTGAAGAAGGGCGGCTTCGACGAGGGCTGGGAGGAGGCCATGATGGAGCACGATGTACCGGACTGGTACATTGAGTCTCTGGCCAAAATCGGCTACCTGTTCCCCAAGGCCCACGCCGTGGCCTACGTCATGATGGCCTTCCGCATCGCCTGGTTCAAGGTCCATGAGCCATTGGCGTTCTATGCGACCTTTTTCTCCGTCCGGGCCAAGGCATTTGACGCGGAATACTGCTGTGCCGGCATGGACGCGGTGAAGCGGAAGATCAAGGAGATCGAAAACAACAAGGACGCCACCGCTGTAGAGCAGAACCTGCTGACCACGCTGGAGGTGTGCTATGAGTTCTATCTCCGGGGTTTCCATTTCGACACCATCAACATCTACAAGTCGGACGCTACCAAGTTTATCGTCACGGAAAAGGGCCTTCTGCCGCCCTTTGTGACGGTCCACGGCTTAGGCGAGGCGGCGGCTTTGGACACGGTGGAAAAGCGAAAAGGGAAGGAGTTCATCTCCATTGAGGAGTTTGCCATGTGCTGCAATAAGCTGTCCAAGACCCATATCGAGCAGTTGAAGGCGCTGGGCGCTTTTGCGGGCATGGCGGACACCAGCCAGATCACCCTGTTTTAAGAGGCAATCACCCAGAAATAAGCACGCCTGATCCGGCTGATAGCCGCGTCGGGCGTGTTTTTCAAAAAAGAGTTGGAGTGTACTGACAACGGCTGAATCCTCTTGGGATTCAGTATGCGTAAGGCTAAAGCACTTTGCAGAAACGCACCTCGTATTCACTGAATACGAGGTGCGTTCTTATTAAGAAAATCCGTTTTTACTTTTCCAGCTTGCTGTTGCACTTGCTGAGGAAGCGGTCATTGGTGATGATCGCCCGGGTGTGGGTGCCTGCGCCGATGGG
>ERZ773225.916-NODE-916-length-39243-cov-12.112075_pt1 | contig 39243 bp, 39 predicted proteins | sample MGYA00580993_ERZ773225 | MGnify/ENA primary metagenome ERZ773225 (study PRJEB29015, sample SAMEA2737748) | human gut metagenome | biome: human gut; feature: human-associated habitat; material: faeces | place: China | collected 2012 ...
GGCCACAGTGCGGCGCTTGATGAGGCGGGACACCTTCAGATATTTATCCAGACGCATATGGTCCTCCTTTGCGATGAAAAAGGAGCCGGCGCGTCACGCCGGCTCCTGTGAAACCAAACTTACTCGGCCACGGCGTCCTTCAGGGCCTTGCCGGCCTTGAAAACGGGGGTCTGGGAAGCGGGGATCTCGATGGTCTCCTTGCTTCTGGGGTTGCGGCCGGTGCGGGCAGCGCGCTTCTTCACCTCGAAGGAGCCGAAGCCCATGAGCTGCACCTTCTCCTCCTCGTGCAGGGCGGCGGTGATGGTGCCCAGGGTGGCGGCGATGACAGCCTCGGTGTCCTTCTTGGACATGCCGGTCTTTTCCGCCACGGCGGCGATCAGTTCGGTCTTATTCATGATAGTCCTCCTAAAAATTTTCCTTGGTCAAAATCTATCCCAAAGCGATGAATATCGCATCAGAAACCTGGGTCAGACGGGAGCCGCCTCACTTGGCGGCGTTCCACAGGCCGGTCATTTCCTCCAGGGTCAGGTCCGACACGCTGACGCCCCGGTCCCGGGCCCCCTGCTCCACCGCCCCATAGCGGCGGATGAACTTTTCACAAGTGGCGTTCAGGGCGTCCTCCGGGTCCACTCCGGCAAAGCGGGCGGCCTTCACGGCGGCAAACAGCACGTCCCCCAGCTCCTCGGCCACGTTGGCGCCGTCCTGCACCGCCTGGTGCAGCTCGCCCACCTCCTCGTCCAGCTTGGACAGGGCCCCCTGGATATCCGGCCAGTCGAAGCCGTCGTCTGCGGCCTTTTTCTGGAGCTTTTCCGCCCGCCACAGGGCAGGCAGGGACCGGGCCACGCTGTCCATGGCCTGGGTGGTGGTGCGCTGGTGCTTCTCCCGGCGCTTGATGGCGTCCCAGCTGACCAGCACCGACTCCGCGTCCTTTTCCGGCTCCGCGCCGCCGAACACATGGGGGTGGCGGAAGATCAGCTTCTTCACCACGCCGTCCACCACGTCCTCCATGGTGAACCGGCCCCGCTGGCGCTCGATGTCCGCGTGGAACACCACCTGCATCAGCACGTCCCCCAGCTCCTCCCGCAGCAGGTCCGCGTCGTCCCGGTCGATGCCCTCGGCGGCCTCATAGGCCTCCTCCAGCAGTCCCCGGCGGATGGATTGGTGGGTCTGCACCTGGTCCCAGGGGCAGCCCTCCGGCGAGCGGAGCACCCGGATGATCTCCAGCAGGTCGTCGTAGTCGTATCGCGCTTTCTCCTTAAAATGTACCATATTCCCGCTCCTATTGCAAGTCCTCTTATCGGCAAAATAGCCTGATGAGGCTGTTTTTCGTGAAAAATGTACGGAATTTTCGTCTATTTCAGCCGCAGCCAGCGGACAAGACGCTCCCCGCCGGGCAGGGCCATGGCCTCCTCCCGGCCCACGGCCCCCAGCAGCAGCGCCGCCCCGGCGTAGATCACCGCCGCCAGGGCCACCGCCAGCAGGGTGGCCAACCCCCCGGGCAGCAGGTCTGCCAGCAGCCGGTGGAGCCACCATGCCGCCGCGCCCATCCCCAGGGCCGCCAGCCCCGGCCGGGAGAACACCCGGAAATAATCGGGCCTTTCCGGCACATACCGGGCGATGGCCCCCAGGTTCAGCACCGTGATCAAAGCATAGCAGCACAGGGTGCTCACCGGCAGGCCCCGGATGCCGTAATCGGGGTTGGAGATCATCAGATAGTTCAGGGCGATTTTCAGACCGCCTCCGGCCAGCAGAGTCCAAAGGGGGACTTTTTCCCGGCCATAGGCCTGCAAAATCCCGTTGGATAGGGCCATCAGGCACACAAAAATGCTGCCGACGCCCAGAATTTCCAGGTGATACGCCGCGGCCTCCAGGGTGGCCGCCCCCTTGGCGGGGTACAGCAGCTCCAGAATGGGCCGGGCCAGAACGCTGAGTCCCACCCCCGCCGGCAGGGCCAGCAGGGCCGTCAGCCGGAAGGCGGCGGCGGTGTGCCGCCCGGCGGCGGACCGGTCCCCCCGGGCCAGAGCCGCCCCGATGGCGGGGATCAGGCTGATGGTCAGAGGATAGATAAACGCCGCCGGAAGGGCAAACAGATTCCCGGCATAGCTGTAGGTCCCGTAGAGGCCGGCGGCCTCCGGCTCCGTCAGGCCCCAGGAGGTCTGCAGGATGCCCATGGTGATGGACTGGTCCAGCAGGTTGATCACCGACAGGCTCACGGAGCCCACGGTGATGGGCACCCCGATGGCCAGCAATTGGCGCAGAATATCCCGGCTCTGTCCCGGGTCGTCCCGGCCCTTGTCCCGGGACAAATGGGTCGCTGTCCACACGGTCAGGGCCAGCAGGGACAGAATCACCCCCGCCGTGACCCCGGCGATGGCACCGGCGGCGGCTATGTGGGAGGGGTACCCCTGCCGCAGCAGCCACCAGGCAAGACCCAGGCCCACCATCAGCTTGCTGGCGGATTCGATGACCTCGCTGGCGGCAGTGGGCCGCATATCGCCCATGCCCTGGGTATAGCCCCGGATCACCGACACCAGACACACGCACAGCACCGCCGGAGACAGCACCCGGATGGCGTCCTCCGCCCGGGTGTTGTGCATCCACCCGGCCAGGTCACCGGCCAGGAAGAACATCAGGCCGCTGCTGAGAAGCCCCAGCAGCAGAAACAGCCAGAAGGCCACGGAGACGATGCGCCGCCGCCGGTTTACCCAGCCCAGAGCCTCCGCCTGGGACACCAGCCGGGAAAGGGCCAGAGGAAGCCCGGCGGTGGACACCATCAGCAGCAGGTTATAGATGTTATAGGCGGCGTAGAAATAGTTCATGCCCTGCTCGTCCAGCAGGTTCCCCAGAGGGATCTTGTACAGGGCGCCGATGGCCTTGGTAACAAGCATGGTGACCGTCAGCAGGGCGGCGCCCCCTAAAAATGACTGCTTCCCCCTGGTCATGGACCCTCCTCATTTCACTTCTTCATATTTTCATGGAATGCCCGGAAGGCCGACAGGTTCTCGGCGATCTTTTCGGGCCGCTGGATATACTCCGTGGGGTATTTGGCGTGGAACACCCGCTGGATGCGGCCTCGGACCGGGTCCACCATCTTGGTGGAGCCGCCTGCCCCCAGGGAGAGGATGCTGTGCAGCTCCTCCATGATGTAAATATTATACAGCCCCTGGGCTCCGGATATGCACCAGCCCACGTTTTCAAAGCTGCCGGACATATACTTCTGGCGATAGAGATAGTACGGGGAGAATCCGGCGGCGCGGAGGGTGGGGTCGGCATAGTCCAGCATCCGGGCCACGTCCGCCGCCGTGGGGATGGGCAGCCCCTCCAGCAGGATGCGGCTGCCCTTTTTCAGGCTCAGGGTATGGACGGTGATGTTGTCGGCCCCGAAGGTCAGGCACTTGTCCAGGGTCCGGCGGAAGCCCTCCGGCGTGTCGGCAGGCAGCCCGGCGATCAGGTCCATGTTCACATGGGGAAAGCCCATGGAGGCGGCCAGGGCCATGGTGTCCTCAATGTCCCGGGCGGTGTGGCGGCGGCCGATGGCCCGGAGCACTTCATCCTCCAGGGACTGGGGATTGACGCTGATGCGGTCGGCCCCGTGGTCCAGCAGCACCTGGAGCTTTTCCCGGGTGATGGTGTCGGGCCGTCCGGCCTCGATGCAGTATTCCACGCAGCCGGACAGGTCAAAGCTGCGGTTCAGGTGGGTCAGCAGCCGGTCCATCTGCCGGGCGGACAGGGTGGTGGGGGTGCCGCCGCCCATATAGAAGGACTTGATGCGCAGGCCCGTCTCCCGCACCATTTGGGCGGCGTCGGTGATCTCCCGGCACAGCACCTCTAAATACGGCTCCATCAGCCCCAGGGACTTTTCCACCGACTGGGACACGAAGCTGCAATAGGCGCAGCGGGTGGGGCAGAAGGGGATGCCGATATACAGGGAGATGTCCTCCGGGCGCAGGTCCGCCTTGGCCCGCAGGCCCTCCTGGGCGGTCTCCACCGCCAGGCGGCGGCGGGAGGGGGAGACATAGTAGGTGTCCCCCAGAATGCGGCTGACCTGGGCGGGAGTCTTTCCCTGCTCCAGCAGACGGGCCGCCAGCTTGCCGGGGCGGATGCCCGTCAGCGCCCCCCAGGCCGGGGTCAGGCCGGTGATGCTTCGGGCAGCCTTGAAGAAGCTGAGCTTCACGGCCTTCTGCCGCAGGCGCTCCCGCTCATACTCGTCCGTCACCTCCCGCAGCAGGGCCCGGGAGGTCCCCCGGCCCAGCCTGCCGCCGTGGGCGATCTCGGTGACGGCGGTGGCGTATACCGGACCCTGGTGCAGGTCCACCCGGGCCCAGTTGTCCTCCCCCGGCTCCGGCTCCTGATACACGGGCCGCTCCTCCGGGAAGAAGGCCAGCAGGCTCTGCTCCACCGCGTAGCGGTCGTCATGACCGCGAAAAACCAGTTTCATAGCCCCGCCCCTTACTTCATGCCCTGGCGGACATAGGGATTCACCCGGCGCTCATAGTCCAGGGTGGTGGGCTGGTCGTGGCCGGGGTAGACCCGGTAGGACCCGGGCAGATTCCCCAGGCGGCCCAGGGACTGCAGCATCTCCCGATAGTCGCCGCCGGCGAAGTCCGTCCGGCCGCAGGAGCAGCGGAACAGGGTGTCGCCGGAGAAGATCACATCCTCCGCCACCAGGCACACGGAGCCCTTGGAGTGGCCCGGAGTTTCCAGCACGGTGACAGTCAGGCTCCCCAGGGTCAGGGTGTCGCCGTCGTGATAATAGCGCTGGTTATGCTCCGGCAGCCGGGAGAACACCAGCTCCATGTCCCCCACCCGGCCGTCCACCACGTCCTTTTCGTTGATGTACACCGGCAGATCCGGGTACTGCTCTAAGATGGGGCGCACGGCGGTGGTGTGGTCAAAGTGGCCGTGGGTCAGCAGGATATACTGCAGTTGGCAGCCGGACCTGGCCACCATGTCCAGCACCCGGGGGGCCTCGTCGCCGGGGTCGATCAGGGCGCAGACCCCTGCCGTCTCGTCGCTCAGCAGGTAGCAGTTGGTCATAATGGGGCCTACCATAATGGAATCAATTTTCATGGGTTCAACCTCCTGTTCAGGATAAAAGCGGGCGGACAGCGGCGTCCGCCCGGAAGAATGTGGAATACGTTACGCATTCAGCTGGTCCGTGTCCACCACCAGGGTCAGAGGTCCGTCGTTGACGGATTCCACCAGCATCTCGGCGCCAAACTCGCCGGTTTCGGTATGGATGCCCTTTTCCCGGCACAGGGACACGAACTTTTCATACAGGGGGATGGCCACCTCGGGCCGGGCGGCGGCCAGAAAGTCCGGGCGGCGGCCCTTGCGGCAGTTGCCGTACAGGGTGAACTGGGATATCACCAGAATTTCACCGTTGACGGTTTCCAGACCACGGTTCATCTTGCCGTCCTCATCCTCGAAGATCCGCAGTCCCGTCAGTTTGTCCGCCAGCTTCACGGCCTGGGCCTCGGTGTCGTCATGGGTGATGCCCAGCAGGATCAGAAAGCCGGGGCCGATGCTGCCGATGGTTTTGCCGTCCACGGATACGGAGGCGCTTTTCACGCGGGTCAGCACTGCTCTCATAGTAATATAGTCTCCTTTTCGGTTAATATATTGTGTTTTTTCTCAGCCCGCCGGGCGGGTGACCCGCATGACGCCAGAAATCTGCTCGATGCGGCGCATGACGGTTTTCAGCTGCTGGCTGCTGGACACGTCGGTGTCCAGGGTGATCAGGGCGAAGCCGTCGGGGGTGGAGCGGGCGTTCATGGAGGCCACATGGGTCTTGGTGGAGGAGAGCACCGTGGAGATATCCACGATGAGGTTGATGCGGTCCTTGGCCACCACCTGGAGGGTGGTGCGGAAGGTGCCCTCCACGTCCTCGGCCCAGGACACCTTGATCCAGCGGCCCTCCTCGTCGGGACGGCGGCGGGCCGGGTCGGCGTTGGGACAGTCCCTCCGGTGGACGGACACCCCGTAGCCCTTGGTGATGAAGCCCACGATGTCGTCCCCGGGGACGGGGGTGCAGCACTTGGAGAACTTCACCAGGCAGTTGCTGAGGCCCTCCACGATGATGCCCTTTTCGCTGTGGGTGCGCTTGGGCACGGCGGGACGGGTGGCATCGGGGCGGCCTTCCAGCGGCACCTCCGCCTGGCGCTCCTCCTGGTGCTGGTGGAGAATGCGCTGGATATCCTCCCGGATGCGGCCGATGACCTTCAGGCTGCTGATGCCCCCGTAGCCGATGGCGGCGTACAGGTCGTCCAGGCTCTTATAGGTGAGCTTTTTCAGGATGCCGGGGAGGTTTTCGTCGTTGGTAAGCTCCTTCAAAGACACGCCGCAGCGCTTGAGCTCCGACTCGAAGGAGGCCCGGCCCGTGACCACGTTTTCGTCCCGGCGCTCCCGCTTGAGCCACTGGCGGATCTTGGACCGGGCGTTGCTGGACCGGGCGATCTTCACCCAGTCCCGGCTGGGACCGTGGGCCGACTGGGAGGTGACCACCTCCACGATGTCGCCGTTTTTCAGGCGGCAGTCGAAGGGCACGATGCGGCCGTTGACCTTGGCGGCCACCATGTGGTTGCCCACGGCGGAGTGGATGTTATAGGCAAAGTCAATGGGGGTGGCCCCGGCAGGCAGGTTGATGACGTCCCCCCGGGGGGTGAACACAAACACCTCGTCGGCGAACATGTCCACCTTCAGGGAGTGGATGAACTCCTCGGCGTCGGCCCCCTCCTGATTCTCCAGCAGGCGGCGGACCCACTCATACCGGCCCTCGTCGCCGCCGCCCTGGCCGTTCTGCTTATACTTCCAATGGGCGGCGATGCCGTATTCGGCCACCTCATGCATCTCCTTGGTGCGGATCTGCACCTCGAAGGGAACGCCGTTCTGGCCCATGACGGTGGTGTGGAGACTCTGGTACATGTTGGGCTTGGGAGTGCCGATATAGTCCTTGAACCGGCCCAGCACGGGTTTGTACAGGTCGTGGATGATGCCCAGAACGTAATAGCAGTCGGACACCGTGTCCACGATCACCCGGAAGGCAAACAGGTCATACACGTCGTCCAGGGACTTGTTCTGGGTGTACATCTTGCGATAGATGGAGTAGGGGTGCTTCATGCGGCCATAGACATAGCCGTCGATATGGGCCTCCTCCAGGCGCTGGGTGATCTGGTCGTGGATGGAGGACATGAAGCCGTCGTACTCCGTGGCCTTCTCGTCCAGGGCGTCCACGATCTCCCGGTAGCTGATGGGGTCCAGGTATTTCAGGGACAGGTCCTCCAGCTCCCACTTCATCTTCTGCATGCCCAGGCGGTGGGCGATGGGGGCGTAGATCTCCAGGGTCTCGAAGGACTTCTGCTTCTGCTTCTCCGGGGTATGGTACTCCATGGTGCGCATATTGTGGAGCCGGTCGGAGACCTTGATGAGGATCACCCGGATGTCCTTGGACATGGCCAGCAGCATTTTGCGCAGATTCTCCATCTGCTCCTGGGCCTTGGAGGTATAGTGGACCCGGGTCAGCTTGCTGACCCCCTCCACCAGGTCCGCCACCGTGGGGGAGAACTGCTTGGCGATGTCCTCGTGGGTGGCGGAGGTATCCTCAATGGTGTCGTGGAGCAGGGCGGCCTCGATGGACTCGGAGTCCAGGTGCAGCTCCTCGGCCACGATCTGGGCCACGGCCAGGGGGTGGGTCACAAAGGGTGAGCCGTCCTTGCGCAGCTGGCCCTGGTGGGCGGCGGCGGCAAATTCATAGGCGGCCCGGATCTTGTCGAAGTTGGCGGTGGGATTATAGGCCCGCACCGTGTCCTCCAGGCGTTGATAGCGTTCTTCCATTGTCATAAGCGTCCCCCTCCTCGTGATGTGTCCAGCGCCCGGTGCAGGCGCAGCAGATATTCCGAACGGTCCAGGGCTACCTTCTTGCCCTGGCTGGTGAGATGCAGGCTTATGCTGTCGCCCAGGCGGCAGCACTGCAGCAGGCCCCGCTCCCGGAACACCTCCAGGCACAGCACCGTCCGCAAAAAGGGCTCCGCCCCCTGCAGCGCTCCGGACAGCCGCCGCAGCAGCGGCAGATAGTCCGTTTCCAGTCCGTTGGGGGGCACCGCGTGCTGCAGGGCCCGCCACAGGCTCACGCACTGGTCCCGGGAGGGCAGCAGGCGCACGGCGTCCCGGGGACGCAGCTCGTCCCCTCGCAGGCAGCGGTCCACCAGCTCCAGGGACTCCTCCTCCCGGGTGCTGCCGGTAAGGGAGGGACGGATATCCACCATCTGCATCTGGACGGTGCGGCTGCTGCGGAACTCGTTGATCTGAAGATAGAAGGCGGCGTCCACCCGGTCGCCGGGGGCCACGCCGCAGGTCTGGGCCACGGCGGAGAAGAAGATGCCGTCAAACTGGGCGCTGCCCTTGGTCAGGCGCAGCTTCAGGTGCCGGTTCTGGCCCACATTCTGAAGCCGGTCCAACGTGGCGCCCCGCAGGCAGAACACCGGCCGGGCGTTGCCCGCCCCGTAGGGCTCTAAGGCGTCCAGGGCCTCCACCTCCGCCAGGGTCACCCGGCCCGCCTGGCCGATGGGCACGTCCACCTGCAGGCAGGACACCGGGGCCTTGCCGCCCCGGAACCGGCTGGCGTATTGGTTCATCCGCTGCCGGAAGGCGGGGATGTTCTTTTCTTCAATGGTAAAGCCCGCCGCCAGCTCATGGCCGCCGAAGCCCAGCAGCAGGTCGGAGCAGGACTCCAGCGCGGCGAACAGGTTGAACCCGCCCCAGCTGCGGCAGGACCCCTTGCCGGTGCCGCCGGACAGGTGGATCATAAAGCTGGGACAGGCGTATTTTTCCGAAAGGCGGGAGGCCACGATGCCCACCACCCCCTGGTGCCAGGTGTCGGAGGCCAGCACCAGGGCGCTGCGCTCCTGGGGCGGGGTCTCCTCGATCTGTTCCACGGCCTGGGAGTAGATCTCCTGCTCCACGGCCTGGCGCTCCCGGTTCAGGGCGCACAGCTCCCGGGCCAGGTGCTCCGCCCGGTGGGGATCGGTGCACAGCAGCAGGTCCGCCGCCATGTCCGCCGCGCCCATGCGCCCGGCGGCGTTGATGCGGGGGGCCAGGACGAAGCCGATCTGCACGGAGGTGACGGTTTTGTCGGACAGGCCCGCCTCATGCAGCAGGGCGTGGAGGCCGATGAAGTCCGACCGGCTGATGGACGCCAGGCCCCGGGACACGATGGTGCGATTTTCGCCGGACATCTGCATCACGTCGGCCACGGTGCCGATGGCGGCCAGGGTGCAGTAGCGGGACAGCAGGGCCTCCTCCCGGCTCTCGCCCCCCAGGGCCAGCACCAGCTTCAGCGCCACGCCGCACCCGGCCAGGTGCTTGAAGGGATAGCCGCAGTCGGGCCGGTGGGGGTCCACCACGGCGCAGGCCGGGGGCAGCTCCTCCTTGCACTCATGGTGGTCCGTCACCACCACGTCCATGCCCAGGGAGTTGGCGTAGGCCACCTCCTCCACGCCGGTGATGCCGCAGTCCACCGTTACCAGCAGGCGGACCCCCTGCCCGTGCAGGGACAGGATGGCGTCCTTTCCCAGGCCGTAGCCATCCTCGATGCGGCGGGGGATATAGTGCACCACGTCGCCGCCACGGGACAGGAGATAGTCCACCAGGATCACCGTGGCGGTGATGCCGTCCACGTCATAGTCGCCGAAAACGGCGATCTTTTCCTCGTCGGCCAGGGCGCGGCTCACCCGCTGGGCGGCCTTGTCCATGTCCTTCATCAAAAAGGGGGAATAGGGCAGGTCCCGGTCCCGCTCCAGGAAAGCGGCGGCCTCCTCCGGGGTGGTGATCCCCCGGGAGGCCAGCACCGAGGACACCAGATAGGGGTACCCGGCCCCGGTGAGCCGGTCCACTGCCCCGGCGGGCAGCTCCGGTATGCTCCACTGCTGATATTTCATGACAGGACACCCCTTTCCCGGTACTGCAAATAATATTTTATTATAGCAAACGCCGAATGACTTGACAAGGGGCGGACGTTGGATTTTCGGGGATTTTGCCAGCCGGTGTGCGTCTGCGGGAGACAGCCGGAAACCCGGACCTATAAAACGGACACATCCGGATAGAAAACCCGCCTATCCCCGAAGGGCATACCGGCGTAGAATAGACGCATATACCGCGCAGGTATGCTGAGGGATTGACAAAAAACGACAGCCGTGATAGAATATCCTCACAATCCAAGGGGTGCTGGCGCAAGCCGGCTGAGATGAGACGTATCGCCGTCCGGTCCCTCGAACCTGATCCGGGTAATGCCGGCGTAGGAATGCGAGAATATGGCTTTTGTTTCCGCATTGCCACGCCTCCAGGGCCCGCGATGCGGATATTTTTTCAAAGAGGAGAAATCACACATGAAAATCAACAAGACCCGCATGATCTGCGAGGCCGCCATCTTCATCGCCATGGCGGAGATCCTCAGCCTCATCAAGCTCTATGAGTTCCCCAACGGCGGCTCCATCACCCTGGAGATGCTGCCCATCATCCTGTTCGCCGCCCGGTACGGCTGCGGCTGGGGCTCTCTGGCGGGCCTGGTGTACGGCACCATCACCTACCTCATCGGCAACAAGTTCTCCGTTGACTGGACCACCATCATCTGCGACTACTTCATCGCCTTTGTGGCACTGGGCTTTGGCGCGGGCCTGCTGTCCCGCCGCAAGTGGAGCGTTTACTATGGCACGGTCATCGGCGGCGTGCTGCGCTTTTTGGCGCATTTCCTCATCGGCGTCTTTGTGTGGGGCAAGTGGATGCCCGACACGTTCCTCGGCAAGCCCATGACCAGCCCCTGGATCTACTCCCTGATCTATAACGGAAGCTACATGCTGCCCAGCATCGTTCTGTGCCTGGTGGTGTTTGCCCTGCTGTATAAGCCGCTGCGGAAGTATTTCACGTCGGCAGACCTGCTGGCGGCGTAACGCCTCTTACCCTCTCCGGGGGCGGGCCAAACCGCCCCCGGAAAATTTTTTCAGAAACCGGAAAAAAAGTGTTGACAAACGCCGGAAAACGAGTATAATAAGTTTTGTTCGTCAGGAACATAGCGGGATTGTGTAAAGGTAGCACAGCGGACTCTGACTCCGTATGTGAGGGTTCGAATCCTTCTCCCGCTGCCAAAAATCGGCAAAAACCTTTTGGTTTTTGCCGATTTTACTTCTTCATTCTATTCTTTATACTCACGCTTCAATAAACGCTTTAGATAATACCTTTATACCCATCGCCTTGCGTTTTCTCTATCAACAAGCGCTTTTTCATCAAGCAGCAGTTGATTGCTGAAAACTTTAAAGCCGTTGGTTCCCGTTGACCCACCGACAAGAACTCCAGCAGGCGAGTAGGTGTCGTGATCCATAGTTGTATAGTGAATAACTTTGCCACCAAAACGTTGAGCGATTGCGTTTGCTATTGCCTCCTTCGCCGTTATGCTGACAACATAGTTATGTTCATTAAAATCATAAACATGAATTGGATATCCTCTACGGTCGTACGCCACTACCGTGTTAGAATCAAGCCCCCAACTGAACTTTTGAGAAGGATACTCATAACTACCAGCGGGGTAATCACAATAGACACGATCGAGTCCAACTCCTATACAATACCAATTTTTTGCATTGCGTGTAATCTCGTTCAGCACATCGTTAATCAGCTCGTCGCGTGCCTCCGTCAGTTTTCTTTTCTCAGCATTTTTGCTTTTAACAATATTATAAACAACAATTATTATGATTATAAGAAGAATATTTGGCCACATCTCTGTTTCTCTCCTGTATCTAAATTCTATATATTAGAATTATATCATTCGGCATCAATGGAGTCAAGACTATCAGGCAGACTTTGTGTCACAAGCAAATTTATCGTAAATATGCGTTTGCTCGTTGCCGGAGAAATCGAGGATGGTGATGAAACCCTTGACCAAGTTCTTATCGGTGGTGTAAAGTCGATTACGAGAGCAAGGTAGCGGCTGCCAATGTGGAAATGCTTGATTTTGTCGCTGGACTCAAAAGGACAGGTTGCCGTCGTGTTCAATGGGAGACTTAAATTAAATCGGAGCAGTTGCTGACCGAATGACAGCGGCTCACCTCTGCCCCTAACCTTGAAAGTTCAAGATTTTTTGTAAGAGAACAAATACTACACCCAAAAAGGCGAAAAAATCTATTTTATAGTCCTACCACAAGAAAACTCTCAGCTTATGCTGGGAGTTTTTTCTTTTGCCATGGTTCTCTCATAGGGATTCCCGGGCCGCCGAGGGCAGCGGCCCCTATTCGGAAAATATGCGGACCTGTCCGCCGTCCGGGGCCTCCAGAGCGGCGTACCGGCCCTGCTCCTCCAGGGCAGCGAAGACCGGGAGGTCCCCTGCGGCGGCTGCTCCCTGTATGCCCGCCGGGCGGAACTGCCCGGCGCGGACTTCCGGCTGATCACGGACCCCGCCAGCAATCAGCATATGACCGTCATCCGCCAGGCCGGACAGTCCGGCGTCAACCGGGACATCATGGCCCTGGTGGACGAATTTCTGGACCGGCTGTTCTGATCCCATAACGCCGCAGAGGCGGCAGACGATTTCGTCTGCCGCCTCTGTTTTATTATCAGTACCCCGCCCCCCGGGCGATGATCTGGGCCCACAGCACCGGCCCCACGGCGCCGGTGGGGTCGATGCCCAGCTTTCGCTGCAAGGCCAGCACAGCGGCCTGGGTGCCCCGGCCGAAAATGCCGTCCTCCGCCACGGTGGGAATATCCGGGTCCTGGGCCGCTATGCGATTGATCTGCTGCTGCAGAAGCAGCACCGCATCCCCCCGGTCCCCCAGGACGATGAACCGCCCCGGATAAATCTCCCGGGCAAACTGCTGATAGTCCTCCGGCAGGTCCTCCAGCACGTCCTCATAGGCCCGCCGCAGGGCGTTCCAGGTGTCCCGGCCCACCACCCCGTCGGTGGTCAGGCCCGCGTAGCTCTGGAAGGCGTACACGGCGTCCAGCATCTCCTGGTCAAAGACATCGCTGAGCCGGATGGGCGGCAGCTCCGGCAGGAAATACCCCAGAAAAGCCAGAAAAAACCGCACCGTCCGCACCGCCAGGCCGCTGTCCCCCAGCCGCAGGGCCTCGGTATACTGCCTCTGCACCTCGGAGATGGTCAGCCCCTCGCCGGACAGCTCCGACAGGCCCTTGACGCCGTTATAGATCTGCTTGATCTTGTACCAGGTGGCCTTGCCCACGATGCCGTCCGGGGTCAGGTTGAAGATCTGCTGGAAGGACTTCACCGCCTCCTCCATGGGCACGTCGAACACCGTGGACGGCTCCGGGATCTCCGGAATGGCCGGATAGTTCCGGCGGATGCGGCTCAATTGCCGCTGGAGAAGCAGCACGTCGTTGCCCACGTCCCCCCGGCGCAGAGGCCGCCCGGGATAGGAGGGCACGTTCCCCCCTACCGGGGCGTTGAACACAATGCTGATATCCCCTCCGTAGTAGTATTGCAGAATCTCATAGGGGTTCATGCCGTCCCGGGCCAGGTCCACACTGCCCCACTGAGACAGTCCCCCGCACTGGGTCCGCACTCCGTCGCAGAACTGGGCAAACAGCGGCTCCACGCTGCCCTGCCGGACGATATAGTTGTTGAAGCTGTCGTCCACGATCTGGCTGATGTTCTCGAAAACGTCGCCGCCGTCCACATAGGCCTGGTCATACTGGGTGGTGCTGGTGATGTCATAGTCGTACCCCCGGGTGCGGTAATACTCGGTATACACCCGGTTCAGGGCATAGGAGATCTGGGCCAGGATGTTGGCCCGGATGGCGCTCTCCGGCCAGGTGGGGTAAATTTCGTGGGACGCCACGTTCTTGATGTAGGCGGCAAAGGGCACCTCCACGTTCCGGGCCGAGGACCCCGGCGGGCCCAGGTGTACGGTAATGGTCTCCGGGACCACAGGCGTTGCAGGCATAGCGCTCCCCCCTTATATCACCGGCTCCAGCATCACCGGCAGAATGGATTCGATGCGGGCATACACCGTGACCTCCCGGTCCTCCTGGGGCACGAACAAGGGGTGCCGCACCGACACCAGATACCCGGTGCCGCTGATGGAGGCGGTGTCCGGCGCCTGGGACCAGGCGGCGGGCAGGGCCGGCAGGGCGATGCCCTGAACGATACCCGATTCATCGGTCAGCCCCCGGTAAAACGTGTGGGTCTGGCCCCCGAACCGCCGGTATACCTCCACCCTTGCCCCGGCTACCGGAAATGTCCCGCCGCCGGAGGCCACCTGCACCCGCAGACTCCCCTGGTCGGGGTGGGCCTGCAAAAACGTGGACAGGGGCACATGCTGGGAAAAATCGGACATAGACATACATCCTTTCCTGGAAACTTCCCCTCAGTATATGCCCCCGTCCCGGGAAAAATACGCCTTTTCCGCCGTGGCTGTTCCAATAACCATCCGCGCACCCTCTGATATAATACGCCCCCTCCGGCATTGCCGGAGGGGGTTCGTTTATTCCAGAATCAGCCAGTTTTCTTCCTTTTCGGTGACGTAGCCCACCTGGGCCGCGGCGGGGATGCTGTCCCACAGCTCCCGCAGGCAGGCCGCCGCGTCGGCGGGATCCACCGCCATCAGCAGGCCGCCGCTGGTCTGTGGGTCGTACAGCAGGTCCTGCATGGTGCGGCTGACATCTCCCCGGACAGTGACGCCCTTCTGGGCGAAATCCCGGTTCCGGTATGCCCCGGCAGGAATCAGGCCCATGGCCGCCAGGTCCCAGGCCTCCGGGTGGAAGGGGACGTTCCCGCTCTGGATATGGACGGTGCAGCCGCTGCCCTGGGCCATCTCGAAGCTGTGGCCCAGCAGGGCAAAGCCCGTCACATCGGTGCAGCTGTGGACCCGGTATTTCACCATAATGTCCCGGGCGGTGCGGTTCAGGGTGGCCATCTGCCGGTAAATGCGGTCCATCACCGCCCCGCCGGCCAGCCCCGCCTTGGCGGCAGTAGTCAGCACGCCCACGCCCAGGGGCTTGGTCAGCAGCAGCACGTCCCCGGGCCGGGCCCCGCTGTTGGTCAGGATGCGCCGGGGGTCCACGAACCCCGACACCGCCAGCCCATAAATGGGCTCCGCCCCGTGGATGGTGTGGCCGCCGGTGATGATGGCCCCGGCCTCATAGGCCTTGTCATACCCGCCCCGCAGCAGCTCCTGCACCATGTCCTGGGTCATGGACTCCGGCAGGCACAGGATGTTCAGGGCCAGCTTCGGCTCCCCGCCCATGGCGTACACATCGCTGATGGCGTTGGCCGCGGCGATCTGCCCATACAGGAAGGGGTCGTCCACAATGGGGGGAAAAAAGTCCGTGGTCTGCACCAGGGCCGTGTTCTCGTCCAGCAGATACACGCTGGCGTCGTCGGATTTGTCGTACCCCACCAGCAGCCGGGGGTCCGAATGGGTCCGGAACCCGTCCAGCAGCTTCACCAGGGTCCCGGCCCCCACCTTGGCCCCGCATCCGGCGCAGGAGGCCAGCTTGGTCAGCTTCACTTCTGTTTCCATGGTCATTCCTCCGTCCGTTGATAAACCGGCGTATAGCTCCGCCCGTCCCAGGCGGCAATGCGCTCCACGTCTCCGGCGGCCTCGCCCTGGGGCTCCAGCCACCGCCCCTCGCACCGCACGCAGGTGCCGCAGCTGCTGCTGAGATTCCGGGGCACCGGCATCACCCGGCACTCGATCCCCTGCTCCCGGCACAGCTGCTGATACCGCATGGCGCCGAAGTGAGAGAAAAACGTTGCAAAATAGGTCATTTGGTAAAGGTCAGCGTCCACTCGCCGCCGTTTTCCTGCACCTGGACCTGATAGCCCTGGTGCTGGGCATAGCGGGTGGTGTTCTCCCGGGAGGCGTGGTTGTCCACCAGGATCTGATAGGCGGCCTCGCCGCTCTGCATAGCCGCCCGCAGCAGCACCACGGGCTCGGGGCAGGACAGCCCCCGTGCGTCGATGACTTTCATGTTGTCTCCTCCTTATGCTTTCTTCCGGAAGGTGTTCAGGCAGCCGATGGCGGCCACAACGACCAGGCCGATGACCACGGCGATCTTGCCGTTGGCGGTGGGGCCCTCCGCGCTGGAGGCCAGGCCGAAGTTATGGGCAAAGGCAGCGCCCACGATCAGGCCCAGCACCGTCACGGCGCTGTCGGAGCTGCCCTCGCCGGAGAGCACCAGCTGGCGCAGGGGGCAGCCGCCCAGCAGCACGCAGCCAAAGCCCACCAGCACCATGCCCAGGCAGTTCCACAGGCCGTCGGTATGGGCGATGGGCTGGCCCTCAAAGGCCAGGTGAAAATAGGTGCCGTCGGTGGCGCCGGTGAGGATCAGGTTGCACACCAGGGCGCTGATCAGGATGGCGCCGAAGCCCATCAGCAGCTTGGGTTCCCGGAACAGCACCACGTCGCGGATGCCGCCCACCATGCACAGGCGGGTCCGCTGGGCCAGAGCGCCCACGATCAGGCCCGCCGCCAGGCTGATGAGCACGGCAGCGTGCTTGGCGCCGGGGCCGCCGCCGGCCTCGGTGAAGTAGATGAAGGCGGGAGCTGCCACCAGCAGGATAAACACCACCACCTGGATGGCCGGGAACAGGAAGCCCTCCAGCCTGGCCATGGAATAGGAGCGCTTCAGGGAATAGCCCTTCTTCAGGAAGAACACGCCCGCCAGAATGCCCAGCACGAAGCCAAGCCCGCCCAGCAGAGCGTTCAGGTCGCCGCCGGCCAGGCGCAGGATCATGCGGAAGGGGCAGCCCAGGAACATCAGGCAGCCGATCATCACGAAAAAGCCCAGCACGAAGCGGGTCAGGGGCGCGCTGCCGCCCTTGGCGGAGAACTCACCCTTGAACAGGGCGATGCCGAAACTGCCCAGCACCAGGCCGATGATCTCCGGCCGGATATACTGCACGGCGGCGGCCCGGTGCAGGCCCAGACCGCCTGCGGTATCCCGCAGGAAGCAGGCGATGCAGAAGCCCATGTTGGCAGGGTTGCCGAAAAAGACCAGCAGCGACGCAATGACGCCGATGATCAGGCCCGCAATGACGATATGCAGGCGCTCACGTTTGATGTTCATTTGGAAAAATACCTCTCTCTCTTGAAAAATTCCAACAGACATTGTATCATATAATAATAGTTTATGTCTACCATTATTTTTTTGAAAATACAACGTATTGTTTCGGGAGGGACCCATATGGAGCCGATTTATCTGGACAACGCCAGCACCAGCTTCCCCAAGCCGCCCCAGGTGGCCCAGGCCATGTTCGACTATGTCACCGGCTGCGGCTGCAACATCGGCCGGGGCGGCTATGAGGGGGCGTATCAGGCGGAGGAGACGGTGCTGCGCACCCGCCAGCAGCTGTGCCGCCTGTTCCACGGGCCGGACAGCCGATGCGTGGCGTTCACCAAGAACATCACCGAAAGCCTGAACGTCCTGCTGAAGGGCCTGCTGCGGCCCGGGGACCATGTGCTGGTGTCCGCCATGGAGCACAACGCCGTCATGCGTCCCCTGACCCAATTGACCCGCCGGGGCGTCACCTTCGACCGGATCCCCTGCCGCCCGGACGGCACGCTGATGACGGAGCGCCTTCCCGGCCTGCTGCGGGAGAACACCCGGGCGGTGGTGATGCTCCACGCCAGCAACGTCTGCGGCACCCTGCTTCCGGCGGCGGAGGTGGGGGCCTTCTGCCGGGAAAACGGCCTGCTGTTCCTGCTGGACACCGCCCAGACCGCCGGAGCCTTCCCCATCGACATGGAGGCCATGGGGGCGGACGCCCTGGCCTTCACCGGCCACAAGGGGCTGATGGGTCCCCAGGGCACCGGGGGCTTCCTGCTGCGGCCGGAGCTGGCCGCGCAGCTGGAGCCGCTGCTGTCCGGCGGCACCGGCAGCGCCAGCCACTCCGAGGAGGTTCCGTCCTTCCTGCCGGACCGGTTCGAGGCCGGGACTCTGAACCTGCCGGGGATCATGGGCCTTCACGCGGCCCTGACCTGGCTGGAGGAAACCGGCATCGACGCCATCCGGGCCCATGAGCAGGCCCTGACGGACCGGTTCCTCCGGGGGGCGGCGTCCATCCCCAATCTGCGGCTGGTGGGTCTGGCCGGGGCGGAAAACCGGGCCGCCGTGGTGCCGGTGGTGCCGGAGAACACGGACCCGGCCTTTGTGGCCGACGCCCTGGGCCGGGAGTTCGGCATCCAGGTGCGGGTGGGGCTGCACTGCGCCCCCAACGCCCACAGGACCCTGGGCACCTTCCCCACCGGGGCCATCCGCTTCTCCTTCGGGCCTTACAACACCCCCGGCCAGGTGGACCGGGCCCTGGAGGCCCTGGACGCCCTGTGCCGCCGCACCGTGTGGCTGTGACCCCTATAAAACAGGACCTCCTGCCGCAGCAGGAGGTCCTGTCAGCTTGTCAAAAACGCGCCCCGGGGGCGCATTTTTTGCTTTATCCCATCCACCGCCCCAGGGCCACGAACAGGCAGCCCAGCAGGAAGAACCCCGCCAGCACCGCCGTGACGCTGAGGCAGAATTTTTTCACCCCCAGCTTCTCCGGGTCCATGAAGGGGTAGGGGTACAGCAGCTTCGTGTGGCCGATGGGCCGCCCCGTCCTGGCCCGCAGCATGGCATACGCGAAGTACGCCAGGGGCAGCACCAGCCACCACACGGCGGACAGCACCGTCAGCCCGGACTTATCGCCCCACAGCACCCACTGCATCACCACCAGCCACGGCGTTCCATAGTGGACGCACAGGTTCCCGAAGCTGCCGCCGAAGTCGGCAAATTTTTGCCCCCGACGCTTAGCGTCCGGCACCAGCACAAAGTGATAGATCAGGTGCGTCACATAGATGCACAGCGTCATGGCCAGGGCCACGCCGCTGCCGGTCAGCAGCTGCCGCACCGCCCCCTCCGGCGCCGCCGCCAGGGCCAGCTCATACACCAGCACCAGCAGATTGCTGAGATTGGTATAAAAGCAGAACATCCCCGGCCGGATGTGTCCCGTCTCCAGCAGGGTGGAGTGCAGCAGCAGCCCCAGAGCCCCCAGCAGGAAAATGCCCGCCGCCGAAAGCCGCAGTCCCATGTCCGCCTCCTCCTCTCACAGGCGGAAGGCGGCGCAGTCCACCTTCCCGTCCTCTAAGGTGATGACCCCATAGGTCCGCCGGACGCTGGGGCCGATGCACCCGGGATTCATCACCCAGAAATCGCCGCTGCGGTCCACCACCGGCTGGTGGGTGTGGCCGAACAGCAGGATATCCGCCCCGCACTCCCGGGCGGCGTATATGGCCGCCATGGGGCCGGACTTCACGCGCCGGGTGTGGCCGTGCATCATCAGGATCCGCACCCCGCCCAGCTCCGTCAGCCGCTCCGGCTGGTCCAGGCCGCCATAGTCGCAGTTGCCGGGCACCCCCAGCAGCGGGATATCCGGATACCGCTCCTCCAGCCGCTGGGCGTCCCGCACGCAGTCCCCCAGATGCAGGATCACCTGGGGCTGCACCCGCTCCACGCACTGCTCCATAGGCTCCACGCACCCATGGGAATCGGATAAAACCAGTATACGCATCGCACATACCCTTTCCACGCTTTTTCTGCTATTTTACCACACTTCCCTGGGGATTTCCAGTCTCCGCCGTCTTTGCGGAAAACCGTTTTTCCGTTTCCGCAATTCAGAGAAAACGTTGACTTTCCCTCGCGAATATGTTATATATAATTTAACGGTATAATTGTAAAATAGTATGTTTTATGGAAAGGGCGCGTTTTATGCGTATCGAATCATTCAATTTTGCAGGTAATTCCGCCCATGGAGCCCGTGTAGTTTGGGCAAGGTGTACCCAAACGCTTTCCCCGGGTGCATAGACGGCTGCGCCGTATTCCGTCTGTGCGCCTGCCGCAGCCCATACGGTCAAAATCAGATCAGGAGGTAACGAGCATGAAAAAATTTCTATCCGCGCTTTTAGCGGCGGTCCTGCTGCTGTCTGCAACCGCCTGCGCGGCCCACGAGCCCGTTCTGCCCCCCAGCCGGTGGGGGGAGGGAGAGGCCCAAGGAATGCTTCCCCGCACCTACTCCCTGTCGGAGGCCTATGACGCCGCAGAGGTGGTTGCCCTTGTTACGGTGGGGGATTGGCTGGAGGAGGAGCTGATCACCGGGCGAACCTTTTTCCGGACAACGGTCCAAAAAGTGTACAAGGGGGATATCCCCCATGAGTTTGTCCTGGCCCAGGAGGGCTGCTCCACCTGGACCTACCGAAATTATCCCGTATTCACCTATGGCAATCAGCTGCTGCTGTTCCTGATCAAATACGACGTGTCCATGTACCGGGATACCTACGACCTGGTGGAGTATCCGGACGCCTATGAGCTGATAAGCACGTATTCCACGGTGATGTATGTGACTCAGGACGACAGCGGCATGTCTTACGTTCTGGACGCCCTGGGCGTGATGACCGAATGGAGCCAGATCAATCAGCCCACCGATTGCCCGGCCGTTGCGCACCCGGGGCAGGAGCAGCTCCTTCAGATCAGGGACAATCTGACAAAGCAGGACCCGGTTCTGGCTGCCATTGCGCCCTCCCAGGCCGACCCGGACCGGCCGGTTGCGTCCTCCGGCGACCTCTATCGTCTGACCGACCTGGAGGACTATTTCGCGCGCCTGTCCGCCGGCTAAACGCAAAAAAGGAGAATCACGAGCATGAAGAAAATTCTTTCCGCGCTTCTGGCGGCCCTGATGCTGCTGTCCGCAACAGCCTGCGCGGCCCACGAGCCTGTCCTGCCCCCCCAGCCGGTGGGGCGAGATGCAGATCAATTCCATGTTTGAGCGCTGCTATTCCGTGTCCGACGCCTTCCGGGAGGCGGACGCCGTGGCCCGGGTCAAGGTAGGCGACTGGCAGGGGGAGGACCTGCGCAATTGGGTCACGTTCTTTGACGCGTCGGTTCAGGAGTCCTACAAAGGGGAGCTTCCCCGGAACTTCACCCTGGTGCAGGGCGGCTGTTCCGAGGCGACCTCTCCCGACTATCCCCTGTTTACCAGCGGAACCGAGCTTCTGGTTTTCCTGCGGGATTATGACGGCAGCGGGGAAAAATATCACCCCATCACCGACTATAACACGGTGCTGTATGTCGTGTATGACGAAGCCGGAGGCCGGTATTTCCTGGGCAGCTTCGGCACCATGAGCGCCCAGGACACCTGCGTTCCCGGCAGGACCACGCTGGACAGCGCACAGCTTGCGGAAATGACGGCGGATGCCGATCCGGTGCTGGCCGAGGCGATTTCCTCCCAGGCCAAGGACTGCGACGGCTGTTCCATATACGCGGAATCCGCCCTGGAGGACTATTTCTCCGATCTGGCAAAGCAATAAGGCTTGATGGCGATCGCACCCCATCCCGCCGAATAAAAAAGCACCCGCCCGCCGGACCTCCGGCAGGCGAGTTTTTTTCAGGCTACAGGTTAAAGGAGCCCGGCACGCGCCGGACTCCTCTTATTCCAGGCTGTCAAAAACGCCTCGCAGAGTTCGCGGCCCGCAGGCCGCGAAGTGTTCCATCCATTTTTCGCGGCGGCGCCCCCCAAGGGGACTTCCGTTGGGCGTGTACGTCGCGAAAAATACTTTGCGCTTCGACCCGTGTGTTTTCGCGCATTTTTGCGTGAAAACACACGGGTCGGAGCGAAATCTCTTTTGTCAAAAAAGGCAACGCCCTTTTTTGACAAGCTCTTATTCCCGCACCCAGGACTTCAGGGCGCTGCCGTCGGGGTCGTCCACCCGCAGGCCCGCCGTCACGTTGACCTCCGGCGCCGCCGCCCGGATATCCGCCACCGACGTCTCGATGCCGCTGCTGCCGCTGGTGCAGAAGGGCCGGATGGTTTTCCCGGTCAGGTCATAGGTATCCAGGAAGGTGTTGATGATCCGGGGCGCGGTCCCCCACCAGATGGGGTAGCCCAGATAGATGGTGCCGTACTGGGACAGGTCCAGGGGCTGGCCCGCAATCCGGGGCCGGGCGGCGGGGTCCTTCTGCTCCTGGCTGGCCCGGCAGGCATCGTTGTTATAGCTCAGGTCCTGGCTGGTATAGGGCTGCTCCGGGGTCAGCTCATACAGGTCCGCCCCGGTCATGTCCCGGATGCGCTCTGCCGCCGTCCGGGTGCTGCCGGTGCAGGAAAAATAGATCACCGCCACCCGGGTGCCGGCCCAGCCGCTGCCGGTACTGCCGGTGGTATTTCCGCCGTTTCCGGCATTTCCGGTACTGCCTGCACCGCCGGGCACACCGGTACTGCCGCCGGGATTTTCCGCCGGGCCGCTTCCCGGGTCCGTGGCCCCGGGAGTCACCGTGGGACTATCTCCGCCGGGGGCCACCTCCGTCTGTTTCTTTCCGCAGGCAAACAGGGCGCAGGCCATGCACAGGGCCAAAATCAGGGCAAAAACACGCTTCATGGGGCTTTTCCTCCTTATTTCCGTCTTTATTCTTCCTCCTGCTGCACCGCCGTGCTGCCGCCCAGGCCGAAATCGTCGGCCACGGTGGCGCTGTCCCGGCGGAGCATGGTCTCCATGACCCGGATGTCGCTGTCGATGTCCATGGCGTCGGCCCGGTACAGCTCATCCAGCTGCCGCTCGAACCCCGCCACGATGCTGTCCATGGTGCTCTGAATTTTGGCCTTGGCCTGGTTCAGATTCTCGCCGCTGACGCCTGCCTCCTCAAACTCGGCATAGGAGTCCAGCAGCTTCTGGGTGGTGGGCAGATAGTAATTCAGGAAGGTGCTGGCCTTGGCCTTTTTGGCGGGCTCCTTCTCGATGATGCGGAAGATTTTCCCTGCCACCTCCTCCAGCCGGTCAATTTTCTGGCTGAGAACGGGGTCGGCGATGCGGTCGTTGGCCCGGCGGATGTCCCGCAGGACGCCGGAATAGCCCTGCTCCGCCTGGGGCGGCTCCTGAACCTCCTGCTCCTGCTTCTTTTTGCCGAAGAAGGCGTCCGCCGCCGCCGGGGACCGGAACAGCATATCGCTTCCCAGGTCCAGATAGGCATTTTCGCCCCACAGGCCCTTTTCGATCATGATCTCCAGGTCGTTTTCCACCTTCCGGGAGGACACGTCCGCCGCCTCCGCCAGCTTTTTCAGGGACACCGCCTCCTGCCCGTGGGCACAGGCCAGATACTTGCCGAAACGCCGGGCCCGGCGGGTCATGACGCCTCCGGCCAGCAGCAGGCCCAGACCTCCGGCGGCCAGGCCCATGGTGGGAAACAGGCTGGCCAGCAGGGCCCAGCTCAGGCCGCCGGTGGCAGCGCCGATGCCCTCCACCAGGGACACCAGCCCCGCAAACAGCAGCACCAGGCCCACAATCTTCATGTTCCGGGCGGCTTTTGCGGAATACTGGGGGGTTTTGGTGACCTTCCGCCCGGCGGCGGAAGCCGTCCCGGGACGGGCCTGGGACGGGTTGGGATTTGCCCGGGACACGGCCGGGTCACTGCGGGACACAGTCGACCGGGTGCTTCGAGCGGCATTTTTCCGCCGGGAGTCGTTCCCCAGCACCTTCGACAGCAGCACCGCCAGCCCCGCCGGCCATGCCACGATGAACAGAAAGATGATCAGAATCCAGGACCCCAGATCGTTGTCCTCTTTCCGGGGCGGTCTGGGGGGAGGCGACTGCCGGAACTCCCGGTCCCGGTCGTCATAGGAATAGGCCATCACTGCTCTCCCTTCCGGCGGAGCTTGCGCTTGTTGCCGTGCTCATCCACCACATAGGTATTGTCCAGCTCCCGGGCCAGATTGCCCACCACCGAGTCGATATACTCCCGGCGCAGGCGCAGCTGCTCCTCCCGTTCCTCCTGGGTCAGGCCCTCCGGCGTTTTCGCCTTGGCGGCCAGCTGGTTGATGCGGGCGATTTTCTTTTCATCCATGATGTGATCTCTCCCTTTTTTATAGATAACGCTTCAGGGTGACGAACACCCTGCCCTTTTTGGTCTGATGGCCGACCTCCTCCAGGACGCATTTCCCCAGTCCCCGCAGGGTCAGGGTGTCGCCCTGGGCCACCGGGCGGTCCGGCTTCTGGCAGTCGGTCCAGTTCACCTGGACCCGGCCGGAGGTCACCGCCTCGGCGGCCTTTCCCCGGCTCAGGGAAAAGCCAACGGCCAGCACGCTGTCCAGCCGCAGGGAGGACACCGTGTCGCGGATCTCCTTGGTTTTCTCCTGGGGCGGCGTCAACTGGGCCAGGGGCAGCGGGGCCGTATGGAGCCGCACCCGCCCGGCGTCCGTCCAGTCCGACAGCAGCAGCTCCGCCGCCGGGGCCGTGGCCAGTACGTCGGCCCAGCGGGGAAACACCAGGATATCCCCCAGGGTCTCCCGGGTGACGCCCAGGGCCATGAGACTGCCCAGAAGGTCCCGGTGGGTCAGGGCGTCCTCCTCGTAAAACGAGGCCCGGACCACCCGGACGGCGTCCTCCTCCGGGGCCTCCTGCCACTCCGGCAGGAACCACAGCTGCCGCCGCTGGGCGCCGTCGTACCCGCCCCAGAAGGCGTAGCCCTCCGTCACGGACAGGGCGTTCAGCAGCCGCTGGGCCGCCGCCTGCTCCGCCGGGGACAGAAAGCCCGTCCCCTCCGGCAGATTCCGCCGCCGGCACTGTTCATATTTATCCCAGACCCGGCCCAGCAGCAATCGCTCATCGCCGTTTGCCGCCAGCCGGTCCAGCATTTCCCGTTTATCCATGGTATTCCCCCAGATTCTGGGTGTGATAGAGTCCGGCATAGGCCCCGTTTGCCGCCAGCAGCTGCTGATGGGTGCCCTGCTCGGCGATGCGGCCATCCCGGATCACCAGGATGCGGTGGGCGGCCCGGATGGTGGAGAGCCGGTGGGCGATGATGAGGGTGGTGCGGCCCCGGCTCAGCTCGTCGAAGGCGTGCTGGATCTTCGCCTCGGTGATGCTGTCCAGAGCCGAGGTGGCCTCGTCCAGGATCAGGATGGGCGGGTCCTTCAGGAAGATCCGGGCAATGGCCACCCGCTGCTTCTGGCCGCCGGAGAGCAGGGTGCCCCGCTCGCCCACATAGGTGTCGAACCCGTTGGGCATGGCGGCGATGTCGTCATACAGCTCCGCCCGGCGGGCGGCCTCCTCCACCTCCCGGTCGGTGGCCTCGGGTTTTCCGTAGCGGATGTTCTCCCGAATGGTGTCGGCAAACAGGAACACGTCCTGCTGGACGATGCCGATGGCCCGGCGCAGGGAGTGCTGGGTCAGGCGGCGCACGTCGGTCCCGTCCACGGATACCACGCCGCTGTCGGGGTCGTAAAACCGAGGGACCAGCTGGCACAGGGTGCTTTTGCCGCCGCCGGAGGGGCCGACAATGGCCACCGTCTCCCCGGGCTGCACCGTCAGGTCCACCCCGTGGAGCACCTCGGGGCTGCCGTCGTCATAGGAGAAGTGCACGTTCTCCAGGGCCACCCGGCCCTGCACCTGCGTCAGCTCCACGGCGTCGGGGGCGTCCTGAATGGTGGGCTCCGTGGCCATCAGCTCGATGAACCGGTGCAGGCCCGCAAAGCCGTTGGAGAACATCTCGGCGAAGTTGGCCAGCTTCCGGACGGGGCTGATGAAGGTGGTGATATACAGGCTGAAGGTAATCAGGTCGATGTAGTTCAGCCGGTCCTTCATAATCAGCCAGCCGCCTGCGGCGATCACCGCCACGGACAGCAGGCTGATAAACAGCTCCATACTGGCGTTGAAAAAGCCCATCTCCTTGTGGAAATTGCGCTTGGAGGTTTTGAACACCTCGTTGGCCCCATCGAAGCGGCGCTGCTGCTGAGCCTCGTTGGCGAAGGCCTTGGTGGTGCGGACGCCGGAGAGGCCGGACTCGATCTCGGCATTGATGGCGCCGGTTTTTTGCTTGGCGGCCCGGGACGCCTGGGACATCTGGCGGCGGCGGTACACCACCACCAGCAGGAACACGGGGATGATGCAGCACACCACCAGGGCCAGCCGCCACTGGATGGAGAACATCACCGCCAGCGCCCCCACAATGGTGACAAGCGAGATGAACAGGTCCTCCGGCCCGTGGTGGGCCAGCTCCGTCAGCTCAAACAGGTCCGTGGTCAGGCGGCTCATCAGCTGGCCGGTGCGGTTTTTGTCGTAAAAGTCAAAGCCCAGGTCCTGCATATGGGCAAACAGGTCCCGGCGGATATCCGCCTCCACCAGGATGCCGAAGGTGTGGCCCCAGTAGCCCACGATGAAGTAAAGCCCCGCCCGGAGGACAAAGGCCGCCACCACCAGGGCCATGACCGTGAAGAAAATGGAAAACTGCTTATCCGGCAGCCAGTGGTACATGGCGGTGCGGGAGATCAAGGGGAAGGCCAGGTCGATGACGGCGATCAGGAAGGCACAGCTGATATCCAGCAGGAACAGGCCCCGGTGGGGGCGGAAATAGGACAGGAAAATGCGCAGGGGACTGCGGGTCTGGTAATCTTTGGTGGTCATGGTCTCTCTCTTTCTGAAAAAATGGGCACAATTGCCCAGTGTGTTGTTATGAATAGTATAACACACCGCCCCCCCTGGCGCAAGGCGGTGTTTTGTGTTAATATGTGTTCAAAAGCGAGAAAAATTGCCGTGGGTTTTGGCCCTGCGGTGTGTACTATAGAGTAGAGAGAAACAGGGAGGCGACGGACATGGACGACAAGCAGCTGATGGCGCAGATCGCCGCCGGGGACCAGGCGGCCCTGCAGACCCTGCTGCGGCGGCACGGACCGCTGCTGCAATATATCCTGAAACCCATTCTGACAGATCCCCGGGAGCGGGAGGAGTGCCTGGCGGATATCTCCCTGCGCCTGTGGCAGCGGGCCGGGGACTATGCGCCGGAGCGGGGGCAGTTCGTGCCGTGGCTGACGGTGCTGGCCCGGAACATGGCCCTGAACCGGGCCAGGCGGCTGCGGAGGGAGGAGCCCCTGGACGAGGCCATGCCCCACGGAGACGGCAGCGCCGAGGAGGCCCTGCTGCAAAAGGACCGGCGGGAACAGCTTCAGACGGCCATCCGGTCCCTGGGCCGCGAGGAACAGCAGCTGTTCTTCCGGAAGTATTACTACTGCCAATCCACCGCCCAGATCGCCGCAGAGCTGGGCATCACGGAGCGGGCCGCCGAGGGGCGGCTGTACCGCCTGCGGCAGAGACTGCGGAATCTGTTGGGAGGTGACCTGCTGTGACGGACGACATCCGCTTTGACCGGGATATGCAGACCCTGCTGGAGCAGCTGCCGGAGGAGCAGCTGCCGGCGGCCCGGGTGACCCCCTGGCGGCAGGCCATGCGCTGCGTTCTGTGGGGCATCGGACTGACCAGCATCACCCTGAACTTCTGGAATCTGCAGCATCTTCTGCCTATGGTTGGCAGCATTCTGCTGATGCTGGGGTTCCGGACCCTGCGGCAGGAGAACGGCTGCCTGCGCAGCTGCTGGCGGCTGTCCATAGCCCTGGCGGTGCTGCGGGGGGGCTATGCCGTCGTCATGGGCACCGTCCTGTCCCGGCTGGTCCCCTGGCTGGAGACGGCCATAGCCTGGACTCTGAGCATCCTGTTCTGGCTGGTGTGCCTGGGCCTGTGGTGGGGCATGAAGGAGATCGGCCGCAAGGCCGGGCAGGAAAAGCCCTCCGCCAAGGCGGCGGGGGCCCTGGTGCTGTGGTATGGGGTGCTGATCCTCACCGGCCTGCTGGGCCAGACCCTGCAGGGACTGGCGGTGTGGCTGCTGCTGGCGCTGTATATCATCATCCTGCGGCAGCTGACCCGGCTGACCCGGGCCCTGGACGACTGCGGCTATGCGGTGGAGGCCGCGCCGGTGCGGCTGGATGGCCGGTGGCTGGCGGGGGGATATCTGGTGCTGGTGCTGGCGGCGGTGCTGCTGGGCCAGGCCCTGGGCCAAAGGCTGCCCATGGACTACAGGCCGCGGCAGGAGCCGTCTCAGACGGTCCAGGCCGTCCGGGACCGGCTGGAGGGGCTGAACCTGCCCCGGGAGCTGCTGGACGACCTGTCGGACGAGGACGTGCTGTCCCTGTCCGGAGTGACCCAGACGGTGTGGATGCAGGAGCCGGTGAAAAAGCCCCTCAGCGGCCAGACCATTCAGTTCTGGCGGGCGGCCCTGCTGGCGCCCGGCGATAACGGGCCGGACCGCTGGGCCATCCTGACCTATTTCCGATATGAGGACGGGGAGGACTGGCCCGGGGACACCGACGGACTGTGGCTGGTGCCCCACTACCCTTATGATGCCTATGTGGAGGAAGCCTTCAGCGGGTATATCCTGTATGACGGGCCGGAGGGCGCGATGGCCGCACCCATGCAGAGCCTGGTCCGGCAGGAACAGGCCCAGTATACCGACTGGCTGTGGCCGGATATTCCGTCCAGCGCCAGCTTGTACCTTTTTGCCGAGTGGTCCCTGCCCCGGAAGGGGGAAAATATCCGGGGCTATCTGCTGTACTGGCGGGAGACCGTGCCGCCCATGGAGAAGAATCCGGTGCAGATGATGGATCAGCCGTATCTGCACCGGCAGATGAAATGGCGGTATCCCTATGCCACGGCCCTGGACCAGCGGAGCATTCCGTATGCCACCCAGAACTTTGAGCCGGGACTATTCATCGTGTATCAGCAGGCGGACGGCACCGTCAGCGCGTACCTTGAATCCGCTGAGCTGGGCTCCATCTCCAAGCGCGGCACTCCCCCGGCGGGGTAAAAAAATCCCCGGTGCCGAAGCACCGGGGATTTTTTTCAGACTGATGTAATTAGTCAGCAGGATTGATAGCGCCGTTGGGGCAGGTATCACTGCAGGTACCGCAGTCCAGGCAGGCGTTAGCATCGATCACATAACGATCGTCACCCTGGGAAATAGCACCCACGGGACAGACGTCAGCGCAAGCGCCGCAGCTGACACAAGCAGAGCCGATCTGATAAGCCATAGTAGCACCTCCATTTAGATTATGAGCATATTGTATCATGAAAATCCAAAATTGCAACCCCCTGCCGGTGGGAAATATCCGGAAACTTTCATTTTTCGTGGCGGTTTACAGTCCCGGGGCCAGGGATGGCCTTGCGTCCTGTGAAAAAGTATATTATACTGAAAGAAAATTCCGCAGGAGGGCGACGCCATGGAGCACCGGGACCGGCTCTGGCCGGGAGGGTACACATTTCTATACGACGACGGGCTGTTCCGCCCCTCCACGGACACGTTCCTGCTGGGGGCCTTTCCCCGGCTGCGGCGGGGCATGGTCGTGTGCGAGCTGGGGGCCGGAACGGGGCTTCTGAGCCTTTTGCTGCTGGCCCGGGAGCCGGAGCTGACGGTCACCGGGGTGGAGCTTCAGCCGCAGGCCTGCGCCCTGTTCCGGCGGACGGCGGAGGAAAACGGTCTTCAGGGCCGGATGCATTGCCTGGAGGGGGACCTGCGGCAGGGACTGCTGCCCCCGGGGCGCTTCCGGCTGGCGGTGGCCAATCCGCCGTATTTCCCACCCGGTGCCGGGGCCGTGGCCCCCGATGCCGCCCGGCGCACCGCCCGGGCGGAGACAGACTGCACCCTTTCCCAGCTGTGCGCCGCAGCGGCCCGGGCCCTGACCTGGGGCGGCAGCTTCTGCCTGGTGCACCGGCCGGACCGGCTGGCGGACGTGCTGGGGGAGCTGCGGCGGGTGCGGCTGGAACCCAAGTGCCTGCGCTTCGTGCACCACACGGCGGCGGCCCCACCGTCGCTGTTTCTGCTGGAGGCCCGGCTGGGCGGCGGCGTGGGCCTCACCGTGGAGCCGCCCCTGCTGCTGCATGGCCCCGACGGCGGCGAAACCGAGGACGTCCGCCGGGCGTATTTTCGAGACAAGGAGGAATGAAGCATGGCCGGAATCCTATATCTGGTGGCCACGCCCATCGGCAACCTGGGGGACCTGTCTCCCCGGGCGGTGGAGACTTTGGCCCAGGCCGATTTTATCGCCGCCGAGGACACCCGGGTGTCCCTGCGGCTGCTGAACCATTTTGACATCCGGAAGCCCCTGGTCAGCTATCATGAGCACAACCGGGCCGCCGCCGGTCCCGCCATTGCGGAGCGCCTGCTGGGCGGGGAGAGCTGCGCCCTGGTGACGGACGCCGGCACCCCGGCCATCAGCGACCCCGGAGAGGACCTGGTGCGCCTGTGCGGCCAGCAGGGCATCACCGTGCAGGCCATCCCCGGCTGCTGCGCCGCCGTGTGCGCCCTGGCGGTGTCGGGCCTGCCCACCGGGCGCTTCTGCTTCGAGGGATTTTTGTCCGCCAATAAAAAGGAGCGCCGCACCCGGCTGGAGGAGCTGTCCCATGAGGAGCGGACCATGGTGTTCCACGAGGCCCCCCACAAGCTGCGGCCCACCCTGGCGGATATGCTGGAGGTGCTGGGGGACCGGCCCGTGGCCCTGTGCCGGGAGCTGACCAAGCTCCACGAGGAGACGGTGCGCACCACCCTGGCCCAGGCGGTGGCCCTGTATCAGGAGAAGGAGCCAAGAGGGGAGTACGTCCTGGTGGTGGCCGGGGCCGAAAAAGCCGCCGCCCCGGCGGTGACTCTGGACCAGGGGGTGCGGCAGGTGCTGCGCCTGCGGCAGGAGGGGGTCCGGATGAAGGACGCCGTCCGCCGGGTGGCGGAGGACACCGGTTTGCCCCGCAACGACCTGTATAACGCCGCCCTGGCGGAGATGGAATAGTCCGCCAAGCAAAGGCAAAGCTCCTTTTCCCGAGGCCGCCGCGCTTACCGCCCGGTGGCCCCGGGGGCTTGACTTTGCCTGTTCAAAGCGATAATATAGATGTATCACAGGATTTGCAAGAGGAACGACTATGTCCGAGAGAATGACCGCAAGAAAACGCCAGGCCCTGGAGATGCGCAGCCGCATCCAGAGCGCCGCCCTGGACCTGTTTGACCGGGAGGGCTTTGAAAACGTCTCCGTGGAGGAGATCGCCCAGACCGCCGGATGCTCCGTGGGCAACATCTATCACTATTTCAAAAGCAAGGACGAGCTGGCCATTCAGGTGACCAGCCATGTGGACGATGCATACAGCGAGCTGGAGGAGGCATATCTGGCGGACACCGCCCGGCCCGCCCGGGAGAAGCTGCTGGACTTTGTGGGCCGGTCCCTGGAGATCAGCGTGTCGGACCCGGTGCTGTATAAGGCGTTTATCCACGGGCTGCGGTATCCGGAGCAGCGGGTGCTGCAGAAAAACGCCGGGCGGGTATACTTCCGGGTGCTGCTGGAGCTGGTGACGCTGTGCCAGCAGGAGGGCAGCATCCACCCCTCCCACGACCCGGATCAGGTGGTGGAGGAGCTGGTGGTGCTGCACCGGGGAGCCCTGTTCGAGTGGCGCATCTATCAGGGCGGGTTCGACCTGCCTCAGCTGGGCCGCCGCATGGCCGGGCGGCTGCTGCGGGGCCTTTATTATGCAGAATAGACAAGCAAGGCGGCGCTTATGCGCCGTTTTCTTGGGAAAAGAATGCATTGCAATTTGCCCTCCGGTCCCGTATAATAGGCAAGAAAATTCTGAGGGGAGTGATTGAGATGAAGTTCAACGTTCTGCGCAGCAAAATCTCCGCTCCCGCTGTTTTTATTTCCGTTTTTCCCTTCTGACCGGTATTTTTACCGGTCATTTTTTTTGCCATAATAGTGAGCAAACAACATCACATAAATCAGAGCAAAAGAAAGAGAGGAACTGTCACATGAAGAAAAACCTTGGACAAGACGCCATCTACGACGCCCGGGAGCTGGGTGTTCCCCGGATGCTGGTGCTGGGCCTGCAGCACCTGTTCGCCATGTTCGGCGCCACCGTGCTGGTGCCCATCCTGGTCACCAAGTACGGTCTGCCCCTGTCCATCCAGACCACCCTGCTGTTTGCCGGTCTCGGCACCCTGCTGTTCCACCTGTGCACCAAGCTGAAGGTTCCCGCCTTCCTGGGCTCCTCCTTCGCCTTCCTGGGCGGCTTTGAGGCGGTGGCCAGCCTGGATGTGGGCAAGTTCGCCGGCATGAGCGGCGAGGAAAAGCTGCCCTACGCCCTGGGCGGCATCGTGGTGGCCGGCGCCCTGTATCTGATCCTGGCCCTGCTGTTCAAGCTGGTGGGTCCCCAGAAGGTCATGCGCTTCTTCCCCCCCATCGTCACCGGACCCATCATCATCCTCATCGGCCTGAACCTGTCCGGCTCCGCCATCGCCAACGCCTCCACCTGCTGGTGGCTGGCTCTGGTGGCCATCGCCATCATCGTGGTGGCCAACATCTGGGGCAAGGGCATGGTCAAGATCATCCCCATCCTGCTGGGTGTGGTAGGCAGCTACATCGTGGCCCTGATCGCCGGAAAGGTGGACTTCACCGAGGTCGGCGGCGCCAACTTCGTGGGCCTGCAGCACTTCGTCCTGGCAAAGTTTGACCTGACCGCCATCCTGGTGATGGCCCCCATCGCCATCGCCGCCATGATGGAGCACATCGGCGACATGTCCGCCATCTCCTCCACCACCGGCAAGAACTTCATCGCTGACCCCGGCCTGCACCGCACCCTGCTGGGCGACGGCCTGGCCACCATGGTGGCCGGTATGTTCGGCGGCCCCGCCAACACCACCTACGGCGAGAACACCGGCGTGCTGGCCCTGTCCCGGGTCTATGACCCCCGGGTCATCCGCCTGGCCGCCCTGTACGCCATCATCCTGTCCTTCTCCCCCAAGTTCGACGCCCTGGTGAACTCCATCCCCACCGCCATCGTGGGCGGCGTCAGCTTCATCCTGTACGGTATGATCTCCGCGGTGGGCGTGCGGAACGTGGTGGAAAACAAGGTGGACCTGACCAAGTCCCGGAACCTCATCATCGCGGCGGTGATCTTCGTCAGCGGCCTGGGCTTCAGCTCCACCGGCGGCATCACCTTCACCGTGGGCGGCGCAGACGTCACCCTGACCGGCCTGGCCATCGCCGCCCTGGCGGGCGTGATCCTCAACGCCATCCTGCCCGGCAACGACTATAAGTTCGGTGTGGACCCCCAGGGCGACAAGTCCGCTGACCTGGGCTCCTATTAAGAAAAACAGAAGAAACTGATATAACACAGAGTGCCCCGGCTTTCGCCGGGGCACTCTGTGTTATAGGGCCAGCACAAAAGCCAGGGATACGGCGGTATCCCTGGCTTTGTTTTGCTTTTTACAGGCTGACGCCGCCGTCGGCGGACCGGGCGTCCTTCAGCAGGGGGGCGATGCGGTCCAGCAGGGCGCGGACCTGCTGGGGGCAGCGGCCGATGTAGCGGGCGGGGTCCATCAGCCGGTCCAGCTCCGGCCGGGTCATGCCAAAGGCCGGATCGCCGGCCAGGCGGTCCAGCAGGTCGCAGGGCTCGCCGTCCTTCATCCGGGCGGTGGCGGCCATGGAGTGCACCCGCACCCGCTCATGGAGCTGCTGACGGTCGCCGCCCCGCTTGACGGCCTCCATCATCAGGTTCTCCGTGGCCAGGAAGGGCATATACTCCCGGATGGTCTTGTCCACCACCTTTTCGTTGACCCGCAGGCCGTCTGTAACGTTCTGGGCCAGGCGCAGAATGGCGTCGGCGCACAAAAAGCCCTCGGGCATGGACAGCCGCCGGTTGGCAGAGTCGTCCAGGGTGCGCTCCATCCACTGGACGGAGGCGGTCATGGGGGCGTTCATGGCGTCGGCCATAAGATAGCGGCTCAGGGAGCAGATGCGCTCGCAGCGCATGGGGTTTCGCTTGTAGGCCATGGCGGAGGAGCCGATCTGGTGCTCCTCGAAGGGCTCCTCCAGCTGACGGTCGTGCTGCAGCAGGCGGATGTCGTTGGCCATGCGGTAGACGCTCTGGGCCATGGAGGACAGGCAGTTCAGGATCCGGGCGTCCACCTTCCGGGGATAGGTCTGGCCGCAGACGGTGAAGCAGGCGTCAAAGCCGAACTCGGCGGCAATGCGGCGGTTCATCTCGTCGATCTTTGCCTCGTCGCCCTCAAAGAGGTCCATGAAGCTGGCCTCGGTGCCGGTGGTGCCCCGGCAGCCCAGAAAACGCAGGCTGCCCAGGACAAAGTCCAGCTCCTCCAGGTCCGACAGCAGGTCCTGGAGCCACAGGGCGGCCCGCTTGCCCACGGTCACCGGCTGGGCCGGTTGATAGTGGGTATAGCCCAGGGTGGGGGTGGCGGCGTATTTTTCCGCAAAGGCGGAGAGGTTCTTCATCACCGCCAGCAGCTGGCCCCGCAGATACACCAGCCCGTCCCGGTACAGGATCAGGTCGGCGTTGTCGGTGACATAGCAGCTGGTGGCCCCCAGGTGGATGATGCCCGCCGCCAGAGGCGCGGCCTTGCCGTAGGTATAGACATGGGCCATGACATCGTGGCGGACCTCCCGCTCCCGCTGCCGGGCGGTGTCATAGTCGATATCGGTGATGTGCTGCTCCAGCTGGCGGACCTGCTCCTCCGTTACCGGCAGGCCCAGCTGGTGCTGGGCCCGGGCCAGGGCCGTCCACAGCCGCCGCCAGGTCTGGAAGCGCATATCCGGGGAGAACAGGTGCAGCATATACGGCGAGGCGTAGCGCCCGGCCAGGGGGGATTCATAAACGTCGTGGGACATAACAGTCCTCCGTTTCTGTGATTTTCAGCGGACGATCAGGCTGTCCCGCTCCGCGCCCACGGAGACATAGCCGATGCGGCAGCCGATGGCCCGCTCCACATACTCCACATAGTCCCGGGCGGCCTGGGGCAGCTCCTCCCAGGTGCGGACTCCGGAGATGTCGCAGTTCCAGCCGGGGACGTACTCGGTGACGGGCTTGGCCTGGTCCAGCAGCACCGGGAAGGGGAATTCGTCGGTGCGCTGGCCGTTGATCTCATAATGGGCGCAGACGGGGATCCGGTCCATGTAGCTGAGGATATCCAGCTTGGTCAGGGCGATGTTGGTGGCGTTCTGCATTCGGACGCCGTAGCGGGTGGCCACCAGGTCGATGGGGCCCACCCGGCGGGGACGGCCGGTCTTGGCGCCGTATTCATCACCGGCATCCCGGAGTTTCTCGGCATCGGCGCCGAACCACTCGCAGACAAAGGGACCCTCGCCCACGCAAGAGGAATAGGCCTTCACCACGCCCACCACCTCATCGATAGATGCGCCGGGCAGGCCGGAGCCTACCGGGGCATAGGAGGCGATGGTGTTGGAGGAGGTGGTGTAGGGATAGATGCCGTAGTCCAGGTCCCGCAGAGCGCCCAGCTGACCCTCGAACAGGATGGACTTGCCGGCGGCCTGGGCCTGGTGGAGATAGCGGCTGGTGTCGGCCACATAGGGCTTTACCCGCTGGCCGTACTGCTCCACCCAGGCCATCATCTCGTCCATGGTGTAGCCCTTGGCCCCATAGACCTCCCGCAGGATCAGGTTCTTCCACTCCAGCAGGTCCTGGAGATGGGCCTTCAGGTGCTCGGGGTACAGCAGTTCACCGGCCAGGACCGTCTTCTTCTGGTACTTGTCGGAATAGAAGGGGGCGATGCCCTGCTTGGTGGAGCCGTACTTCTTGTCCTTCAGGCGCTGCTCCTCCAGGGCGTCCAGCTCCCGGTGCCAGGGCAGCAGCAGACTGGCCCGTTCGCTGACCAGCAGGTTCTCCGGGGTGATGTCCACGCCGCCCCGGCGGACGCTTTCGATCTCCTTGAGCAGATTCTCGCAGTCCAAGGCCACGCCGTTGCCGAGGATGTTCATGACGCCGGAGCGGAAAATGCCGGAGGGCAGCAGATGCAGGGCAAACTTGCCCTTTTCGTTGATGACAGTGTGCCCGGCGTTGCCGCCGCCCTGATAGCGCACCACCACATCATATTGTTGGGTGAGGTAGTCCACCATGCGGCCCTTGCCCTCGTCGCCCCAGTTGATACCCACGATCGCGCAATTTGACATGTCTTCGTCTCCTCATCTATATTATAACAGAATTTTTGGCGGGTTTCCACCGCCAACAGCCCCTTATTATACCCAATGGACGGTCAGAAGTAAAGAATGAATCTCGCATATCTGATATTAGCATGTCTAATATTTATTGTGGATATACACCATAAAAGTGTCTGTTTTTTCAGCGAAAATGACAAAATTCTTGTGGGTTCTGCCGCTTGACGGCGGGGCCGCGGCGGCGCTATAATCATTTGTTCCTTTGAATCGGAGGTTTTTGATATGGAAAAGACGAAAAAGTCCCTGTTCGGGCCCATGGACCTGACCAAGGGGACATGCTGGAAAACGATCCTGATCTTTTCGCTGCCGGTGATTTTGTCGTATCTGCTGCAGCAGGTATACTCCATCAGCGACGCGGCCATTGTGGGCCAGACCCTGACGGCCCAGGAGGTAGCCGGGGTCAATGACACCACGTCGCTGGTGTTCATCTTTCTGCAGTTCGCCTTCGGTGTCAGCGCGGGCTTCTGCGTGGTGACGTCCTGCCAGGTGGGGGCCCGGAACCAGGCGGGGGTGCGCCGGTCCCTGGCCACCCAGATCGTCCTGTCGGCGGTGCTGACGGTGCTGCTGACGGCCCTGGCCCTGGCGCTGCTGAACCCCATGCTGGCCTGGATCAACGTGACCCCGGACAACGCCGAGGTGTATCAGGCGGCCTATACTTATTGCTTCATCATCTTCGCCGGTATCGGGGCCCAGCTGTTCTATAACTTCATCTGCGCCTTTCTGCGCAGCATGGGCGACTCCCTGACGCCGCTGCTGTTCCTGCTGTTTTCCACGGTGCTGAACGTGGGGCTGGACCTGCTGTTCATCATGGTGTTCCGGTGGGGCGTGGCCGGTGCGGCCATTGCCACGGTGGCGGCCCAGCTGATCAGCACGGTGGCATGCTTCATCTATGCCTTTGCCAAGTATCCCCAGCTGCGGCTGCACCGGGAGGACATGCAGATCACCCGGGGCGATATCCGCCGCCATGTGGTGCAGGGCGTGCCCCTGGGGCTGCAATTCTCGGTGCTGGCCATCGGCATCATCGTCATGCAGGGCGTGGTGGTGCAGTTCGACATGCTGGACGGCGTCATGGTGTCCTCCTCCGCCCAGATGGGCTTCGGTGCGGCCAACAAGCTGTTCAACCTGACAGCAACGCCTATGAACGCCCTGGGCACGGCCATGACCAGCTTCACCGCCCAGAACCTGGGAGCCGGAAACCACGACCGCATCCGCAAGGGGGCCCTGCAGTCCCTGGTGATGGTGTCGCTGCTGGCGGCGATGGCCGTGGGCATCGGCCTGCTGCTGACCCTGGGCAACGCCTATCTGCGGATCTTCCTGTCCGCCGACAAGATCACGATGGACACCGTGCGATACGGCAACACCTTCCTGTATGTGGATTACGCCATGTACCTGTTCCTGGGCTTCATTTTCGTGGTGCGCAACTGCATCCAGGGCATCGGCCGGTCCCGGTTTGTGCTGGGGGCCGGTGCGGCGGAGCTGGTGGCCCGGATCGCCGTGTGCCTGACCCTTCCCGCCGCCGTGGCCGGAGGCGTCGTCAGCGCCCAGGCAAATCCTCTGGCGTTTTACGCCCTGTGCGCGGCGGACCCCATGGCCTGGATCGCCGCCAACATCGTTCTGGCCATCCCCTTCTTCCGGAACATCCTGCGGAGGGATTACCGGTATATGAACATCTGAAAAAACAACATCCGGGCCAGAGAGGCGGGGGTCATAAGAAAGTAATATCGTATTTTCTCTGGAACGGCGTGGCTTCGGTCACGCCGTTTCCTGTTTCAGCAGTTCTTCCACAGGAATAAAGCCCACAAGGTCATAGGAAATGCGGATGCCCTGATGCCGCTTGCCGCTGGACTTGTCCGGGGCTTCAATGTAGATCGCCTTGACAAGTTCCCGCAGCGCATAGGGGGTAAGCTCGTCCAAGTCCTCATATTTGCGTACCCGCTGGATAAACTGCTCCAAATTTTCAATCTGTCGTTCCTGTACTTCGATTTCCTGCTGCAAAGTCTGAATTTCCTCTTTAAGCTGTGCCTGTTCGTCCTCGTAGGTCTTGCTCATCATAGAAAACTTTTCATCTGTGATGCGCCCCGCCACATTGTCCTCGTAAATGCGGATAAACAAACGGTCAAGCTCTCCCAGCCGCTTTTCAGCCTGTGCCAGCCGCTTCTTGTGTCCACGGATCGCGGCTTCGCTGGACAGCCGGAGCTTCTGCTCCATGACGGCACGGAAATGATCCTCATACCGACTGACATAGGAAATCACAGTTCTCATGTGCATCCAGACCAATTCTTCCAGAACAACAGCACGGATAAAGTGTGCCGAACAGCTTCCTGTATTGCTTCGGTAGTTGGCGCATACAAAGTGATCCTGCCGCTTCTCAAAGTAATTGGTAGTGCAGTACCGCATTTTCGCTCCGCAGTCGGCACAGTAAACCATGCCGGAGAACAGGCTGCTTTTGCCTGTTTTTGTTCTACGGTGACGCTGCTGACGGATCTCCTGCACCTTGTCAAAGACTTCCTGCTCGATGATCGCCGGATGGGTGTTGTAGAAAACTGCCTGCTTTTCAACGGGCGTTTCCCTCTGTTTCTTATCCCAAATAGAATTGGTATAGGTCTTGAAATTGACGGTGCATCCTGTGTATTCCCGCCGTTCCAGAATGTGAACGACCGTGTTGGTGTTCCAATGGTACGGATCAGCGGTTTCCGGGCTGGGCGTCTTGATGCCCTCACGCTTCTTATAGGCTGTGGGATTGAGTACCTTTTCCTCCTGCAAGAGCTTTGCAATCTGCATCGGGCCTCGCCCTTCCATGCACAGCTTGAAAATGCGCTTGACTACCAATGCTGCCGCTTCATCCACAATCCACTTTGTCTTGTCCTCCGGGTCTTTACGGTAGCCGAACGGAACATTGACGGTCAGGGGAACGCCGCGTTCGCCCTTTGCCTTATTGACAGCGCGGATCTTGCGGCTGGTATCCTTGGCAAAAAACTCGTTGAACCAGTTCTTGATGCCTGCAATATCACTGTCGGTGCTGTTGGGGTCGATGGTGTCAAAATGGTCATTGATGGCAATATAGCGCACATTGTACTTTGGGAATGTGAAGTTGATATACAGCCCTGTCAGCGAGGAATTACGCCCCAGTCGAGATAAGTCTTTCGTGCAGCAAACCGCCACTCTGCCCGCTTCGATTTCCGCAAGCATCGCTTGGAAGCCGGGACGGTCAAAAGCTGACGTTAGATAACGATACTTTTGAAAACACTGGAAAATCAAGGTTTTTCGAGCGACGGACAAGCAGGGTATTGTACTAAAAACTGAATACGACGCAGAAGCGGCGTTTCTTACTCTCTACATGGGAGAACAGGAACGCCGCTTTTTTCATGCCCTTTGTTACGCAGTAGGGGCAGAAAAAG
>ERZ773225.938-NODE-938-length-38934-cov-7.711798_pt1 | contig 38934 bp, 29 predicted proteins | sample MGYA00580993_ERZ773225 | MGnify/ENA primary metagenome ERZ773225 (study PRJEB29015, sample SAMEA2737748) | human gut metagenome | biome: human gut; feature: human-associated habitat; material: faeces | place: China | collected 2012 ...
CACCGGAGGAGGGCGTGCGGTGGCTTGCGCCATTTGAACCGCCCCTCGTGCTGGAGGGATTTGCCTTTTTCGAGCAGGACGGCGCATACCGCCGCCTGCCGCCGAATATAGATAAAGCAATAGGCAAAACAGGAGGGTAAAGCATGGGATATTACTGGCCGGAGGGCATGCTGCTGGAAACTGAGGAAAACCGATATTATCTGCAAAATGAGGAAACACTGCAAAGCGCCATGCGCATCGGTCAAATCTTGGAGGGACGGGCGCTGCTGTGTGATTATGACCACAACCTGGTGGTGGATATGGGCTGCTGCCGCGGGATCATCCCCCGGGAGGAGGGCGCCCTGGGAATAAAAGAGCAGACGGTGCGGGATATCGCCATCATCTCCCGGGTGAATAAGTCGGTCTGCTTTCTCATCACGGCGATAGAGCACGATGAGGCCGGAGCACCGCGGCCCATTTTATCCCGGCGGGCAGCCCAGCTGCGCTGCCGTTCCGAATACATAGACCATCTGACCCCTGGGGAGATCATCCCCGCGCGGGTAACGCACCTGGAAAGCTTCGGCTGCTTTGTGGATATCGGCTGCGGGCTGCCCTCCCTCATCAGCATCGATCAGATCTCGGTCTCCCGCATCAGCCACCCGCGGGACCGCTTTGCTGTGGGAGAGCGCATCTACGCCGTGGTAAAGGCGGTGGAGCCGGAGGGCCGGGTGCAGCTTTCTCACAAGGAGCTGCTGGGCACCTGGGCCCAAAACGCCGAGCTGTACCTGCCGGGAGAAACGGTGGCGGGCGTCATCCGCAGCGTGGAGGACTATGGCGTCTTTGTGGAGCTGACCCCCAACCTGGCCGGCCTGGCGGAGCCCTGCGAGGGCGTGCGCGCCGGCCAGCACGCGGGCGTGTATATTAAGAGCATCCTGCCGGAAAAAATGAAGATCAAGCTCATCATCGTGGATGCCTTTGACGCGCCCTACGCACCGCAGCCGGTGCAGTATTTCCTCACCGAGGGGGTGCTGCGGCGCTGGCGGTATTCCCCGCCGGAATGCAGCCGGGTGGTGGAAACCGTCTTTGGCGAATGATGCCGTCTCTACACCAATAGCCGTTTATTTCGTTGTGTTTTCATACAATTATTGTCGCATATTGAAATGATAATTTAGTCAGTTAAACAAAAATCTCAAAAATCCCTGCCGGGAAGCAGGGATTTTTGCTGTGTTTTGCGTACTAAAATTTATGGAGGGAGTTTTGCAGGTCTTGTGGTGTCTGGCACGCCGTTCAGACCGGGGAAAGGCCGATACGGGCGCTGCCGGAGACGAGATAGTAGGTGGTATCTTTCTCCAGGGCATCGCTGATGAGAGTAACATAACCGACCGAGGTTTCCGGGGTGAAGGAGAGCATGGGGGTACTCTCTTCCGCCGCTGTGACGGTCAGGGGCCGGCCGCCGGTCAGCCACAGCTCCACGCTGATGCGGGGCAGGCTGGTATACAGCTGCAGCTCCTCCGGGAGGGGGCCGGCCGCCAGCAGGGTGCCGCCGCTAATATGGGCCGTTGCAGCCCGCAGGGGGTTCTGCTCCCGGCCGGAGCCGAGCAGCAGACTGCCGCCCGACTGGAACAGTGATCCGCCGATATCCAAAGCATGGGTCCCGGCGCAGATGGAAAGGCTGCCGCCGGTCACAGTCATTTTACGCAGGTCAGCGGCGGGGTCGCTCTCGGATTTATCATACCCGCCGGAGAGGGTCATGCCCTCCTCCACGGCGGTAATGGACAGGCTGCCGCCGGAAAGGGTCATATCCTCCGCCACAGCGCCACGGCGGGCGGTGAGGATGGAAACATCTCCGGCGGAAAGGGTGAGTTGCTGGGTGGTGATGGCAGTATCGCCGCCGGAAATGGTGACACGGCTGCCGGACAGCTTGGTGCTTCCCACGGAATAGAGGGCGGCATCGCTGCAATCCAGCGTAAAGGTACCGCCGGAAAGCGCCAGGGATTTGCCGGCGGAAAGGCCCCGCGCGCTATCGCTCACGATCTGCTCCCGGTTGATGATGGGCTGTTCTTCGGTGGGCCGCTGCTGGGGCAGACCGCCCCACAGGCCCCATTTTTCGGCGGTCTCGCCATAACTGGCGTTGCCGCTGCCGCCGCCGGTGGTGATGTGGTACTCCCCTGCCGTGGCCGAAAGGCTCCCGGCCGCCGTGATGCCGTCCCCGCCGCAGATGAGGGCCACTGTGCCCCCTGCCAGTGTCACGCTGCCCTGCCCGGATTTGGCGGAACTGGCCGAAAGGCCGGTGCGGCCGCAGGCGATGGAAAGCTGTCCGCCGCTGATCTGCAGTTCCTGCCCGGCAACCAGTCCGTCCCGCCAGGCGGTGATCTCCAGGGTGCCTTCCGCCACGGCCAGGGTGCCCTCGCTGCGCAGGGCGTCATTGTGGATGGCCTCCACCGAAAGGCTGCCCCCGCCGGTGATGAGCAGGTCGCCCTCCACGCTGATGGCGGCTTCCCGCACCTTGCTGCCGGAATAGAGATAGCTTTTGCCATCGGAGATGGTATTTTCGGTGCCGTTCTCCAGCAGCAGCACCACGGTGCCGCCGCCATTGGAGTAGATGACCGGGCCCCGTTCACAGTGCATATCCACCCCGCACAGCACCAGCCGGGCCGTTTCCCCCGCCGGGATCTCCACGGTGAGCTGGGCATCCTGCAAAGTACCGCTGAGCAGGTAGGTGCCCCCCTGGGAGATGATGACCCGGGAAGCGGTGGCGGTGACATTGGGGGCATTGCTGATGACGGAATCGACATTGAACTGCAGGATATAGTACGGCTCCTGCTGCCACTGGGAATGATCCGCCGTCATGGGTGCGGTCATGGATTCCAGCGATTCGCTTTCCTGCGGGGCATGGCCGCAGCCCGCCAGCAGCAAAATTACCGGCAGCAGAAGCATCAGGCAGCGTTTCATCGAGGGCGTCCTCCCTTCTCTATTTTGGGGGCTTGGGGTTCACATGCTTATTCTGGCCCTATCATACCGCAAAATGAGAAAGAGTGCAAATCTCTTTGCGGGTGGGGCGCCTAAGGCGGTACGGGCCGCAGGCGGGCGGGGCGCAGCCCCGGCGATGCAAAGCATTGCCGCAGCGGACAAATGTCCGCTGGACCCATCCGCAGGATGGGTCGGGCTGCGCCCCGAGCCGGCCCCCTGCAGAAACCAAAATCACTGCAGGGCGGCAATATAGAGCTTGCGGGTATCGGCCAGGGCCGCGGCTATTTCCTCCTGCCGGCCCTCCGAGAGGGCACAGCGCAGCAGAAAGCCGGAAATACAGCCCTCTCCGACCATGGAAAGGTATTCCGGCTCCGGCATACGGGGGGCCAGGCCCTCCTCCACCGCGGCAGAGGTCAGGCAGTTCATGATCTCCCCGATCATGCGGCGGGTATCGGCACGCTCCTGCGGACCGCCGCAGATATCATACAGGGCGGCCTGCGGAAACCCCATGGAGGGCACCTGCGAAAAGAAAACGGAGCTGCACTCCAGCAGCTGGCGGGCGGTGATCTCGATGACCTTCCAGCGGGCTTCAAAGCCCTCGGCGTCGGAAATGGCGGCGTAGAGCTCCTGGAAGCCCTGGGCCCTGCTGTACTGCATGGCATCCCGCAGCAGCTCCTCCCGGGAGGGGAAATACTCGTACACAGTGCCTTTGCCGATGCCAGCGGCTTCGGCGATCTCAGAAACCTTCAAATCTCCCAGCGGACGGCCCTGCCGCAGCAGCTTTAATACCGCACGGAACACCGCGGCCTTTTTCTCCGGCAAGTTCATGCCTCTTCTACCTCCTCGATGACAACTTTCTTGGGGTCTTTCTTTAGGAAAATATCGTAAATGGCGGGGACAATGAACAGAGTAAGCAGGGTGGCGTAGGCCAGGCCGCCGATGGTAACGATGGCCAAGGGCTGCAGCATATCGCCGCCGGCGCCCAGGCCCAGCGCCATGGTAGCCAGGCCGAAAATGGTGGTCATGGCAGTCATGAGGATGGGGCGGATGCGGTCGCGGCCGGTCTGTACCAGCGCTTCGGCGCGTTCCATCCCCTCCAGCCGCAGCCCGTTGGCGTAATCCACAAAGACGATGCCGTTATTCACAACGACACCCGCGAGCATAAGGAAGCCCAGCATGGCAATGACTGAGAGCTCCTTGCCGGTGATCCACAGGGCCAAAAGGCCGCCGGTGAAGGCCAACGGAATGGTGAACAGCACGATAAACGGCGAGAGCAGCGACTGGAACTGCGCCACCATGATGAGGTAGATGAAGGCGATGGCCAGGGCGATCATCAGGATGAGGTCGCTCATGGTGGATTGGATCATCTCATTTTCGCCCTCAATGGCATAGGAGCAGCCCTCCGGCATCTCATAATCGGCCAGCAGTTTTTCCACCTCACGGCTCACCAGACCGATGTTGTAGCCATCGGCGATCTGGGCGGTGACGGTGACGGTACGGGCCTGATTTTCACGGTGGATGGCGGAAGCGGACGCGGCCTCGGTCACTGCGGCGATCTCGGAAAGGCGGACCTCGCATTCCTCCTGGTTTTTGGTACCGGTCAGGCAGAGCTCCTCCAGCGTTTCCCGGGTGGTGATACCGGCGCTATCGGGGACGACCACAACCGGCAGGTCACTGCCGTTTACGGTGATATCGGTGGCGGTGGTTTGGGAAAGAACGGCGGCGGCCACCTGCTGGTAGACCTGCGCGACCGTCAGGTTGTACTCGGCGGCTTTGGCCTTATCCACGGTGACGCGCACCTCGGTGCTGCTGTCCTCCTGCCCATCACTGACCGAAGCGACCCCTTCCACGGCGGAAAGGGTTTTGGCCAGGTCGGTGGCGGCGGCCCGCAGGGCATCCATATCATCGCCGGTGACGGCCAGCTGAATACCGCTGCCACCGGTCATCATACTCATATCCATGGTGGAGCCGTTGGCGGAAACGGTGCAGTCCAGATCGGCGCAGGCTTCCTCGATCTTTTTGGCGATCTCCTGGCTGGAATCGCTGCGGTCATCACCCAGCAGCACATAGATGGACAGGCTGCTGCCGCCCATGCTCATCATGCTCTGGCCCTCCATGGCGCCGACGGTATCCACCCCATCCACGGTAAGGATCCGCTCCAGGACGGTATCGCACATGGCCCATGTTTCGCTTTGGGTGGCGTCCTCCGGCATCTCGATGGAGACCGACACCTGTGGGCTATCCATTTCCGGCATAAAGGCGGTGCCCATGCTGACCGCCAGCACCGCGCTGGCAATAAGCAGTGCCACCGCGCCCAGCAGAACGGGAGCCTTGTGCCGCAGTACTTTCCGCAGAAGGTTTTCGTAGCCCGCTATCATGCGGTTCAGGAGACGGTTGGGCTTTTCCCCTGCGGTATCGCGGGTCAATATTTTGCCCGAAAGGGCGGGCACCAAGGTAAGGGCGACCAGCAGACTGGCACCCAGTGAATAGGCGATGGTCAGGCCCATATCGGCGAAGATCTGCCGGGTAAGGCCGCTGGTGAACAGGATGGGCACAAATACGCAGACAGTGGTAAGGGTGCTGGCGGTGATAGCCCCGGCAATCTGGCGGCAGCCGTGAACCGCCGCCGTGGCGGCATTGTAGCCCAGCTGGCGCAGACGGTAAATATTCTCGATGGCAACGATGCTGTTATCCACCAGCATGCCGACGCCAAGGGCAAGGCCTGAAAGGGAGATGATATTGAGAGTGACACCGGTGAAGTGCATAAGCACCACCGCCAAAAGCAGACTGATGGGGATACTGAGCGCCACAATGATAGTGGGGCGGAAGTCCCGCAGGAACAGCATGAGGACAATGACGGCCAGCAGCGCGCCGAACAGCAGGTTTTCCAGCACCGAGCTGATGACCAGATCGATGTACTGGCCCTGATCGCTGAGGGCGGTGAGGTGCAGGCCATCGTATTTTTCCTCCAGCTGGGCCATGGCGGCATAGAGATTATCGCAGGCACCGGAGGTGGAAGCGATGGAGGACTTTTGTACCGTGAGCAGCACACCGTCATTGCCGTTTATTTTGGCGTACAGCTCCTCGGCGTTATCCGCCAGGCGCACCGCGGCAATATCCGAAAGGCGGATCTCGCCGATATCGCCGACCGAATAATTGAACAGCACCCAGTTTTGCAGTTCCTCCAGACTGGAGAATTTATCGCCGACCTTGAGAGCCAGCTGGCCCTCATCGCTTTGGATATAGCCGGCGGGCATCGAGAAGTTCTGCGCCATGAGCAGCTGCGAAACGGCGGACTGGGTGAGAATGCCGTCCAGCCCGGCGGCCTTGTAGGCGGCATCCCGCTGCTGGCGGAACTGCTCCTCGGCTTCATCCAGGGCCTGTTCGGCCTGCTGTAATTGCAGGGTGGCCAGAATGAGCTGCTGAGAAAGCTCCAGCTTGCCGGTCTCCAGCTGGCTCTGCGCCTTATCCAGCTGCGAAAGAGCGGCGTCCAGCTCCTTTTGGCTGGACTGAGCGGTTTCCAGCTCCTTTTTTAGCTGCGGGATGCGGGGCGCCAGCGCATCGATGGCGGCGTTCAGCTCGGTAATGGTGCCGTAGTCATCCTGCACCTTATCGTGGCTTTCGATCCACTTTTTGCCGTTTTCCTCCCCCAAAAGTTTCTTGATGGCGGCGGTATTTTCCTCGATGGCTTTGGTGGTGTCGGCGATGGCCTTCTCGGCCTCCGCCTTCGCCTCGGTGGCCTGCCGGAAGGTCTCCAGCCGGGCGTTGGCGCGGGTCACCTCCTCCTCGGCAGCCGAGAGCTTTTCCGCGGCGGCAACGGTTTGCGGGTCATTGCGGGTAAGGTAGGCGGTCTGCGCCGCCTGGATGGCGGCAAGCTCGGCTTCGGCGGTATTGAGCTGGGCTTGCAGCCCGGTATTATCGGGGTCCTTCTCCAGCTGAGCCTGGAGGTCGTCCACCTCCGCCTGCTTTTCCTGCTCCTGCCGCAGCAGGTCCTGCCAGCCGGGATCGTCCTTGAGACGCTCCGGTGCGCCGGCCAGCGCTTCATCGTAGGCGGTTTGCGCAGCTTCCTGCGCATCCTTGGCATTGGTCACATCCTGCTGCAGGGCGGCTTCACTGCTGCCGATCTCCTTGAGGGTGGCTTCGGCGGTCTCCAGCGAGGCTTGGGCGGCTTTCAGCTGGGCGCGCAGCTGGGTGCGGGTAAGCTGCAGAGATTGCAGCTCGGCATATTTTACAGCGGAAAGATGGGTACGGGCGTAATCTTCACTGGCATTGTAGCTATCGCGCAGATTTACCATGTTATCGTACTGGGCCAGCACGGCCTGAATGGCCTTGACCTCCGCCGAGGTGAGGGTGGAGCCGAGGGAGGCCTGATCCTTGGCATCGGCCAGCTGCTGCGCGGCCGCCACCAGCTGGGCATAGGCGGTACCGCTTTGCTCCTCCAGCTTCTTTTTGGCGTCGTTGATCTGCCTGCGAGAATCCTTGAGCTGCTTTTCGGCATCGGCCAGGGAGCTATCAATGGCCGCCAGTACCTTGTCATTCAGCTCATCGATTTTGGCTTGATCCAGCTCCACACGGATCTGGCTTTCCACCAGACCGCTGCCGGAAACGGACGCCACGCCATCCACCCGCTCCAGTGCCGGGATGACGGTGGAGGAGGTAAACTGAGAAAGCTCCTCCCGGGCCATATTATCGCTATCCACCGCCAATACCATGATGGGCAGCATATCGGGATTGATCTTCATGAGCACCGGGCTGCCGGCGGCCTCGGGCAGGGAGTCGGCGATCTGATCAAGGCTGGCGTTCATTTCGATCATGGCGGAATCCATGCCGGTGCCTTCCTCAAATTCCAGCACCACGATGCTGACATTTTCCTGCGAGATACTGGTGATATTCTTGACGCCGCTGGTGGTAGCCAGGGCGCTTTCCAGCGTTTTGGTCACGCTTTGCTCCACCTGCTCCGGACTGGCGCCGATGTAGGTGGTATAGGCGATGGCATAGGGCAGATCCATATTCGGCAGGAGGTCGGTGGTCATATTGATGAAGGACATGACACCGAGGATAAGCACCAGCATCACGCAGACGAATACGGTCATGGGCTTTTTGACACTGAGACGAGACAGCATAGAGGATTCTCCATTTCCGGGGGATAGATGTTCCGACCGACCGGTCGGTCGGGAATTTCTAATCTTATTTTAGCGCAAAACGGGACGAACGCAAGAGGAAAGATATTAACATTTCGTAAAGGTTATAGCATCGGCGCGGGAGAGTATGCTATAATAACCATGGACATTGCAGGAAGCCGGGTTCGGGCGGCCCCGCGCGGGAGCCTCCGGCTCCCGGAGGGCGCCCCCGCAGGGGGGCGCCCCAGCCCGGCGGAGCCAGGCACGGGGCCGCCCGAATGCCAGCCTGCACCCCCAAAGGAGGTAACCGCCATGTATCACATCCTGGTCGTGGATGACGAAGCCAAGATCCGCGAGATCATTAAAAAATACGCAGTATTCGAGGGCTACCGGGTCACCGAGGCCGCCAATGGCATGGAGGCCATCGACCTGTGCCGCACCGAGCCGTTCGATCTCATCATCATGGATGTGATGATGCCGGAGCTGGACGGCTTTTCCGCCTGCCGCGAAATCCGCAAATACAACCGCACGCCCATCATCATGCTTTCCGCCCGCGGCGAAGAATATGACCGCATCCACGGCTTCGAGCTGGGGATCGATGACTATGTGGTCAAGCCCTTTTCCCCCAAGGAGCTGATGATGCGGGTGGCCGCCATCATCAAGCGCAGCGGCGGCGAGGAAAACAACCGTTTTGTTTTTGAGGGGCTGACGGTGGATTTTACCGCGCGGCTGGTTTTCATTGACGAGCAGCGCATAGAGATGTCCCCCAAGGAATATGACCTGTTTTTCTACATGGTGCGCAACCGCGGTGTAGCGCTGACTCGTGAACGGCTGATCCACGATGTATGGGGCTATGATTTTTACGGCGACGACCGCACGCTGGATACCCATGTAAAGCTGCTGCGCAAGAGCCTGGGCCGGTACAGCCGGTGCATTATCACGCTAAGAGGAGTTGGGTACCGCTTTGAAACTGTGGCAGAGCCGGAAAGCGATGCAGACGGAGACGCCAACTGAGTCCTCCCCTGCCCCGCAGCATAAGCAAAGCCGTTTTTCCCACCTGGGCATCCGCTGGAGACTGGTGGGCAGCTTTGCTATGTTCGTGGCGCTGCTGCTGATGCTGCTGTGGCTTTTGCAGATCGTCTTTTTGGAGAGCTTCTACAAATCCATCAAGACCAGCTCCATTAAAAATACCGCCGAGGAAGTAGCCGCCAGCATCAATGATGAGAACTTTTACACCGAGGTGAACCGTCTGACCCGCCAGGATCTCATCTGTGTCCACATCGTGCGGGAGGACGGCACCCCGGTACTGACCTCCGGCAACCAGCCCTCCTGCATCCTGCACATGCTGCTTACCGATCAGGCGGCGCTGCTGTTCCGGCAGGCGCAGGAAAACGGCGGCACCGTGCTGGAAAACTATCAGCTCCTGGAGCTTTCCCCCGCCATGCAGAGCAAAGCAACCGCCCAGGCCGCCTCCACCGAGCAGCTGCTGTACGGCATTCTGACCACGCGCGGAGAGGACGAAGGCGCCGAGCCGGTCATGGTCATGGTGGATGCCACCATCACGCCCATCAATACCACGGTGGAAACACTGCGGGCCCAGCTGGTCATCATCACGGTCATCATGACGGCGTTTTCCATCCTGCTGGTGCTGCTGCTTTCCTCCATGATCTCCCGTCCCATCACCCGCATTACCAAAAGCGCCAAGCAGCTGGCCACCGGCGATTACGGCACGCAGTTTACCGGCGGCACCTACCGGGAGGTCACCGAGCTGGCCGACACCCTAAACTATGCCAGCCGGGAGCTGAGCAAGGTGGAACATCTGCGGCAGGAGTTCATCGCCAATGTGAGCCACGACCTGCGCACCCCGCTGACCATGATCACCGGCTATGCCGAGGTAATGCGCGATCTGCCGGGTGAAAATACCCCGGAAAATGTGCAGATCATCATAGATGAGGCCCGCCGGCTGACTGATTTGGTCAATGATTTGCTGAATCTTTCCCGGCTACAAAGCGGCGCGCAGACCCCCGAACCGGAGCCGCTCAATCTCACCAAGATGATCCGCGGCATTATGGGGCGGTACGCCAAGCTGGTGCTGCATGACGGCTACGCCATCACGCTGGAAGCGGACGGCGACGCCATGGTGATGGCCGACCGGCTGCGCATGACCCAAGTGCTGTATAATCTCATCAATAACGCCATCAACTATGCCGGGGCCGACCGGGCCGTACTGGTGCGCCAGACCATCGAGAATGGGACTGTGAAGGTGGAGGTCATCGACCACGGCGAAGGCATTCCGGCCGAGAGCCTGCCCTATGTGTGGGACCGCTACTACAAGGTAGATAAAAACCACCGCCGCTCCACCGTGGGGGCCGGGCTGGGACTTTCCATTGTAAAGGGCGTGCTGGAGGCCCACGGCGCCGAATACGGCGTAGCCAGCACCCTGGGCGAGGGCAGCGATTTCTGGTTCCGGCTGCCGCTGCTGCCGCCCGATGCCGCTTTAACCGCCGAAAGTGAAGAAAATCATTCCGATTTTTCCTGATTTCTTCACACAGTCATCACATTGGCCGTATATGATAAAGGTGTGGAATAAATAAGGGCACACAGCCCGGCCGAAGGTTTTTCTTTCTCCTCCTTATCTTCATCCTTCTTTATACTTTTTCGTTTTGTCCTCATTTTCTTTTCCCTTCGGCTCATTCCCCAAGCTCCTGCGCCGGCTGCAAACGGCCGCAGGAAACAGTTTTACCAGGAGCTCCCGCACTGTAACAGGTGCGGGAGCTTTTTTGTGTTCTTTTTTAATATTTTATGAATTCACCGTGAACTGCGTTGACTATATAGGGGCAAAATGGTATGCTGACTGTATTAGCTCCAGTAGTACAGTTTGCTGCAAAATTTTTTTGCATTTTTTGTTTTTGGATGCAATAAAATCCATCAAACTGTACACTTATTTTAGTGAAATATGATTTTTCTGCGAGAGGGGGAAAAAATGTGCAATACATGGTGGAGACCAAAAATCTCCGCAAGGTGTACCGGACCGGCGATGAAAAGGTAGTCGCTCTGGATAATATCGACCTGACCATCGAGCAGGGGCAGGTGTGCTGTATACTGGGTACCTCCGGCAGTGGTAAATCCACCCTGCTGAACCAGCTGGCCGGGCTGGAAAAGCCCACCCGCGGCACGGTAAAGATCAAGGGAGAGCTGATCTCCAAGATGAGCGAAAAGCAGCTGGCGGTGTTCCGGCAGAAGCACATCGGCTTTGTGTTCCAGTCCTACAATCTCATTCAGGGGATGACCGCTGTGGAAAATGTGGCCATGCCGCTGATGTTCCGCCGGGTGTCCCGCAAAAAGCGGGAGGAAGCCGCCCGTGAAATGCTAAAGCAGGTGGGACTGGGCGAGCGCATGGACCACCGTCCCAATGAAATGAGCGGCGGCCAGCAGCAGCGCGTGGGCATTGCCCGCGCCTTTGTTACCAATCCTGAGGTGGTATTTGCCGATGAACCCACCGGCAACCTGGATACCAAAACGACCAAAGAGGTCATGGAGATGTTCCTGCGGTTTGCCCGGGAAAAGGGCACCACGATCATACTGGTGACACACGACCGCAGCCTGGCAGAATACTGCGACCGCATCGTGACCATCTCCGATGGACGCATCATTTCCAATGAGGACCACCGCCATGCCAAGGCGATCCAAGACCCTCCTGCCGCCCCTGCCGAGGAGCTGCCGGAGACCCTGCAATTTACCGATAACACACTGGCCGCCGGCCAAGGAGGAGTATGACCGTGAAAAAGATGAGCAAGATCCTGACATTTATTCTGGTGCTGGCCATGGTGCTGGGCACCGTGGCGATGGCGGCTGAACCGCCCTATACTGTTTCTGCCACTGATGGTTCTTTGGAGCACGGCAGCATTACGCTTACATATAATACAGCAAAAGAAGGAAGTACCGGGACTGCAACTTGTACCCTTAACAGTACTACTAAGTCCAAAGCGCTTCCCGATGATGTGAAAAAAGTTAAAGTTACTTTTAATGCTGCCCCTGGCTATGAATTTGTCAATGCTACATATAAAGTAGGCAATACTGATGCAAAGCCTGTTGCAGATTTCGGCGAAATTGAAATCACCGACAACACAACCATTACCCCTGTATTCCAGGCCAAGAGCACTCTGGGCGGCGAAAAGACCGCTGACAGCTTCCGCCTGGATGCTATTTGCAGCGGCAGCTACTACTGGCAGATGTACCACAAGGACATGGCCAATAACAAGAAGTACACCAAATATCCCGGCTCCCCTGCGGATAAGGTCAATCCCAGCTCTGAGATCGTAAAGGGCAACTATGTTGATTTGACCCTGTATGTTACTGACAATGACTTTCTGAAGCTTTACAGCTCCACCGGCTACAGCAAGAATAATTTCTCTGTTACCACCCCTGGCGACAGCAGCTTCCTGGCTGGCTCCGGCGCCGGTGCCGAAATTGAAAAATGGACGGTAGACAATACGGATAAAGGCATGGTCATCACGCTGACCGGCGTGTACTATGTGGGCGGCAGCGATAACACCCTGAAGCTTATCATTACCCAGGGCAACTACAATGCTATTGTAACCTGCAAGATCGATAACGCCACCATCATCCCCACCAAGCCGGACGACGAAAAACCCGACACCGAGACCACCGCGGCCCAGCCCTATGTCATCATCAGCAGCTACAGCTACGGCAAGGGCGACCTGGTGGCCGGTGAGACCCGCAATGTCACCATGACCTTCCGCAATACCAGCAAGACCATGGCCGTGGAAAACATGATGGTGACCATGACCCTGCCCGATGCCATGATGCTGACCAGCAGCTCCAATTCCTTCTACATCGAATCGCTGGCAGCCGAGGGCACCATCACCAAGACCGTGAATGTGACCGTGAAGCCCACTGCGGCGGCCCAGTCCCATTCCATGACCGTTGATTTTACCTATGACTACCTGGATAACGGCATCCGCCGCAATGCCAAGACCACCGAGAGCATCAGTATGCCGGTGCTGCAGGTGGACCGCTTTACCGTGACCGGCATCGACCTGCCCCAACAGATCTTCATTGGCGAGGAAAATAACCTCTCCGTCAACTTCGTCAATAAGAGCCGTACCGATATCTACAATCTTTCCGCCAAGCTGAACTGCGAGGGGCTTTCCAATAACGGCGAGGAGCAGTATCTGGGCAATCTTGCCTCCGGCACCACCTCCAGCGCCGATTTCTACATCACCGGGAATGAAAAGGGCGAGCTTGTGGGTGAGGTCATTATCACCTACGAGGATACCAACATGAACCAGCGCACCGTTTCGGTGCCCTTTACCACGCAGGTGACCAGCTACGAGGATGTATGGGGCCCCAGCAATCCCAGCGTCGACCCCGGTATGGATCCCGGCACTGACCCCGGTATGGAAGAGCCTGCGGGTTTCCCGTGGTTCTGGGTCATCGGTGGTGTGGTGGTAGTGGCTGCCGGCGTATTCGTGTACCTGAAGCTGCGTAAAAATAAAAAGGAGAGCGTAGAAGAAGATGAGGATATCTGACCTTCTGAGCGTCTGCCTGCGGAACCTGACCCGCCGCCGGGTGCGTACCGCCCTGACCGTTATCGGCGTTGTCATCGGCGTGTGCGCCATCATCTTGATGGTCTCACTCGGCATCGGCGCGCGGGAATCCATGATGCAGATGCTGCAAGAGTGGGGCGATCTTACCATCATCAATGTCTACAATTACGGCGGAGGCGAGACCAAGCTGGACGATAAAGCCCTCTCCAAAATACAGGCGATGGATCATGTGCAGATCGCGACCCCGTTTTACAGCAGCCGGGTCAGCTTCCGGCTGAAATCCCGCAACGGGCGCTATGCGGCCTATACCAATATCATCGGCATCTACCCCGAGGCGTTTGACGCTCTCGGCTATAAATTGAGCGACGGCACCTCCTTTTCGGACAGCAAAAAGGATTACAGCATGGTGGCGGGCGCCAATGTGGCGTATTCCTTCCGGGATACCAAGAAAAAACGCAATAACTATGTGGATCGCAACCAGACCGACGCCATGGGCAACCCCAAAAAGCCCTTTGTGGATATCATGAAGGATAAGCTGGTTTTGTACAGCGAAAGCTATGACAACAACGGCAACCTGAAAAAAGGCTTGGAGGTCACCCCCAATGTGACCGGCGTGATGGTGGAGGACTGGAACAAGGGCTGGGAGACCAGCGAATGCATCCTGATGGACATCAACCAGCTGAAGGCGCTGGAGCAGAAATACTACAAGATCAGCGGCGAAAAGGCTCCCGACACCACCAACTATGATGAGGTACGGGTCAAGTGCGTAGACGCTGCCTCGGTTGCCGCAGTGCAGCAGTCCATCACCGATATGGGCTTCCAGTGCTCCTCGATGGAGGACACCCGTAAGATGTTTGACGAACAGCTCACCATGATCCAGACGATGCTGGGCGGTCTGGCGGCTATCTCTCTGTTTGTCGCTGCCATCGGCATCGCCAACACCATGGTCATGTCCATCTATGAGCGCACCAAGGAGATCGGCGTCATGAAGGTGCTGGGCGCCGAGCTGGGCGCCATTCGTGCCATGTTCCTCACCGAATCCGCTATGATCGGTCTGATCGGCGGCGTGGTGGGCGTTGGGCTCAGCTTCCTGATCAGCTATCTGTTAAACAATGTGCCGATCGTAGCAAACCTCCTGGCATCGCTGGGGCTCAGCTTCGGCAACGGCGGGGCGGTTTCCATCATTCCGTGGTGGCTGGTGCTGCTGGCAATGGTCTTTTCGATGATGGTCGGCGTTGTTTTCGGTTTTATCCCTGCCAACCGCGCTGTTAAGATCTCCGCTTTGGAGGCCATTCGGCACGACTAAACCTACTGCAATGAAAAAGCCCCCTCGGGGGCTTTTCTCTTTGTGCCGCCCGTGGTATAATTTGAGACAGAACCGGACTGGGCGGCACAGGGCGCGGGGCGCTCCGGACGGAGGCCGGAGCCACGGCCCGTAGGGCCGTGTAAGGCCGCCCGCAGGGCGGGCCTGCCCCGCGCCCCCATACCTGCCCGCTGCATCCACTCTGCCAAGGAGGGAAACACCATGCCACACGATCTGCAAGCCAGCCTTGCCGCCTATCGGCCCTACAATGAGCAGGAGCAGCGCGATCTGCCGCTGCTGCTGGCCGCGCTAAAGCAGCCGGATAGCTTTACCCGGCAGAATGAAACCGCCCATTTTACTGCATCGGCCTGGGTGGTGAACCCCGCGCGGAATAAGGTGCTGATGATCTATCACAACATCTACAATAGCTGGAGCTGGACCGGCGGCCATGCCGATGGCGAAACCGATCTTTTGGCGGTCGCGCTGCGGGAGGTAGCCGAGGAAACCGGACTGCAAACGCTCCGCCCCGTCAGTCGTGAACTGTTCTCGGTCGAGATCCTTACCGTGGATGGACACGAAAAACGAGGGCGGTATGTCCCCTCCCACCTGCATCTCAATTGCACCTATCTCATCGAAGCCGATGATACCGAGCCGTTGCGGGTAAAGCCCGATGAAAACAGCGGTGTGCGGTGGTTCGCCCCGCGAGAGGCGCTGGCCGCCTGCACCGAACCCTGGATGCGCGACCGTATCTACCAAAAGCTCATCGAAAAAAACACCCAGTATAAATAAAAGGAGGGACTGTCATGAAGCCGCATGAAACCACCGCCCAGTGCGTGGAGCGCAAGCTGGGGCGCAAGCTCCGCCTCATCCGCGTGGCGCGCGGGGAGGAACCGGCCGATATCGTATTCAAAAACGCCACCTATCTCAATGTGTTCAGCAATGACTTCTGCCATGGGGATATCGCTGTTTCCGATGGGCTCATCGCCGGCATCGGCAGCTACCACGGCAGCAAAGAGGTGGATGTCTCCGGCAGCTTTGTCTGCCCCGGCCTCATCGATGCCCACATCCACCTGGAAAGCAGCCTGGTTTCCCCTGCCGAGTTTGCCCGAGCGGTCATCCGCCACGGCACCACCACTGTCATCACCGATCCGCACGAGATCGCCAATGTCATGGGAGTGGATGGCATCCGCTATATGCTGGAGGCCACCGAGGGCCTGCCGGTGGATGTCCACTTTATGCTGCCCAGCTGCGTGCCCGCCACGCCGTTGGATGAAAGCGGCTGCACGCTGGATTATCAGGCCATCGATGACCTGTATGACCACCCTAGAGTTCTTGGCCTGGCGGAAATGATGAACTATGTCGGTGTCATCAATGGCGACCCAGCAGTCATCAGCAAAATCCTGGCCAGTCAGGCCCACCACAAAAAAATCGATGGCCACGCACCCGATCTCTCCGGCGCCGATCTCAACGCCTATATCGCCGCCGGCGTCTATTCCGATCACGAGTGCAGCACCTGCCAGGATGCGCTGGAAAAGCTGCAGCTCGGCCAGTTCATCATGATACGGGAGGGCACCGCCGCCCAGAATCTGCGGGCACTCCTGCCGCTGCTCAATCAGCAGTACTACTCCCGGTGCATGTTTGCCACCGATGATAAACACCCCCTGGATCTTTTGCAGGGCGGCCACATCGATTATATCATCAGGGAAGCCATTGCCTGCGGCGTTGATCCCATCATTGCCATCAAGGTGGCCAGCCATCAGGCAGCCCGCTATTTCCTGATGAACAACAAAGGCGCCATCGCCCCCGGCTACCTGGCCGACCTGGTGGTCTTCGATAACTTCCGTCACTTCACTATCCAGGAGGTGTATAAGCGCGGCCGCTGCGTCTTTGCGGATGGCGAGGTTCTACCCTTTGACGCGCCCGCGGTGGAGCCCAGCCTTTCCCGCCGCGCGCACGAGACCTTCCGCATTGCGCCGGTCACGCCGCAGCAGCTGGCCGCCGGAGATCTGCCGGTCATCGGCATCGTCCCGGGCGAAATCATCACCCAGAACCTTGGCCGGGCGGCTGCCCCCGATCCCACCCATGATATCCTAAAGATCGCCGTAGCGGAGCGCCACCATGGCACCGGGCACATTGGCCTGGGATACATTAAAGGTTACGGCCTGCGGCAGGGCGCTGTGGCCACCAGCTTTGCCCACGATTCCCATAATATCATCGCCGTGGGCGCCGATGACGCCGACCTGGCCTTTGCCATCAACCGCATTGCCGAAATGCAGGGCGGTACCGTAGTCGTGCACGAGGGCAAGGTCATCGCTGAGCTGCCGCTGCCGGTGGCTGGCCTAATGAGTGACGCCCCGCTGGAGGAGGTAAACGACCTGCTGGAGCAGGCCAAGGCCGCCGCCCACCGCATGGGTGTTTCCCCGGGTATCGATCCCTTTATGACCCTTTCCTTTATGAGCCTGCCGGTCATTCCCGCCCTCAAGATCACCACCCACGGGGTCTTTGATGTGGAACAGTGGAAATACATCTGATTTTTCTTGCAGAGCCGTGTCCTTTCCCCCTGTGGGGCGGGCACGGCTTTTCCATTTAGGGCTTTTTGCAGGGGGCATGGCGGGCGCCCGCACCCTATCTCGCCTCCATTTGTGTACCTCCTCCAAAAACAAATGCCAATCCCCTGTAAACATTGTCTTTCCTTTCGCCCTTTTATGTGCTAAAATATTGCATTATAGGGAGCGTTCCACCGATACGGTCGGGCCAGCCCTTCCGGGCAGCCCTCCCCCGCTCCGGTACGCCCCTGCCAAATCTCTGCAAAAGGAGTGACAGTGTGTGAATTTTTCCGTCAATAGCCCCATCCTGTTTGTACTGGCCGGGATCATCATTCTGGCCGTGCTGCTGCAGTCGGTCTTTTTCCTGGTGCGTGCCGTCCGCCGCAGCAAGGAGATCGGCATGGACCAGCAAAAGCTGCGCAAGACCATGGTCACCGCCGGCGTTTTCACCATCGCCCCGGCCGTCGCCATCGTCATTAGCGTCATCACCCTCTCCAAGGACCTCGGCCTGCCGCTGCCCTGGCTGCGCCTTTCGGTGGTCGGCTCCCTCTCCTACGAGACCATTGCCGCCACCAACGCCGAAAGCGCCATGGGCCTTACCTTTGGGCAGGTTTCCGCCCTTACCGCTTCCCAGTATGTCACCATCGCCTGGGTCATGACCATCAGCATCATGCTGGGCATCTGGCTGGTACCGCTCATCGGTAAAAAGCTGCAGGGCGGCATGACCAAAATAGAAAACCGTGATAAGCGCTGGGGCGATATCCTCTCCTCCGCCCTGTTCATCGGTATGATCGCTGCCTTCCTCGGCTATGTGTTCTGCGATTTCGGCACCATCTTCCACGGCGATCCCTCCGGCCTTATCCCGGTATGCGTCATGATCGTTTCCGCCGTTATTATGGCGCTGTGCGGCCTTATCATGAAAAAAACCGGCTGGCACTGGGTGGGCGATTACGCCCTGCCGATGAGTCTTATTCTCGGCATGGCCTCCGCCATTCCCATCACCGGCTGGCTGTCCTAAGGGAAAGGAGGATCACACCATGAAAAAAGCAAATATGACTTATATGGATTCCGTCCATCACTACGGCCGCGTCTGGAACCTTTCGATGATGGTTCTGCTGCTGATGTTCCCCGCCGCCGTCTCTATCATCTTCCACGCCCCTGCCGATGGCAAGGGCCTCCTGATGGGCCTCATCGCCACCGCCCCCATGTACTGGGCGGTCGGATTTATTGAAACGCTGACCTATGTGCCCATGCTGGGCGCAGGCGGCAGCTACCTCTCCTTTGTCACCGGCAATATCAGTAATCTCAAGCTCCCCTGTGCCCTCAACGCGCTGGAGCAGGCCGATGTGAAAGCCAACAGCGAGGAAGGCGAGATCGTTTCCACCGTAGCCATTGCCGTTTCCAGTATCGTCACCACCGTTATCATCATTCTGGGCGTCATTCTCATCATCCCGCTCACCCCGGTGCTGGAAAGCCCCGCCCTGGCCCCCGCCTTCGCGCAGATCCTGCCCGCCCTGTTCGGTGGCCTGGGTGTGGTGTTTATTTCGAAGAACGCCAAGCTCTCCATCGCTCCCATCTGCCTGATGCTGGTTCTCTTCATCTTCGTTCCCGCCCTCAATTCCAGCACCGTTGGCATTATGGTGCCGGTCAGCGTGCTGTTTACCGTGGGGGTGGCCCGCATCCTGTATAAAAAGGGAGTCCTGTGATCCCATAAAATACTGCAAGGAGGTTTTCTGTCATGATCGTTCTGTATATCATATTGGCCGTTCTCGTCCTGCTGCTGGCTGTGGTGCTGCTGCGCACCGCGGCGTTCCACCCCAAAGCGGAGACTGCCAAGACCTATGAAGCGGTCGAATTTGACCGTGAAGCCGCTGTCGGCAATCTGCAGCAGCTGATCCGCTGCCGTACCGTCAGCTACACCGATGCCTCCAAGGAGGACCCGGCGGAATTCGAAAAGCTCATCGCCCTGCTGCCGGAATTATATCCCCATGTTTATGAAAAATGCACCCTCACCCGCCTGCCGGACCGCGGCCTGCTGTTCTACTGGGCGGGCAAGGCCCACGATGAGGCTTCGGTCATGATGGCGCACTTTGATGTTGTCCCGGTGGAGGAGGAGAACTGGAAAAAGCCCCCATTCGAGGGCATCATTGAGGACGGCGTGCTGTGGGGCCGCGGCACCCTTGATACCAAGGTCACCTTTAACGGCGTGCTTTCCGCTGCCGATCATCTGATTGCGCAAGGCTTCCAGCCGGAGCAGGACATTTACTTTGCCTTCTCCGGTCAGGAGGAGATCAACGGCCCCGGCGCCGTCAATATCGTCCACTGGTTCCAGGAGCACAATATCAATATCCAGCTTGTCGTGGATGAAGGCGGCGCGGTGGTCGAGGATGTTTTCCCCGGCGTCAAGCAGCCCTGCGCGCTCATCGGTATTGCCGAAAAGGGCATGATGAACCTGGAATACAGCGTTTCCTCCGCCGGCGGTCACGCCTCCGCGCCCAAGCCCCACACCCCCGTGGGAGTACTGGCGGATGCCTGCTGCAAGGTGGAAAATCACCCCTTTACCATGCACATCACCGCCCCGGCCGCCAAGATGTTTGATACCCTCGGACGTCACTCCACCTTCCTTTACCGCATGATCTTCGCCAACCTGTGGCTGTTCGGCGGTATTCTGGATAACCTGTGCAAAAAGCAGGGCGGCGAGCTGAACGCCCTGATGCGCACCACCGTAGCCTTCACCCAGATGCAGGGCAGCAAGGCCAGCAATGTCATCCCGCCCAGCGCCTCCATGGTCAGCAACATGCGGCTTAATCCCGCCGATACCATGGAGAGCGCCATGGAATACATCCGCGGGGTCATCGGCAATGACGCCGTCAAGCTCCGCTGCGTCGAGGGCATGAACCCCAGTCCCATCAGTGAGACCGACTGCCCCGCGTGGGATAAGGTCGCTTCCGCCGTGGCAGGCACTTGGCAGGGCTCTCTTGTTTCCCCGTACTTGATGGTACAGTGCAGCGACAGCCGTCATTACGGCCCCGTCAGCAACCATGTTTACCGCTTCTCCGCCATGGATCTCACCGCCGAGGAGCGCAGCACCATCCACGGCAACAATGAGCGGATCCGCACTGAGGTCATCGGCCGTGCGGTGGAGTTCTACATCCGCCTGATGAGCCAGTGCTGACCCCATAACGCCATAAAATCACCCCCGGCCCTTTTGGCCGGGGGTGTTTTCCATGCTTTTATTTATTTTGCGGTAGAAGCAGAGTAATATATCACACCGACCCCTGCTACCCATGTATCGCCGCTGTCGCTGCACTCACCAAGCTTTTTCCCCTGCTTTACCGTATCGCCGGGCTTCAGTGTCACATTTTTCAGGTGTCCGTACAGGATCGCGCTGCCGTCCTCATGCCGGATCAATACCGGCTGCCTGCCCATAAGACCGATCCATCGCTCCTTGTACTCCGGCGGCGTCTGTTCCACCACGCCGTCCCGCATGGCCACCGCCGCAGTCCCGGCCGGCGCTTCAAAAAGGCGGTAGGTAGGACAGCTTGTCCCTATTACTCCTTGGGTCATTGTTCTGTTTTTCACCGGGGCAATATATGCGCTGTCCTCTGTCCATTCCTCGGTCTCCATCGGCAGAACAGGGTTCTCGTACGCGTTATGTCCCACCGTAAAGCCCGTCACGGTTCCGTCCCGGGCGGTCTTCAGCGTTATATCCTCCTCCCGCACCAGACTGAACTCAATGCCGAAAACTCCTGAAGAACCGTTTCCGAAATTTCCGCTGTCTCCCGTTGTACCCAGCTGCGTATAAGGCATCACCTCATCGCCTGCCTGCACATAAAGCTCCTCGCAATGGGCATATACCGCATACAGTCCGTTTTCCTGCCGTATCAGGATACACCGACCCATTCCCTGGTTCCAGCCTTTGTCCGCAGTATATACGACCGTTCCGGCCTGCAGTGCGGTAAACGGGGTCCCTTTCTGTCGGCTGTAGAATGCCGTCACACCCCGAACCGGCTCCTCAAGTCTGTATCCGGCAAACGGCTCCCTGTAATAATATCGGTCAAATATCTCCTCAAAAGCCGGTTCGTCCTCCGCTGCGGGGGATTGCCGCAAAAGGTTGACTCCGCCGCAGTAGACCGCCTCGATCTCCTCCGGCGCTATGGCCCTGCAGAATATCATCTTCATTTCTGTTTTTGTTGCTGTCTGGTTCCCGTCTCTGCTTCTCAACTCGACCTCCGTGCCGTCTTTCAAATACACAGCCCAGCCCAGCGACGAGTTTACCGGCCGGTTTATCGTAATTTCCATCGAGACCGGAGAGCATTTCACCGTTACGCCCTCCGCTGCATCCAGCCCCACGCTCTCCACCGTCTGCGGGATATCAAAGCTGACCTCCCATTCGGCGTCATACTCCGGCACCCGCTGCCATCTTCCCGGCTGGATAAATTGCAGGTTTGGCAGTTCCTCCTCCGCCACATCATAATAGTACACGCTATAGTAAGAGCCATCACATCCGCCGACATTATCCACACTCTCCCCTGTGCTGTCGCAAAGGACTCCATGGGGCGGGCTGTCCGGTTCAGTACAGTCCTCCCTACTGCGCGAAAAAACATACAGCCTTCCGTCTTCATAGTACGCCATATCAATGGTTTGCACCACTTCACCATCGGTGTTACGCACCTCATAGCTGCCCTCACCGTCACCTATCATCTGCGGGTAGTTCGAGATCCACTCGTCAAGATCTACCCCATTGCGCACGGCGCTGTCACACAGCGCTTTCATATCCACCTTCGCAATAAAGGTATCTCCCGTCCGTTCCAGATGTCCCAGCCCGCTTACCCGCAGGTGGGCGGTGCTGTCCCGCATGGCGTCGTTCCAGTCCGCCACCAGATAGCCGCACAGAATATTGCTCTTTTCCTTGGGGGGCTGCGCCGAGAAGATCATCCCGCCGCCTGCATCCACACTCGCCTCCCCGAAGTCCAGCCGGCCATCCACGGTGCTCCTCTCCCCGAAAATCGCCGCGGGCGCCTGCATCTCCCACAGCAGGTACAGCACCCGTTCATCCGCCAGCGCCTCCGTCACCGTAAAGGTGATGTCCCCGGCGTCCACCTGCACCGCCAGCGGCTCGGTGTTTTCCTCCACTCTCTTGGTCGGGGTACCCAGTATGTCTTTCCAGCCAAAGTATTTCCCCGCCGCCACCGCCGTAGCGGTCAGCAGCACCACAGCGGCCGCCAGAGGCAGTACCCGCCGCAGCCACAGCACCCTGTTTCCCTTGCGGGGAATGCTCGCTTCCTCTATCATATCTGCCGGGACCTCGCCCAGCAGCTCCCACAGTTCCTTTCGCTTCATAGCGTAATCTCCTCCTTTTCCAGCTCGTTGCGCAGGTCGCGCCGCAGCCGCTCCAGTATGCTCCTGGCCCGCCGCGGGGAAATGCCGCTGTGTGCTGCCGCCGTTTTTACCGGCTCTGCCCACCAGTACCGCCGGAGGAACAGTATCCGTTCCTCCGGGGTCAGCCCCCGCAAAAAGCGCTCCAGCGCTGCCGCTATGGCCCTGCGCTCCCAATGCTGCTCCGGGGTGTCCCGGTCGGGCAGCATCTCGCCCAGCTCCTCCCAGATCAGCGTCATTTCTCCGCCGCCCCGTTTCAAGCGGTTCTGTTTTTGCAGCCGGTTCAGCGCCAAATTGCGGGTAATGCGCCCCAGGTAGGCCGCCAGGCTTCTCGGCTCCTCCGGCGGGATACTGTTCCATGCGCGGTGCCATGTATCGTTCACACATTCTTCGGCGTCCTGCCTGTTCCGCAGGATATTTTGGGCGATGGTGCCGCACAGGGCGCCGTACTGCCGCTCGGTTTCGGTTAAAGCTGTTTCGCTTCGTTCCCTGTACAGCCGCAGAATTTCCTCGTCCTTCATGCTCCTGCCTCCTTTCGTTTGGGTTGAAGTACTTCACCCTTATTGACCGCGTTTTTTCTCCCCCGGCCGGCTCTTTTCAGAGCCTTTCTATCCGCGCACCACGGCGGGCGCCCCTCCGCTTTTGTCGTGCTGACCCTGACGGGCAGCCCTCCCCGCTGCGGCGCGCCCACCTTCCCACTGTCCCCATCTTTCGGGTTATTAAAAAAGCCCGCCAAGCGGCAGGCTTTCTTTCTTCTCAATAAAACTTCAGTAAATTGGTGTAATGCTCCGGCAGCACAATACCCTCGGTGGTGTGCACCCGCATTCCATCGCGGAACACCAGCATAGTGGGCAGGTCCTTCACATGGAAGCGCTCCCCCAGCGCGATATCATCGGTCACATTGATGCGGCACACCTTCACATCGTATTGCTCCGCCTCCATCAAAAATTTCTGATAGACTGGCTCCATGGCCGCCGCAAAGGGGCTGAACCCCGCCGTAAAGTACAGGTAGGTCTTGCCCTCCCGGGTGATGCTATCCACATTTTTGCTGTTTATCTCCACCATCTGCATGGTCAATCACTCCTTTTCGCTGTGAATTCCGTTCCTATTTTACCACGATTCTGCCCAAAAGAAAACCTTTTCCCGGCGAATTTCGCTCATTTGCTTGCATTCCTACCCAAAACAATGTAACATAGAAGTACCAAGAAACTTCTTTTAGGAGGTCTGTCACATGGGCAAGTTTGTTATGAAGGAAACCAAAAACGGCGGCGTTAAGTTCGACCTGAAAGCCGGCAACGGCGAAGTCATTGCCACCTCCGAGGCATATTCCGGCGATGCCGCCTGCAAAAAGGGCATCGAGAGCGTGCGTAAAAATGCCGTAGATGCCAAGCTGGAGGACCAGACCGTTGAGGGCTTCGAGACCGTCACCAACCCCAAGTTTGAGGTTTACACCGATAAAGCCGGTGAGTTCCGCTTCCGCCTCAAGGCCCGCAATGGCGAGATCATCGCCACCTCTGAGGGTTACAAGGCCAAGGCCAGCTGCCTCAATGGCATTGAGAGCGTCCGCAAGAATGCCCCTGACGCCCCCATTGTAGTAGCCGAATAATTTTCCCACGCGCCAAAAGAGCGACCCATCACAGGGTCGCTTTTTCTGTCTCCCGGCCGGTTTATGCAGCCCGCAGGCTCCGGCCCGCACTGGGGTTCCTCCCCCATCCCACCAAAAAGCGGCCCCTCCCGGAGCCGCTTTTCTTTTATTCTCTGTTAAATTCCGTCAGCCGCAGGCCCTCGTTGCGCTCCAGCGCCCACTGGATATTCCACTCGCTCGCGAAAAGCAGCAGATTGTTGCCCTTCAGATCCTGCACCCACTTGGTGTCACTGGTCAGCGTCATGGTCTTGGGGTCGGCGTCGCGGCTTGCGATCCACCGGATATACCCATAGGGCAGGTCGCTGCGGCGGATCGCCACACCGTACTCGTTCTTCAGCCGGTATTCCAGCACCTCAAACTGCAGCACACCTACCACACCCACGATCACACGCTCCATGCCGCCGCCCGGCTCGGTAAAGATCTGGATGGCACCCTCCTGCGCAATCTGGGTAATGCCCTTTACAAACTGCTTACGCTTCAGGGTATCCACCTGCTCTATCGCCGCAAAGTGCTCCGGCGCAAAGGTGGGAATTCCCTCGAACTGCACCTTCATTTTGGGATCGCATACCGTATCGCCGATGGAGAAAATGCCGGGGTCGAACACCCCGATGATATCGCCGGCATACGCCTCCTCTATGATCTCGCGGTTCTCCGCCATCATCTGCTGCGGCTGCGCCAGCTTGATGCGCTTGCCCTCCTGCACATGCAGGTACTCGGTATCCTTCTGGAATTTACCGGAGCAGATCCGCATAAATGCAATACGGTCGCGGTGATTTTTATTCATATTCGCCTGGATCTTGAACACAAAGGCAGAAAAGCCCTCGTCAAAGGGATCCACCACACCATCGGCGGTCTTGCGGGGCAGTGGGGGCGTCGTCATCTTCAGGAAGTTTTCGAGGAAGGTTTCCACGCCAAAGTTGGTCAGCGCCGAGCCGAAGAACACCGGGCTGAGTTTGCCGTGCCGCACCTTCTCCAGGTCAAATTCATAGCTCGCGCCGTCCAAAAGCTCTATGTCATCTACCAGCGCCTGCCGCTGGTACGGCCCCAGCAGCTCATCCAGCCGCGCAGTATCGGTAATGTCGCACTCGATGGTCGCCAGCTTATTCTGCCCGTTGTGGAATTCATTAAAGGCCAGAATTTCCCGCCGGTCGCGGTCAAATACGCCCTTAAAATCCACGCCGCAGCCAATGGGCCAGTTCACCGGGTAGGTGCCAATGCAAAATTCCTTCTCCAGCTCCTCCAGCAGGTCAAAGGGATTGCGCGCCTCACGATCCAGCTTATTGATAAAGGTAAAGATGGGAATATCCCGCATGGCGCACACCTTAAAGAGCTTGCGGGTCTGCGGCTCTATGCCCTTTGCCGCATCAATGACCATCACGGCGCTGTCCGCCGCCATCAGGGTGCGGTAGGTATCTTCACTAAAGTCCTGGTGTCCCGGGGTATCCAGAATATTGATGCAATACCCCTGGTACTCAAACTGCATTACCGAGCTGGTGACCGAAATACCGCGCTGCTTTTCGATCTCCATCCAGTCGGAAACCGCATGGCGCGCGGTTTTCTTCCCCTTTACCGAACCCGCCAGCTGAATCGCCCCGCCGTACAGCAGGAATTTCTCGGTCAGTGTGGTCTTACCGGCATCCGGGTGGGAGATAATGGCGAAGGTCCTCCGCCGGCTGATTTCCTCTTTCAAACTTGCCACAGTGTTTCGTCCTTCCTTTGGCACTTATTTTCTGCCGCTTTTCCACCGCGGCGCAAATCACAAGCATGTATTTTACCACATTTCCTGCCCTATTACAAGGCAGAAGCCCGTTTATTCCGTACTTTTTCGGTACATCCAGCTGGGGGTGTCCTCTCCCTCGCCCATGGCATCACACAGGTATTCCCACCCATACCGCTCATCAAAACAGATATGGTCGGTCAGCAGGTACAGCGTCTTTATCCCCCGCTCCGCCATGCTGTCACAAATCGCTCGCAGCAGCACTCCCGCCAGCCCTCGGCCGCGGCAGTCCTCCTCCACATATACGGCGCACACATTTGGGAACAGATCCCTGCGGGCATGGAAGTCATTTTGTATGACCCCCAATCCCCCGATGATGCGCTCCCCGCGCACCGCCACCAGCCACCGGGGATATTGCTCCGTCCTCAGGCTCTCCTCCATGCTCTCCCGGTAGGCCTCCAGCGGAATTCCCCACTTTTGGTGGAACCACATCGCGGCCCTTTCCAGCCACTCCGGCGCTTCGTCTATATACATCAGCTGATATTCCATTTTCCCCGGTCTCCTTTCTGCCTGCCGCAGGCCACTTTAACGGAGCCGCACGCCCGTTACCGGGCGTACCCCGGCGCCCCGCCAGGACGCCGGGCTTTGCCCGGCAGCGGCTCCGCCGCCTGCCCCTGCACCTACCTTTATTTTACGGTATGCCCAGTTTGCCGACCGCCATTTTTACACAAAGTAAAAATTCACATCCCACGCTGGCAGGCAGGGGTAATGCCGCACATATACCTTATATTCCGGCTGAATAGCCAGCACCTCCAGCGGCAGCCGCCACAGATCCTCGCTGCGGTGGTACCCCGCGATTAGGAGCTTCGGCCGGTGCCGCCGCAGCGTCTTGGCCATGCCCGCTATCGCCTCTGCCTCCATCCCCTCCACATCCATGTTGATGAGACTCACCGTCTGCCCGCACAGGATGTTATCCACACTGTCCAGCTCGGTCATGGCGCCGCCCGCCGCCAGGCGGGAGCCACGCCCAGCCCCACCCGCGAAGGGCAGCCGCGCGTACCGGCTGTACGCCCCCAGCCGGTACAGAATGCAATCATGCAGCCCCGCCGTATTCCGTTCCAGCTTCGCAAAGGTCACAGGATCCGGCTCCAGCGCCGTGATGCGCCGCCACTCCCCCGCATACCCTATAAATTCCGCTATGGTATCCCCGGTGTAGGCCCCCAGGTCCATGTAGTGCTCCTCTTTTCCCGGCCGCAGGATGTTCTCCCACGCCTCCTTTGGCTCACTTTCGCACCCGCGCAGCAGTTTAATATCACCGGTCAATTTATATTCCACCACATCCCGCAGCACTTTCCGGGAGTGATCATCCGCCAGCAGTCCGTATACCCGCTCCAGCTCTTCCCGGTGGGCTTTCGCGTATTCCCGGGTAAAGATCTCCTCCCCCGCCACCGGCACATCCGGGGCATACAGCTCCTGCTCCCCGGCCAGCTTCTCTATCTGCGCCATGACCTCCGGCCGGTGGGTGCCAAAGCACACCAGCACCACCATCTCGCCGTACCGCTCCCTGGCCGTCCGGTAGTCGGTCACCGGGCAGCCCATAAATTCCTGCCCCCGGGTAAAGCCCTCGCTCGCAAACACCCCCGCTATGGGGATCTCCCGCTTCTTCAGCTCGGCGGCTATCTTCTCCGCCCCGTCCCCCATCCCATACAGCAGGATGGGCTTCCCCGTCGCCTTCAGTTTTTCCCACATTGTCCTTCCCCACTCCCTGCAAAATCCAGATTTGGGGGTCGCGCGCGCGTTACACGCGCGTACGCGCTCGCTGCGCTCGCGCGCCTTCCGCGCCCTGCGGGCGCGGGCGCGGCCCCCTCCCCCACCGGAATTCTCCCCCCATTTTACCACATTCCCCGGCCGGCCGCAAACCGCCGTTCACAAAAAATTTGCAATTTAATTTATATAAATCGCTTGACAATTTTCACATTTCGCTTTACAATAAGCTTACAAGCCGAAAAAGGAGGTGAACCGGCGGCATGAAAAAGAATGTCTATTCCCTCGTCCTCTCGGAGGATGTGGTGCATGAGATCGATAAGCTGGCCTACCAGCGCGGCACCAACCGCAGCAATATGGTCAACCAGATCTTGGCCGAATACGCCAGTCTTATCACCCCGGAAAAGCGCATGAGTCACCTCCTTGCGGAGGTCCGCCGCCATTTCGAATCCGCTGCGGGCTTCCAGCTGCCGGAGGTCGCCTCCGCCGGGATGATGAATCTCCGGACGGCCCTGCGCTACAAGTACAATCCCACCGTCCGTTACAGCCTGGAGCTTTCCCGGGATAATCAATCCATCGGCACCCTCCGGGTCTCGCTGCGGACGCAGAATACCCAGCTCATCATGGCCATGGTCAATTTTTACGGCCTGTGGGATACCGTGGAAACGGTTTTCCTGGGACGGCAGCAAAGCCTGGTGGATGGCGAACGCTATCTCCGGGTTTTGATGCTGCAAAGCCCCACCCCCCAAAGCCTGCTGCTGGGCAGCGAAGCTCTCGGCGAGCTCATCGCCGATTATATTTCCACCTTCGATGCAGCCCTCAAGCTGTATTTTTCGGAACCGGAGCCGGATTCCCGCGAAACAAAAGCGAAAATCGAACGGCTGTACCGGGAATACTTCGAGCGACGGAATGTCGCCGTATAAAACAAGCAAATTCACCATGTGAGGAGGATGTTTTATGAACCTCAACCAATTCACCCAAAAAAGTGTAGAAGCCGTGCAGGCCGCCCAGCAGATGGCCTCCGCCCGGCAGAATCAGCAGATCGAGCAGGAGCACCTGCTGCTTGCCCTGCTGGAGCAGAAAGAGGGGCTCATCCCCCAGCTGATGCAGAAGGCCGGTGTGGAGCCTGCCGCCCTGCGGCAGAAGCTCACCGCCGCGGTGGAGCGTCTGCCCCAGGTTTCCGGCAGCGGCGCCGGGCAGATGTACCTCTCCCGCGACCTGGAGCAGGCCCTGAACGAGGCCGAAAAGATCGCCCGTGAGATGCACGATGAGTACACCTCCGTCGAGCACCTGATGCTCGGCCTCTTTGAGAAAACCGATGATACCCTGCGCGCCCTGTTCCGGGAAGCGGGGCTCACCAAGGAAAAATTTATGGCGGCGCTGCGGCAGGTGCGGGGCAACCGTACCGTCACCAGCGATACCCCGGAAGAAACCTACGATGTGCTGAAAAAATACGGCCGCGACCTGACCGAGGCTGCACGCGCCCAGAAGCTCGATCCCGTCATCGGGCGGGATGAGGAGATCCGCAATGTCATCCGCATCCTTTCCCGCAAGAGCAAGAACAACCCCTGCCTTATCGGCGAGCCCGGCGTAGGTAAAACCGCCATTGCCGAAGGGCTGGCCCTGCGGATCGTGGCCGGGGATGTGCCGGAAAACCTGAAGGATAAGACCCTGTTCTCGCTGGATATGGGCTCCCTGGTGGCCGGCGCCAAATTCCGCGGCGAGTTTGAGGAACGGCTGAAGGCCGTGCTGAACGAGGTGCAGCAGAGCGAGGGCAAGATCATCCTCTTCATCGATGAGCTGCATACCATCGTCGGCGCCGGCAAGACCGACGGCGCCATGGATGCCGGCAACCTGTTAAAGCCCATGCTGGCCCGCGGCGAGCTGCACTGCATCGGCGCCACCACCCTGAACGAGTATCGCAAGTACATCGAGAAGGATGCCGCCCTGGAACGCCGTTTCCAGCCCGTTATGGTAGCCGAGCCCACCGTGGAGGATACCATTGCCATTCTGCGTGGTTTGAAGGAGCGGTATGAGGTGTACCACGGCGTGAAAATTCAGGACGCCGCCCTCATCGCCGCCGCTACCCTTTCCAACCGCTACATCACCGACCGTTTCCTCCCCGATAAGGCCATTGACCTGGTGGATGAGGCCTGCGCTCTCATCAAGACCGAAATGAATTCGATGCCCACCGAGATGGATGAGCTGCGGCACCGCATCATGCAGCTGGAAATTGAGGAAGCGGCCATGAAGAAGGAGACCGACAAACTGACCCAGGCGCACCTGGCGGAGGTACAGAAAGAGCTGGCTGAGCTGCGGGAGCAGTTTAACGGCATGAAGGCCCGCTGGGAGAACGAGAAGCAGTCCATCGGCAAGGTGCAGAACCTGCGGCAGGAGATTGAGAAGATCAATGCCGAGATAGAGATGGCGCAGAACCGCTACGACCTGAACAAGGCCGCCGAGCTGAAATACGGCAAACTGCCCCAGCTGCAAAAGGAGCTGGAGGAGGCCGAAAAGACAAGCGAGACCGAGGAGAAGGAGGACACCCTGCTGCGTGACAAGGTCACCGAGGAGGAGATCTCCCGCATTGTGGCCCGCTGGACCGGTATCCCGGTGGCCAAGCTGATGGAGGGCGAGCGCGAAAAGCTCCTGCACCTGGAGGATATCCTGCACCGCCGTGTTATTGGCCAGGATGAAGCCGTGACCAAGGTTTCCGATGCCATTCTGCGCAGCCGGGCCGGTATTCGGGATCCCAAGCGTCCCATCGGCTCGTTCCTGTTCCTCGGTCCTACCGGCGTCGGCAAGACCGAGCTGGCCAAGGCCCTGGCCGAGGCGCTCTTTGACGATGAGCACAACATTGTCCGGATCGATATGAGTGAGTACATGGAGAAGTACTCGGTCAGCCGCCTGATCGGCGCGCCTCCCGGATATGTTGGCTACGAGGAGGGCGGTCAGCTGACCGAAGCGGTTCGCCGCCGTCCCTACTCCGTTGTACTGTTTGATGAGGTGGAAAAGGCGCATCCCGATGTGTTCAATGTGCTGCTTCAGGTACTGGATGACGGTCGGATCACCGACAGCCAGGGGCGCACGGTGGATTTCAAAAATACCATCATCATTCTGACCTCCAACCTGGGCTCCGACCTCATTCTGGAGGGCATCGGCGAAAACGGCGAGATCAGCGAAGAAGCCCGCGACGGCGTGACCCAGCTGCTGCGCCGCAGCTTCCGTCCGGAGTTCCTGAACCGGCTGGATGAGATCGTCTTCTACAAACCCCTCACCAAGGAAAACATCCGCGGCATTGTGGATCTGCTGGTGGCCGACCTGCAGAAGCGGATGGCCCAGCGGCAGCTGACCGTCACCCTGACCGATGCCGCCAAGGATTATCTGATCGCCAAGGGGTACGACCCCATTTACGGTGCGCGGCCGCTCAAGCGGCTCATCCAGACCGAGGTGGAGACACTGCTGGCCCGGTGGATCATTGCTGAGGACCCCGCCCCCGGGACTGCCATTACGGTGGACTACGACGGCCAGAAGCTGGTGGCTATGTAACAAAAATGGATAGCGGCCGCCCCTGGCGGCCGGAGAGATCGAGGTACGGCAAGGAGCGGCGGAAGGAAGGCTTTTGCCCGGCGAAGACGGGCTGATGCCTTGCGACGCCAGCGACACCGCCGGAACCGATCTATCCGGTTGCCGGGGCGGACGCGAAAAGATAAAACAAGAAGCAAAGGAGCCTGTGACCATGAGAACGAAGCAGTTCAAAGCCGAAAGCAAAAAGCTGCTGGATATGATGATCAATTCCATTTACACCCACAAGGAGATCTTCCTGCGGGAGCTTATCAGCAATGCCAGCGATGCCATTGATAAGCTGTATTTCCGCTCGCTGACCGATGACAGCATTCCCCTTTCCCGCGGCGACTACAAGATCGCCATGGCGGTGGATAAGGAAAACCGGCTGCTTTCTATCACCGATAACGGCTGCGGCATGACCGCCGAGGAGCTGGAAAAGAACCTGGGCACCATTGCCAAAAGCGGCAGCCTGGACTTTAAGCGGGAAAACGAGACCGGCGAGGATGTGGAGGTCATCGGGCAGTTTGGCGTAGGGTTTTATTCCGCCTTTATGGTAGCGGACCATGTAACGGTGGAAAGCCGCGCCTGGGGCGAGGAAACCGGCAGCCGGTGGGAATCCAGCGGCGCCGAGGGCTACACCATAGAGCCCTGCGAAATGGACTGGAGGGGCACCCGCGTCACCCTGCACCTGAAGGACGATACCGAGGACGAAAAGTACAGTGATTTTCTGGAGGAATACCGCCTTTCCGAGCTGGTGAAGAAATATTCCGACTATATCCGCTACCCCATCACCCTGCTGATGCCGCAGTACCGCCCCAAGGCCGTGCCGGAGGGCGAGGAAGCCCCCGAAAAGCCGGAGTATGAAACGGTGTGGGAAGAAACCACTCTAAACAGCATGATCCCGCTGTGGCGCAAGCAAAAGAGCGAAGTAAAGCCGGAAGAGTACAACGACTTCTATAAGAACAAATTCTACGACTATGAAGACCCGGCGGTGGTGATCCATACCCGGACGGAGGGCAACGCCACCTTTAACGCCCTGCTGTTTATCCCCAGCCATGCCCCGATGAACTACTACTCCACCAGCTATGAGAAGGGCTTGCAGCTTTATTCCCGCGGCGTGCTTATTATGGAAAAGTGTGCTGACCTGCTGCCGGACTATTTCAGCTTTGTGCGGGGCCTGGTAGACAGCGAGGATCTTTCCCTGAACATCAGCCGGGAGATGCTGCAGCATGACCGGCAGCTGCAGCTCATTGAACGGGCGCTGGAGCGGCGCATTAAAGGCGAGCTGGAGAAGCTACTGGAAAACGACCGTGAGAAATATGAGGCGCTGTGGAAGGAATTTGGCACGCAGCTGACCTACGGCCTGTGCATGGACTACGGCATGCACAAGGACACCCTGCAGGATCTGCAGCTGTTCTATTCCTCCACCGAAAAGAAGCTGACGACCCTGAAGGAATATGTGGGCCGTATGAAAGAGGGCCAGGAGGCCATCTACTACGGCTGCGGCCGCACGGTAGAGGCAATAGACGCTCTGCCGCAGGCCGACCAGATAAAAGAAGCCGGCTACGAGATGCTGTATATGACCGGGCAGGTGGATGAATTCGCCATCAAGACGCTGCGGGAGTATGATGGCAAGAAGTTCCTTAATATCCGCACCGATGAGATCGATCTTTCCACCGATGAGCAGAAGAAGGCGCTGGCCGAGGAAAATGAGGCGGCTGCTGATCTCTTTGCGGCGATGAAGGAGGCGCTGGGCGAAAAGGTACATGCCGTGCGCTTTACCGACAAGCTGAAATCCCACCCGGTATGTCTTTCCACCGAGGGCGGGCTTTCGATGGAGATGGAGCAGACGCTGAACGCCATGCCGGGGCGGGAGAATCGCTTTAAGGCGGATGTGGTGCTGGAGCTGAACCCCGACCATCCGGTAACGGCCAAGCTGAAGGAATACGCTGTAACCGACAAGGAAAAGCTGGCGGACTACGCCAAGCTGCTGTATGCCGAGGGATGTCTCATCGGCGGCGTGCCGATAGAGGAGCCGGCCGAGCTGTGCCGGCTGATCACCGGGCTGATGGAGCAGTAAGGCGAGGCTGAAAAGCCGGCGGAGCGCAAAGCAGCCCCGCAGGGGCCGCGGCGAAGCCGCGGGGACGGCCGGCAGGCCGTCACGGCGCGAAGCGCCGCCCTGCGGGGCCGTATCCTGCGGCGGGCAGGAATCGGCGAGGAAGCGAAAAGGAGGCTGGGCCCATGCAGATCACGATACGAGGATATGAAAGCCGGGACCTGCCGCTGATGGTAGCCATCTGGAATGAGGTAGTGGAGGACGGGATTGCCTTCCCGCAGGAGGAGCTGCTGACCGAGGAAAGCGGCAGAGAGTTTTTTGCCGGGCAGAGCTGGTGCGGTGTGGCGGAGGACGAAGCCGGAAAGGTACTGGGGCTTTACATCCTGCACCCTAACAATGTGGGGCGCTGCGGGCACATTTGCAACGCGAGCTACGCGGTAAGCAAAGAGGCCCGTGGGCTGCACATTGGCGAAAAGCTGGTGCTGGACTGCCTGAAGGAAGGCAAAAAGCATGGCTTTGGGGTACTGCAGTTTAATGCCGTAGTAGCCACCAACCTGCACGCCCGGCACCTCTACGGGCGGCTGGGCTTTATCCAGCTGGGTACCATTCCCAAGGGCTTCCGGATGAAGGACGGGCACTATGAGGATATCTGTCCCTACTACAAAGAGCTGTAAAAGAAAAGGCTGCTCCCTGCGCGGGGGCGGCTTTTTGCGGTTTGGGGAGGAACTGGCGACAGAGGCCAAGGCGGCGCAGCCGGGCGGGGTTTTGCCCCGCCCACACCGGCCCAAAGGGCCGGGAGCGCGCCCGCAGGGCGCGCGGCTGCGCCGCTCCTGCCCCATGAACAGAGTGTAAAATCTGCGGCAGCCGCCCACCCCCACCCTGCTGTCCCCTTTCCTTTTTCGGCGGGGTGTGGTATACTAGAAAAAGAAAATCGAAAGGGGAAGCGCATTTATGAAACTGAGCTTTTGGGGGGCGGCCCGGGTAGTGACCGGCAGCTGTCACCGTTTGACCGCCTGCAGCAAGAATATTCTCATCGACTGCGGCCTGCAGCAGGGCGGCGATGTATACAATGAAAACGAGTTGTTCTTTGACGCGACAGCGATAGACGCGGTATGTGTGACCCATGCCCACACCGACCACAGCGGGCGGCTGCCGCTGATGGTGAAAAACGGCTACAAGGGGCCTATCTACGCGACACGGGCAACCTGCGACCTCTTAAAGATCATGCTGCTGGACAGCGCCCGGATACAGGAAAGCGATGCCCAGTGGAAAGCAAAGAAAAATAAACGCAGCGGTGACCCGACCGAGGACGCTCTTTACACGGTGCAGGATGCCACCGATACCCTGGAGCTGCTGGTGCCGGTAAGCTACGGCGACCATGTGGAGCTTTTCCCGGGAATTGCGGCGGACTGGTATGACGCCGGGCATCTGCTGGGGTCGGCGGCGATCCGCTTTACGGTGACGGAGGGGGCCGAGACCCGTACCGTCATCTTCTCCGGGGATATCGGCAATGTGGATAAGCCTATTATCCGGGACCCGCAGCCGGTGCCCCCGGCCGACTATGTAGTGATGGAATCCACCTATGGCGACCGGCTGCATGAGACCGGTGAGGATGTGCCCAAGGATCTTTCCGAGATCATAGACCGGACACTGGCCCGGGGCGGCAATGTGGTGATCCCCTCCTTTGCGGTGGGGCGCACTCAGGAGCTGCTGTATCACATCCGGGAGATCAAGGCGCGGGGGCTGGTGAAATCGAACCCCAACTTTACGGTATATGTGGATAGCCCGCTGGCACTGGAGGCCACCCAGATTTACGACGGCGACCTGACCGGCTATGCCGACGAGGAGACCATAGAGCTGCTGAAAAACGGCTTTAAGCCCATCAGTTTCCCCGGGTTGAAGCTTTCCCGCACCTCGCAGGAATCCATGGCACTGAACACCGACCCGACCCCCAAGGTCATCATTGCCTCCAGCGGCATGTGCGAGGCCGGACGCATCCGGCACCACCTGAAGCACAACCTGTGGCGGCCGGAATGTTCCATCGTCTTTGTGGGATACCAGAGTGAGGGAACGATGGGACGGCAGCTGCTGGATGGTCTTACCTCGATTAAGCTCTTTGGAGAGAAGATCGCTGTGCGGGCGGAAATCTGCTCCTTTAAGTTCATGTCCAGCCACGCGGATAAAAACGGACTCATCCACTGGCTGGAGATGCAGGGACAGAAGCCGCAGAAGGTCTTTATTGTGCACGGCGAGGAAACCGCGGCGCTGAGCTTCTGCGAAACGCTGCAGGGGCTGGGCTACACGGCCGAGGTGCCGCTCTTTGAATCGGAGTACAGCCTGATGGACGGCGCGTGCCTGGCCAAGGGACGAGACTTCCCGCGGGACAAGGAGAAGAAGGCTGGTTTTGTCAGCGAGGTATTCCGCCGGCTGCTGGCGGCTGTGGAACGGCTTACCGGCATTGCGAGCGGCTACAAGCAGGGCGCCAACCGCGATGTGGCCCGCTTTGCGGACGAGGTGGAGGAGCTGTGCCGCCGCTGGGAAAAGTGATCCCAAATCCAAACGATATAAAAAAATCCGGCCTGCGGAAACACCGTGGGTCGGATTTTTTTTGATTCTATTGGGCTACCATGCGGTAAAAAAGGCCCTCGCCGAGAGAGGTGGTTTGGCGGAGGGGTTCCCCGACGATGCGAAAGCCGGCCTTTTGGTAGCAGCGGACAGCGCGGGTATTCCAGGTACGCACCTCCAGATAAAGGGGCTTGCCGGGAAACAAGCGCCGCGAAAGCGTGCAGGCGATTTCGGTCATCTGCCGGCCATAGCCTTTGCCGCAATGGGCCGGTGCAACGCCGATGCCGAAGAAGACTTCGGTTTCCTCCTCGTACAGATTGATAAAGCCAACCAGCTCTTCCCCTGCATAAAAGGAATAGAAATGATTGAGCGGATTGGCAAAGCCAAAGCCTTTTTTCTTTTGCTCCGCATAAGGTGTGGCATTGTAGATTGCATACTCACCTTCATATTCCCAGGCGGTGATACGGTATTTTTCTGCTTCAGTTGTTTGGTGATAAGTAAGCATTCATTCTCCTTACGGTGTAATGGGGCAGCCCGCAGGGCCGCAGCGAAGCTGCGGGGCCGGTCCCGAGCGAAGCGAGGAACGGCACGATGCGAAGCATCGCCTGCGGGCCGTACCCCAGGCAATGCAGCGATTAGAAAAGGGCGGGAATCTGGCGCAGGTCGGTAACGGTATCATCTACCCCGGTGGGAGCGGCGGGGGCACCGGGGCGGCGGTAGTAGCAGGTTTTCATGCCGTATTGCAGGCCACCGGCAATATCGGACGAGAGAGAGTCCCCGATGATGAGGGTTTCCTGCGGGAGGATGGGGACGGAGCGATTTTCGTTCAGCTCGCGGAAAGCGTAATCGAAGAAGGCTGGGGCGGGCTTGGCGGCGCCAGCATGCTCCGAAATGAAGAAATAATCAAAATACGGCTTCATGCCGCCGATCTCCAGCCGGTGGAGCTGCTGTTCGTAGGGGCCGTTGCTGGCGACACACAGGAGTGCGCGGCCGGAAAGGCTTTGCAGGAGCTCCATGGCACCGGGGACTGGGATGGCGCTCTCGTGCAGGGCGGCACGGAAGTAATGTTCAAAGGCGGGGCCATCAAAATGGATGCCAAGAGCGGTAAAAACATTGTTCCAGCGGATTTTTTGAAGCTCGGCGAAGGTGAGTGTATCCTCCTCGATCTGCCGCCAGAGCTTATTATTTTCAGCGGTGAAGGTGTGGTACATCTCCGGGTGATACGCGGGCAGGCCAAAATGGGCGAAGCCCTGCTCCATGGCGGTGCGGACATAGGCATCAAAATCCAGCAGGGTGTTATCGATATCAATGAAGATGGCTTTCATGAGGTCCTCCGTGAATACTATGATGGAAAGAAAGCCCCGGTTTGACGCCGGGGCCTTTTTGCTGATAGTTACTGACGGTAGGTTTGCAGGAATTCACCGACATCGGTCATGGCGCGGGCGAGGTCCTTCGCTTCCGGCAGCATGACGACCCGGAAGTGATCGGGCTGAGGCCAATCGAAGCCGCTACCGGGCACCAGCAGGATGTGTTTTTCGTGCAGGAGATCCATAGCGAACTTTTTATCATCGGTGATGGGGCACTTTTTGAGATCGATGCGGGGGAAAATGTAGAAGGCGGCGGTATTTTTGACCACCGAGAGGCAATCGAACCGGCGGATGGCCTGAACGGCGGCTTCCCGCTGCTCATAAAGGCGGCCGCCGGGGATGAGCAGCTCACGGGTGCTTTGTTCATCCTGCAGGGCGGCAGGAATGACCAGCTGCGTGAGGGCATTACCGCACAGGCGCATACTGGTGAGCGCCACCATGCCGGCGATAAAATCTTTGGTCACCTCGCGAGGGCCGGAAACAGCCAGCCAGCCGCAGCGGAAGCCGCAGATCATGTGGCTTTTGGAAAGGCCGTTGAAGGTGAGGACCGGGAGATCCGGGCAGAGGGCAGCGGTGGAGACATGCTCCTTGCCGTCCATGACCAGGCGGTCGTAGATCTCATCCGAGAGGAGGATAAGTTCCTTTTCCCGGGCGATCGCCACAATCTGCTCCAGCAGTTCGCGGGGGTACAGCGCGCCAGTGGGGTTATTGGGATTGATGATGAGGATGGCACGGGTGCGGGAGGTGATCTTCCGGCGAATGTCCTCGACATCGGGGTACCAGTCGGAGGCTTCATCGCAGGTGTAGAACACCGGCTTGGCCCCGGCAATGAGGGTGACATTGGTCCACAGGGAGTAGCTGGGACTGGGGAGCAGGATCTCATCACCGTAATTGAGCAGGGTGGTGATGGCGAACTGAGCCATCTCGCTGACGCCATTGCCGACGAAGATATCATCGGGGGTGAGGCCCTGGATGCCCTTGCCGGTTTCGTACTCCAGAATGGCCTGACGGGCGGCGGGCATGCCGCGGAAATCGCAGTAGCCAACGGCCTTATCGGCATTCTCCAGCAGGGCGCGGCGCACACTGGGGGGCATGGTAAAGCCGAAGGTAGCGGGATTGCCGGTATTGAGACGCAGGACGGGGGTTCCCTCCGCGATCATCTTCATGGCCTCCACATAGACGGGGCCGCGGATATCGGAATGGACCTGCGAGAGTTTTTCGGAACGGATGATGGGCTGCATAGCAAAGCCTCCTTGCTGTGGAGTAACGGAAAATAAAAATTATAGGCTATTATATCACTTTGGGACAAGAAATACAATGCGTGGATGGTTTATTCTATGAAAAAGCGGGGCGGTGGGTGCGGAGGGCCTGGGCGCTATGGGGAGG
>ERZ773225.995-NODE-995-length-37352-cov-36.307960_pt1 | contig 37352 bp, 62 predicted proteins | sample MGYA00580993_ERZ773225 | MGnify/ENA primary metagenome ERZ773225 (study PRJEB29015, sample SAMEA2737748) | human gut metagenome | biome: human gut; feature: human-associated habitat; material: faeces | place: China | collected 2012 ...
ACGATGCCTAATTTCATTTTTGATTTTACCTATTCAAAAACCCATTGTTTTTGGGATTTTTGCCTTTCTATTTTTGATTTATGTACCAATTCTGTACCAATTTAATTGGTTATACTATATTTTTGATTATTTTATATTACTTTGAGTGCTTCTGCTACTCTGTCCATTTCTAAGTTCTTTTGCTCGTCTGTCGTGTGAACGTAAAGGTTCATCGTGATACCTATGTTTGAGTGTCCTAGTATCGTCTGCAAGGTTTTAGGTGTCATACCGGCTTCAATACATCTTGTTGCGAATGTGTGTCTTAATACGTGCATTGAAAATCTCGGTATTTTTGCCCTGTCACACGCTTTGTAAATTCCGGTATCATATGTGCTGTTTTTCACAGGTGCCCCGGTCTTGCACAAAAACACTCTGTCTCTCCATTGAATATCAATAAATTTGAATGAAGCATTTTTGGCTTTCTGCAATTTCAATAACGATACAGCTTCATCAGTGAGTGGAATTGTCCTATATCCCGATTTGCTCTTAGGTGGGCCCTCTCGCCATTCACCTGTTGAATGCCTGTACTCTAAGCTCCTGACGATTTTGATTGTTTTGGCTTTAAAGTCTACATCTTCCCATTTAAGCCCCACAAGCTCACCTGTCCTTAGCCCGGTCTGCAATGCAAATCTGTATTGATACTCATATGATGTGCCTTTGATAGCTTCACAGAATTTTTTCTGATTTTCAATCGTCAATGCTTCTTTCTTCGAGGACTCCTTACCGATGTCGGATTTCACCATGCGGTTGCACGGATTTTTGGGGATAATCTCGCTTTGATATGCATAGTCAAGCATGTTGTATAGCGCTATGCGTGTCTGATATATCGTTGCCGTCCTGTAATCCTCGTCAGCCATATTAGTCATTATCTTTTGACAGTGGAGCGTATTAACCTCTCGCAGTATCTTATTCCCGATAACAGGCTTTATGTTGCGATTGTATCTCTCGGTATAATTCCTTAGAGTGTTCGGTCTTACTGTGCGCTTCTTAACACTTATCCAATAGTCAAACCACGCATCAACCAACATATCAGACGGAAAGTCGGGATTGCTGTGCTCATCAGTGTACTGCTCATCAGCAAGCCACTTTTTACACTCTTGTAGTTTTGCAAATAATTTCTGCACTCGCTTTCCATTCCTTGTCGTGTATCTGCCAACATAGTACTTGTCTTTTCTCTGACTAATGCCTCTGCCTAGTTCTTTACCTTTCAAGTCCTTTCCCATATTAAATTTTCGCTCCTTTCACTTATGGAAAAAGCTTTATGCAATTTATTATAATATCACATAAGGCTACATAAGTCCACATTTGATTATATTTCTATCGCCTCTGCGATATACTTTTCAAACTCTTTCCGCTTGATTAATCGCCTCTTTCCGACATACATAACAAATTGGCACCTTGGGTTGTTTGTTATTTCTCGGAGCTTGTTCACTCCAATGTTACTATATTCCGCAGCTTCATCAATCGTCAGCGTTACCTTTTCCCATATTGGCACTTTATTAATCATCATCCGACTCCTTTCTATCTTTTCTTTAATATCTGCCACTCTCCGGGAAGTGGTCGTTTTTGAAATTAATAGTCTCTGCGATACCTCTTCAAGGCTTTTGTCAGCTACTAGCAATTTAAAAACTTCCGCTTCTTCATCGGTGAAATTGGCATTTTTCATAATTTCTTCAAGTTCCGGTCTAGTCAGCTTCGAAAACTTCATAGACCTGTGTCTCCTATTCTTCGGTTTTGTCTGCACTGTGTATACAAGTGTTTGAGTATCGGCATGAGCTATTACACGGCTTGTTGTCCTCGTATACACATTGTCTTTCAATTGGCTCTATATCACTTATAGTTCTGCTGTTCATCTTATCATCACTTCCTTTTTATATTGCTCTGCCATATATTGTCCGTAGCTCATGCCCTTACTCTTAGCAATCTCGCAGATTTCAGCAAGTTTGTTTTTCTTAACAGGCTTCCTTTTGAGTCTTTTCTTCTCTCTGATTTTTCTCAATTCCGTAGCTCTCTGCTGTCTATGTGCTTCGCAACACGTATTTTGGTTAGCTGCGGTCGGTGTAAATACCTTGCTACAGACTACACATTTAATCGGTTTGTAGTGTTTCATTGTTTGCCTCTCCATGTTTCTTCATCAAGAATATATTGCCTGATAAATCTATCTGCGTACTGTGGATGTATCATTGACCTTGCCGTTTTTCTGTCTATGCCTAAGGGGTTTTTATTTGTCATATATTGTATTGGCTGCATACTTTCTACTTGTTCCAACGGCTCAAAAACAAGATTGTTTTTAGGATTTAATCCAATAAACCAATACTGAGTAGGCTTCTTGTAATAATCCCCATTCTGTGTCCTATCCCTGTCAATTACACTTGGCTTCAAGCACCAGAAGTTTGTAAGGTAATGTAATCCGCTTGTATTCAATGGATTTTCAATTACAATTTTCAAATGACCTCGCTGACAAATTATCACTAATTTATTCAGCTTTTCATAAAACAAATCAAGTTCCTTATGCCGTTTCATTGCCAATTCACATTTTTGCTCAATAGTGTAATTCCTATACTGATAAGCTGTGCAAGCCAGATGTCTCAATCCCTGGTCAGAAAAATAAGTGCAAGGAAAAAATGCAAATATCAAATCATCAGGGCTTATCTTATCAAATAGACTCGGCTCGCCTTGATACCCCCCCTCAATCTCTTTAAAAAGGTCAATAACATAGTCAGTTTCGTTAAATTCATTCTGAATATCATAGTCATAGGCTTCAATCCCGTACTTCTTAAAAGCATTCTTGAATGTGCCAGACTGTTCAAATAAGCAATGTACTATCATTTTAAATCCACCAAAAGGAAACCTCGGTTTTATGTCGCGACAACCTATTCCTCTCTGATAAATTAATTAATGTTTAATATTTTCACTACACCACTGTTCTTGTATCTCATCATTGGTCTTGTCTCGTCCACGGATGTCATACCACGCAAACGCTACCTCTGTCAGACCGATTATGCCGAATACTATGAGAGCAGTGTATACTACTGTTGTTATGTTGGTCATTCTTCATTACTCCTTAGCCTTAATATTCAAAGTGTTTTCAATCTCCCTCAAACTTTCCTGTACATCTGCAATCTGCAAATAACTAAACGGACTGTCGCAACCGCTGACATAGTGATTGATTTCAACACATTTTTGATGGACTAATTGCTTTAGTTCGATTGCGAATTTTCTTTTTTCTCTTATTGCTTCGCTCTCTGTCATATTATCCCTCACTTTCTAATAACTCAGGGTTGTCAAATATATTGCCGATAACTTCTACTTCTTGCCACCATTCAGAATAATCTTGATATCCGTCTTCTCGGTCATCAATAACATATCTTGCATTTGCATCATCCCATTTGGCAACACCGTAAATAACAGTATCCTTGACTATATCATTCTCGCAAATCAACCTACTATTTTTATCTTTCAAGCCTGTGCACTGGCAGATTGTGGATGGGTCTACTTCAATCATATCAGGAATATCATTTGTCATTCCCCAAAGGATATATCTCTTTTCCCAAATGCCGAATAAATAACCTTGCACCCACTCTCCATTATCAACTCTCTTAGCCTTAAATAAATATCTATCTTCCATCGCTCTTATCTCCTTTCTCTTTAAATTCACTGCATGGGCAATCGTATTTAGTACACCACCCACATGGTAGCAGATATGGGCATAAATTTACTTCTATCATCTCTCGCTTTCTCCTATTCTGTTTCTGATTGAAGCCATTTTAATGCTATTTCTCTGCCTTTCTTATTGCAGTTAAAAGCACAGGTCTGTGTGAAGCTATCACAATAATCAGCACAATTAAAGTTCGGACTGCTTGCAATACGTTTTGCCATTTCTTCATCCGACATATTCCTTATTCTGTCGGCATTGGTCTGTTTGCTGTCACATCTGCAACAAGGCTCGTTGTTTCTTGAATTGTTGTTATGTTGGCAGTTGCAGTCGTGTGCCTTTTCTTTTGTGGCTAAGTCAAGATAATGTTTCAAATCTTTTATCAAACTGATAGTTCCGTAAAGTTGTTTCTCCTCAAGCATTCCAACAACTTCCGATATTCTTCTATCAAAATCACGCTTGTTTACACTTTCAAAAAGCTTACTCATCTTCTCCACCTCTCAATTCTTTCAGTTTTGCTTCTGCTTCGGATTTTGTGAGGAATACTGTTTTACCAAATTCTGTAAAAGGAATATTCTGTTTATCAAAGTGCTTTGATGTAACTACAACGCAAAACCCACAAGAAATAAAATGATTAAAATCCCTGACCTTTGCTTCTGCGTATTTTTCTTCGCAATAACTAGCAAGTTTAACATACACTGTATCTCCTACCTTGCAAGGCAATTTAACAAGTCTGCCCTGTTCTTCTAAGTCCTCATATTCTTTCAGTTTTCGATATGCTGCGTCTATTTCCTCACAGTCTGGCTCACAAGCACTTTCCCATAGTTCATCATCAATCCATGCCGGATTGCTTTCTGTTAATCTCTCCATTACTGCTTCTTTCCGGAAGTTTGGCTAGTTTCCACGCTGTTGTACACCCCTCACCACTCCACGATGTTGCTCCATCACTCCAAGTAAAAACGCTTCCATTCTCATATTTCGCAAAATACCTTTTAGTCCACTCTAAGTTGGCACTGTCTCTTACCAGTATCGGTGTATCAACTGCAACTTTTGACCAGTCAACAGGCGGTTCAACATATTCACTATTCGCCCATTTTTTCATTTCGTTCCTGTCGCAACCCTTGCCTAAAACATAGAACAAGCAATCTTTACACGGCAATTCTTGACACGTTATTGGCTCTAATGTTGCTTTGTTAGCTGCCATCCAGTTGCCATTACAAGCAATATCCAAAATCTTTTCTGCAAATTTCTCTCTATTTGTCATTGTTTGATACTCCTTTCCCATAATCCGGCATATGCTTAAACCTCTCATCTGCTTTATGTGAGCGTTTTGAGTACTGTCGTTATCCCATGCGTAAATCATTAATCAATCACCTTTATGTACCTTTCATCAACGTAATTAACTTCATCAGCAAGGCATTGTGCCACTTTCGGCAATGTCAGACCGAATTGATTAAATTTATACAGTGTGTCGATTAAGTCTCTAAATTCTGCGATAAACTCTTCAATTTCTCTAACCGACAATTTAAACATCAGCTTAAGTGCCGTACATGCTAAAACCATGTAGCTGTATGCCGTGTCGTTTAAAAGCTGTCTCGTGTCGTTTATTGTAAGTGGATTATTTCTCTGATAAATCCTAATCAACTGTTGCATCGGGATTAAATTAATCTCTTTCTGTACATCAATGCCGTATCTAACTTTCAAAAGTTCGGCAAGCGTTTCGGTTTTCATTTCTTTTTCAGTCTGCGCCCTTTCAAGGTACTCATTTATGGTTCTTTCAAGCCTTACAATGCGCTTATTTCCGAATCCGTGGTGTAAATACAGTACATAGTAGCCCAAGTCCATAAAGTCTGTGAAAGACCGCCTTACGAGCTTTCTGCGGTTATTGCTGCTTTTCAGCGTAACTCTCTCTGATTTTGTCCATGTAAAATCCGGCTCTTTGTGCTTTTTCTTTGGTTTCAGTTTGTTGCTCATATTTCTTCATTCTTTCTTCAAGTTCTCGTTTCGTTCTGCTAAAACAGGCTTCGGTATTTTCTTCTGTGACTTTTACAAGTTCTTTATCGCGCTGTCGGATAGTTATTTTTGTTTCCTTGCTATTGGTTTTATAAAACATTCGCAAGTCATATCTCCTTTGCAGTGGTCGGTAAAAATTGTAAAAATCTTTCAAGGTGTCCATTGTGGGCTCCTTTCTTTTATTTTCTGCCGTGCTATGTTTGCCTTTTCACAAGTTGCATTCTTAACATTCTTCTGATAGTGCATTTCGCAGACCTTATATCCGGGTTTTATTGGATTGTCGCAGAAAAAACATAGTCCTTGTTCATATCTGCCGGTTCTTTCAGGCATTTTAACATGTGCTCTTCTCATTGTTTCCCGGCAAAATGTGCAAGTGGTATGCCCCGGGTCTGCTTTCCTTTTACGACAGCGTGTGCATATGCCATTTTCCTTGTCTTTTTCGTATCGTGCTTTTCGCCACGCTTTTTGTCGCTCATTGTATTTTTTGACATCAGTAGCACGTATCTTTGACATGGCTTCGGCTGATTTTGCCCTACACTCGATACAGCTTTTTTCGTCACCATACAGCAAATTCTTACCACATCTAGGGCAGATGCCAACTGCCTGTAATTTTTTATAAAGTTCTCGACCATACGCTGTACGTTTGCTGTTACATGCCGTACAAACCACACCTTCTCTATCAAGCGGTTTTCCACAAAGCACGCAAAGGTTACTAGCTTTTCGCTCTTCATATCTCCGTCTGGAATACTTATCTTTTATCATTTTTCGCTAGGAGTAAAGCCAGCTTTAATTGTGCGCACAAACCTCTTTACCTCCTATCTTTTCATCTGCTCGATACGTTCCTTAATTTCTTTTGGCATTGGAATGCCTTTAATTGGCTTATTTTGGCTTTTATTATCTTCTAACGATAATTTTATCGCCTCACGATTTTTAGTGCCAATTTGAGCCGAATACGAGGTCTTATTAACATTCTCAATCAATGTCCGCACGTCTGCCGGCATTTTCTTGATTTCATTCTCACGATTAACAACTGTCCTGTAGGTCCTCATAAAGTTCGACTGCACTACGTTTTCAATGCTCTTGCTGTCTGTCAGCGCCCAATTCCGCAAGTTATCTGGACTCCCGACAGCCTTTTGCACGAGTGGTGGTAACTTGTTAAATTCTTCAACTGCACCATAATAGCCATTTCGTATTGCCCTGCTAACAAGGAACCATGCTTCCATCTCGTTTAGTTCCTGTGGATTCTGAATGGCGTATATTGTATTTATCAACTGCCCTATGCTTGGTGCAAAACCGCTTGTATCGGATGTTATGTAGGCTCTCAAACCCATTTGCACAACGTTGTAATCCATATCCTTAAGTATCGTATACCACGTATCAACTGCTACTGTTTTATCCGGTGGTTTAAAATTCGGATATGCCGACTGGATAACCATTAAGAGTTTAATTGTTTCATCTCTTGTCATTAAGCATTTCTCCATTCATCAAACACATTTTCTTTATTTTCCTGTTTTCGACTTCTTTCCCAAGTCCGGACTGCTGCTTTCCAGTCTTTCATTTTGTTTTTGCCAATCATCCAGCCTTTGGATTCATAAAAATCAATAAATGATTGAGCATCAATGTTATTGTTTCTCTCAATGCAGTACTGCTCGACTTCTTCAACACTTGGGGGGATAAAGCGTTTTGCTTTTTCCCCTCTCACACTCTCTCCTTTACTATCCTTATCTATACTATCCTCTCCTAGCCTATCCTTACCTATACTATCCTTACCTACGGATACATCTTGTATACACTTTGTATACATCTTGCTTTCGTCAAGCGTGTATGCTTTATTTTTCTTGACTCCAAGCATGGATTTTTCGTCTACATAATCAGTAGGTCTGTATCTGTCGGACTGTATGTAATTGTGCATTTTCCAGTGCTTAATAACGATAATTCCACTTTCAAATAAGATTACAAACGATTTTGCAATCAACAGTTTAAAATCATCATCACTAGCACCGCACATACGCTGAATTTTCTTAGGATTATTAACAAATCCATCATCGTCAGCATTCATGGATAGGTGAAAGTAAAGCATTTGAGTACTGCTTGGCATATCGAGAAAAGCGTCACTTTCTGTTATTTTCTTAGCAAACATTCTACGTTCTGCCATTTAATTAATCTCCTATTTTCTTCAAGTTTCGCCCTTGTTTGAATTTCACCCATTCTTCAATCTCAACATTGGTTACGGCAAAAATCTGTTTCAAAATTTCCAAACAGATAATTACATCTGCCATTTCCTCAACAAGATTGCTCCTGTCACCTATACCTCTAATTTCCTTGCTGATTGCCTGTGACAGCTCGGAAAGCTCTTCCATGCATACCACCGACTGCATTCCCTCGCCATAATGCTTTATGCTTTTGGAAACTATTGATTTATCAACGTTAATCTCCATTTTTATTTCCTTTCTTTGGTTTTTAGTCAACTTTCAAAACTTCTTTCATAGCGTTAGCCATATCGCAGATACCCTTGATATAGCCGATAGTGATTGTTTTGTAGGCATCGTCACACTCAGTAACATTATTGTTCGCAAAGTCAGTTACTATGTCGTCAATCAACCTTACGGCATTGTGATTTATTGTGTTTTCGTCAATCTTCATTCTGTTTTGCTCCTTTCAACTTTTCTGCTATCTGCTTTACTTGTCTTATGGCATTTTCCCAAGTTGCGCCCTCGGTTGGTAATCCGCTTGACATAGCCATCCTGGAAAAACGCTCAGTGATGTTAGTAGTCAAATCATCAATAGCCTTGTTGTAACTATCAAGCCTAGCATTTCTGTATTTCAATATCTCATTATTCAGAGTTTCCTCGCCCCAATCTCCGCTATCAAACCATTCAACAGCCTTGAATACAGGACTAAGTGCTTCAAAAAGTGTTTCTATTCGTATCCTTGCCGACTTGATATACTCAACTAGTCTTTGCGTATCTTGTGCTACATCTTTAAAACCTGCACTATTCAATCTATCAACCATATCTTGCAGTAATTCTGTTGACGAACCATTCATAAGCTCGTCAACATCTTTGCAAAACAAATAATTCCAACTTCCACCGCTCATTCACTTTCACCCGCTTTCAACAAATCCATAAACTTCTCATACTGTTTCTGTGATACCTTGTTATGTTTCTTATCGTCTCTAATTTCGATTTTAAGGTGTTTTTCAGCAATAGAGGATAATTCCCTTGCAAGGTTCTTTCTGCCCTGCTGTATGCCCTGTAAATAGCCTTTGGGTGCTTTTCTCTCGCCTATTGAACCACTATCACGATTTCCACCCTGTCCGCCAATGCTAACATTTCTAAGCTGATAGCCTTTGTCAGCATATAGCTTGATGTAATACTTCTCCTTTTCGTCAAGCTGACTTTCGGGAAAATTCAGAAATTCAACTCTCCAGCCATACGGATTATCCTCTGAATATAGCTTATGTTTGCGTAAGCTAAGGTCTATATGCTGTTCGTAGCCTACAAGGTGGCTTGCCAATCTGCTAAGTGTATGTACTGCCTGTCCGACATACGCATACTTAAATCCGTTTTCATCTTCTCGGAGTAGGAAGTAAATCCCACTCCTGTCATTCAGCTTTGGGTTCAGCTTCAACAGTCGCTTTTTATTTTCCTGTTCAATTGCCTTGACTCTTGCTATGTTCTGATAATTCAATGTTTCCACCTCTCTTTACAATATCAATTGCCGTCTGCATAGCAACCTCATTTATAGCGTTTTGAATTTCGAGTTTAATTCTCTTTTCGATATATGCTTCCGAATCTCACAATATTAAAATCATCTGACCAACAGCCGAATGTATCGTTATCACCGTAAGCTTTGACGCTTACCGTAGCTCCGTCTATACCATCTGCGATAAAATCATCTGTGTAATTCGTGGAGTAAAATGCTGTATAGGTTGTATCGTATTCTTTCCATGTTCCATCGGCTTTTGTGATACGCACTTTGTAAGACGTTGCATTTTCAACTTTCGTCCACTTGACTGCTACGTGACTGTAGTTAAAATACCTTGATGCACTCTTGTAGTAAGATGCGTACTCCACTGTCGGTGTACCGAGGATGCATTTTTCAATCCAGTTTTTTACAGCATTGTTAATAGCATCTTTTAAAGCATCATCAGGCTGAAAGTTGATATCTGGAATCTTCACAGATGGCGGATTAAGTGGTGGCGTACATGCCGACACCGGCACCGCATTAAAAACCCCCATTGCAATCACACAAGTCATAGCTATTATTGTTCTTTTCATTTTTCTACACATTGTTTTATCCTCCATTATTGTTCTTTTCATTTTTCTACACATTGTTTTATCTTTCTTTAGTTTGTCTGCGTCAATCAATCCCATTCTTATCACGCTCCAATAATATACATTCAGTTTCAAAGAGTTTTTCAGATATATCTTTTGAATTAACTCTGCTCTCAAATTCTTTGATAAAATCTCTGTATGCCTGTTCTCTCGCTTTTCGGTCATGCTTGGTGCAATCAAGCTTATCAAACGAAACAGTGACTCTTCTGACAGAACTGTAATTCGGCACATCAGGGTTAAGGTTTATGTATCTTTCACTGCATATTGGTATGATGCCGTTTTTCTGTAATAATTCTGCAATCTGCGATGTAAAAGCTCTTGTAATTACATACTCTTTCCGGTCAGCTATTTCCTTTGCAATGTTCGCAAATATTTCGTTTGTATAATCCATTATTTTTCCTTTCTAGGACAGCCGTTATTGACTACCCTATAATCAACCGACTCTTAATTAAATGGTAATTCCTCGTCAATACCATCAGGAATTGACATAAAGCTATCATCGGGCTTTGGCTGTGGTTCTGCACTGCTGCCACTTGAATTTTTACTGTCGCAGAACTCAAGTTTAGATATGTTGCAATCGTTGGTGTAGACTGTGTTTCCGTCTTTATTCTTGTAACTGCCTGTAGTCCACTCACCGATAACTGCTATCTTTGAACCTTTGAATACGTGCTTTTCTACTGTTTCGGCAATCTTGCCAAAAGCCACGCAGTTAATGAAATTTGCCTTATCGTCTTTCTTCTTAAAATTCTTGTCAACGGCAAGTGTAAATCTTGCTATTGCCATTGCATTTTCACCCTGTGAATATCTAATCTCGGGGTCTCTAGTTAATCTGCCAATTAATGTTACAATGTTCATTATTTTTCCTCACTTTTTATATCAATAATTTCTTTACATTCAACAACTTCAAAATCTCTATCCCAAGAAGAACAACCGCTTTCAGCCTGTTTTACTGTTCTGTATGTTTTAATTGCCGTATCTTTCAATTCATCAACTTTGACAAAATGAAATTCTCTTGATAAACCGCACCATATTTCAGTGCGATTTCGTCTCATAACGACATACCTTGTTCTTTCTATTCTCAAAACGGACATTCATCTCCTTTCCTTAAAATCCAACTCTTTCCCTGTTCCGCAACACCTACATTCGCCCCATAAGCAACCTTTTTCATTTTGGCAATAAAACTATCCTTATCAGAATTTTCGCTTGATAAATGGCACATTATGACGTTCTGCAAGCTATCTGAATCGTTAGCCTTGACAAAATCGCAAGCGGTATCAATGCTTAAGTGACCTCTGAAAACGTGATTAGCTTTCGGATTGTCGGTATCAACTAAATCCTTGTCATAGTTCACGCCTAAGAGAATGTGGTTTATGTCTTTAAACTTCCACTTGACAACCTCACAATCGGTTATGTAAAGCATTCTCCCCATTTCCGGGTGAGTTATTAGAAAGCCGTATATCGGGCAAGGTTCGCCGTTTGCATTGGTGTGCGTCCAATTTCCGTCTATTGTCGTTAAATCAAAAGGTTTTACTGTAAATTCACCCATATTCATTGACATATAATCAATCTTCAAATATGGTGCATAAATTGGTATTCCCATTGATTTAAAATCCTCAACTGATAGAGAATGGTCTTTGTGCCCGTGAGAAATTACAGCTCCAACAACATTTGATATTTTCCAATCAATGCCCTTTTTGATAGTCTTTTCTGACACACCCAAATCAAGTAATAGGATTTCTCCTGTGTTACTGATTAAGGCATATGAATTTCCACTAGAGCCTGTGGCTATTGTCCTCAAAAGCATTTGCGTCACCTCATTTCCTCGCGGTTGGGTACTTTATACACAAAGCAATATAATGTCGTGTCATGTTTTAAATTTTAATATTCTATCTTGTTCAAAGTTATATTGTTATGCGGTTTGCACCGCCTATAAAGTACCCAACCTATATTTTATTTTTACTTAATGCCCTCTACATGGTATCTTCCATAGCCACTACTTCTACCACTTCCAATACCATTGCCAAATCCCGCAAGATTGATAATGTTTACAATCTGCTCAATAGAGAAAGCGTTTTCTGTGTACTGAATTGTGAATGTAGCACTCCAACCACTAAATCTGTTAAGGTGTACTAATACAGGACTTCCTTTCTTTGGTGACATTAACTTTTCATCAATGTGATGTTCTGCAAATCTAATAGGTACTAAATCACCTTTTGCAATAATGTTTACTCCGGCATTGAATTTTGTAGCGTATGTATCAATCTTATTTTGCACAACTGCCTGTCCGAATGACTTTTTAAGTCCAAAACCTGTAATGCAAGGTGCATTTTCTTTCAATGCCTGTGAAAGTCCTTCTTCTGAAAAATCAGTAGGTTTTCCGTTGTACCAATGCATTGAAGTGATGATTGCTTCCCACGTATTAGGCTTTGCTGTGTCCTTTGCCTTATCTTTACGCTTATCAATTAAATCCTTTGCATTTACATCATTCATTTTGTTGAGAATTAAATCTCCGTCACCTACGATAGTGATTTCTGCTGTTTTGATATTTAATGGTTTTATTTCTATTACTTCTGTTTTTGCCATGCCTTATAATTCCTTTCGTTTTAAGTTCTTACTGATAGCACTTTGTAGGTGATATGATATAATGTGCTATGTTGTTCTATAATTTAGTTTATTACCGTATTTTATGGTTTGGTATTCTTTTGCGGTATATCTCATACCGCCTATAAAATGCTATCAGCGTGTACCTATAATCAAGTGCTTAACAAGCAATATGAAATTGCGTTGTTTTGTACTTTTCTATGGTTTCGTTTTTTATTCTTTGATGTTTTATGGTGTACTTTAGTTTGTAATAATATTTTGTCCTTGACGATTTCATATCGCCAATTAAACACTTGAAAATAGGTTGTTTTGTTTTTTTGCTTTCTTGAATCGTCCTGTTATTTTCTGTTTTATGCTATATATTATCTAAGCAGTGATTAAATCAATCTGCTCAAATATCTGTTCCAATTCAGAGAGTGTTTCATATTTCTTTCTGAAACTCTCTAATTCCGATAATGCTCTTTTCAACAAATCTTCATATTCTGTTGTATTTGTCAAAAATGTTCGTGTCGGCTGATAAACTGTGTCAGATGTTCTGCTCAACACCCTTACAGGTGGCTCGTCCTCACTTTTTGGCTCTATATATAACATTCTGATAACATTGCCAGCCTGTATTGTTCTGTACTTCTCTGCCGCCACATCGTTATCCCATTCAAAGCACTTGTGAAGTTCTGAATTTTCGTCTTTTGCTCTTTCAAGTACCGCTTGTGGTGTTATGTTTTCCAAATCAAGCATTTCTGTATAACACTTGTTTGCGTCTGCTTTAAAAATGTTATCTATTCTCCACTTAACTAAATCTGCCATACTCACACCTCGATTTCATCATCCTGTGGGAATTGAAAAACTCCATATATATTGACAGAAGCACCAACATATTGTTTATACTGTTTTCTAAGCATTTCCATAGCCTTATACGATTTCTCTTTGGAAGAGTACTCGCCTAATATATATATCTCTCCATTGTATAGTGCTATAACGCTTTCCATTGCGTGGCACACAACTATCTGCTCATAAGGCAAGTCAACATTGCCATGCTGTGAAATTACTCTCATGCTCAATCTCCTTATCTAAAAAATAAAAACCAGACCAAAGCTACAAAGCTATCAATTAACGCAAGGCAAAAGCTGATAAGCAACAATACAAGTCCAAATGTTAATTTTGGGAGTTTACCACCTAATGAGATAAGCACCTTTTCCGAAAGTGTTAAATTTGCCCTTACAAAAAATCTGATTATCAAAAAGATCACCCACAATAAAATCATTAGCTTAACAAAAATCATATTTCCTCCTTATTCTGCCTGCATGAATGGCGGTAGCTCCTCTGACTGCTTGTCACCTGTGTCGGTCGGCTCTACATCAATTATGCTGTCCTCGTCAAAGTCTACGCTATTTGCGTTTTCTTTAATCTCATCAGCAACAACCTTTTCTGTATCAAGTTTAACATCTGATACATTCTGAAATTCCTCTTGTGCATATAAACCTTGAAATCTATCTGGAAATGCTTCTCTTAAAGCCTGTACAACAGCTACTTTTCTAATCATTGTGGCTGGCTTTTTCGCCCATTGGCTGTTAAGCGAACCATCTTTTTTTCTTCCTGCGTACTCATCAAAACCTACTGACTGATACTCGTCCTCTTTTCCGTCAATAAAGATTTTCGCCCAGCCACCTACGATAGTTTCGTTAGGTAAAACCATTGTTCCCTCTCGTTCTTCAACAGCTCCGTCCTTTTTAATTACAATAATTCCTGCTTTCTTTCCCTTATATCGCGGGTCCGCATTGGCTCTCTTTGTAAAAACATCTTTTCCAGTAACTATTGTGGCTGGGTCGTTGCTTCCATACTTAATAAGGTATGCTTCTCTCAAAAACGGATTTAAGTGCTGGTATCTGCATAATGACATAAACATCATTACTTCTCCGTCAGATACATTGCCACCGCCACTTACAAGGTATCTTTTTATCATTGTTGGAGAAATTTTTACCATTTCCCCATTTGATTCATACTCGACTATCTGTGTATTCTCTGCCATAATTAATCCTCCTAAATCTCATTAAAAACCTGAACCGCAAACAACTCATTAGGCGTCTGCTTGAATAAAACTCCGTCAGATATAACTGTATACATATATCCGTCATACTTAAGCTCCACAGTGTGCTTTTTACCACCCATGTAATAAATTCTCTTCTTAATAATCATTTCTATTCCTCACTTTCTTCAAAATGTTCTTTTATATTCAATCCATCATCGTCGTACCACTCGCACCATTCCTGCTCTCCCTCATCAAAACACTCAAGTCCGGAAGCATTGCAGTAATCCGGCTTTATGTTATTTTCGTACTGAAATAAGTCATAATCCCATAATGTATTAAGGATTTTCCAAGCCTGTTCAACGCTTTCAACTTCAACATAAAAGTTTTTAACCGCTCCTACTTGGCAATTATGCCAAACTCTCATTTTACTTATGCTTATCCCTCCACAATCTCTAATTTCTCGCTATCATTGACAATCAGCATAATCAACTGGCTATCTACCATTTCAGCAACTTTCTTCTGATTAGTGCTGTCAAGGCTCTCGCTATCATCAAGAATAATAGGTACCGACATACCGCTAATCTTCTGAATAGAGTTGCAAATATCAACTCTACCAAGAATCCTGTTACCCTTATTGCTCATAGTTGTAAGAATTGACTTCCCATTAACTGTAGGTATGCAAACCGACTTGTAACCGCCAGACTTGTTTAGTTCAAACAGCTTCCACTTAACAAGCGAGAAATGACTGTTAATGCTGTCAGATAATGTTTCGTTCTTCGCCTTGTCCAGTTCATCAAGCAAATCAAGGATTTTTTCAGCATTGGTCTTATTCTGTTCCTGTGTACGCTGTTCTGCCCTCAATTCTTCAAGTCGCTGTTCGTCTTTCTCTGTGTTGCTTTCAGCTATCTTTCGCTCGCACTCTGACAACTGATGCCTAAACTCACTTTCCTGCACCTTTAATTCAGCCTTAACTGCTGAAACATCATTAGCCTTGTGCATAGCATGTTCCTTTTCGGCTATCTGCTGTTCAAGCGTCTTGTACTCTTCTGTGGCTGTCACATCAATCTCCTGTGGAAGTTCGGATAACTGCTTTTCAAGGTCTGCAATGGCTGTATTCAGCATTTCAAGGCTTTCCTCGTGCTGTGGTAATTCTGTTTTAAGACTTTCAAGCGCAGCTTTTTCCTTATCAAGTCTTTCCTTATACATGTTGCCATTATCGGTAATGGCTTCTAAGTTATCAGCCTTATGCTTTGCAAAATCAGCCTTTAACTGTTCTTTCTTATCTTCCTTATATTCATTACCGCAATAAGGGCAGATGAAGCTTGAATCATCAAACTTACGCTCATTTTCTTCTTTCCACTTATCACGCTCTACCTGTAAACAGTTCTTAATATTTTCAATGACCTTTTCTGAACTGGCAACACGGCTTTCAGTATCAGCAATAGTCTTTTTTGTCTGTTTAACAAGAAACTTCTTATCAGCAATCTTGTCCTCAATCTCTCTTCTAGCCTTGATATTCTCCTCGTTAGCCTTGCGTGATAAATCCCCCTGCTTAAATTTCAAGTCAAGAATATCTGCGCTAGCCTTGTCGTATTCAGCTAACAGCTTGTCATTGTCAGTCTGCTTTGCCACACAATCAGCAATCTGTACTTTAAGGCTGTTCTTCTGTAATTCAAGGTCAGATATTTCAATAGCCTGCTTAATCTGAATATCTCTTTCCTTTTCCTTAATCTGTCCGTCAATGACAGGCGATTGCTTGTCAACATTAGACGAAATCAATTTATTCATTGAGCGGATTTCTTCGACAGCGTATTTTTCAAGCATTGGTACTAATTCTGCCAACTCTTTTCTTGACCTTGCCATATCTAAGTCCGTAACACTTTCAATTAAACTGAAAAGATATTCTCTCATTTCATCTGGCTTTCTACTAAGAAAAGCATTGATATTACTGCAAGCCTTGAACATCTTCATATTAACGCCCAGATACTCATTAAATGCTGTTAAAGTCTTAGGAACGCTGTTGATGTAATAAGAGTTATTATCACTGACAGTTGTTACAATTTTTCCATCTTTTACAGCTTCTTTATAAGTACGCTTCTGTACTTTCTTCATAGTGACTTCTTTTCCGTCAACATCAAGTGTAAGTTCAACTGATACGTCCATATCATCAACTGATTTTCCGTCAACCTCTCTTCTGACAACCGGATTATCCTTTAGCTCATAATCGCAGTTAAACAAGCACCACAGATATGCCGTGGCTATTGTTGACTTACCTACGCCATTCTTAGCCACAATCTTAGTTATGTCGTAAAAATCAAATGTTCTGCTTGCGTAACACATGAAGTTCTCTACCGACAGTGATATTAATTTTATTTTCATTGCGTTTCCTCTCTTTCTATTTGTTTATGGTTTTTAAAATCAAATTTCCATGTAGGCTTGATTTTTTAACTACTCTTAGATACGAGTCTGACTCCGATACGAAAAGCCACTCACTTGCCACGCAATGAGCCTTGTCGAGCAATAGCTTCTGCTCTCTAGTCAGTGGTTTGAGTTTGTATCTCGTATCGCCTAACTTAATTCGTCTTACATTGTCGCTCATTTAGTTTCTCCATTTCTTTATCTAGTAACGCTTGAAAGTCAAACGATTTGTCTTTGTGCCGTTTAGCTCGATATAGTTCTTGTAGGTAATCGTTAGAACTCTGACGTTTCAATTGGCTACCAATCGCAGTAGATGTCAAGATTTCCATTTCCGCTCCCTTCGTCATATACAATCCCTTGTATGCCAACAGGAGTATCAACTACAGTTCCGTGTGGTAAATCATCACTCGCAATTACTACATACTCGTTTTCATCTACAACAAGTCCATGCTCATTTAGATGTCTACCCGGAATATTCAGACCGCCTCCAGGTAACACTCTCTGCGAGTACCACGTATATGTGTAATCGCCATATCTGACTCGCCCTAGTTTCTTAAACCGGCTACAACTGTATTTCTTACGGCAAGTCGGAACTGTTGGCTCTTCATATGTCTGCTCAACTACAACCGACTCATTTTCAACTACTGTCGGCTCAACCTTTCCAAGCATTACGCTATTTAAATAGGAAGTAACACCTGCTGTCAGCTCAATTTTGCTATCTGCTTTCGCTGCTATTGGCTTTAAGGTCATAGTTCCAATTATTAAAGTCGATAACATCAATATCCTTTTTCTTCTCATGTGGTTCGCCCTCCTCTATGAGACATATTGCAATCAGTATCAGCCAAAATACTGTTACGATTGCTCCAACGATAATACTCGCTGTCTTAATTCCGTATGCCACCGATAATCCAAGGAAAAATGCAAATGCCATAGCCCCTAAAATCGAATAGCCACAGCCTGTGTAGAATTTCTCTTTTAAAGTTCTTTTTTTCATACAATCACCTCGCTATGCGAAACTCTGCTGTGCATTTGCATCATGTATAAGCTCGTCAAGGTACTTAGGCACGACATAGCAATCAATGAACTCATGCACATCGTCTATGTACTTCCTCTTGATACTCTTATAAGTAGATACACAGCCATACTCACGTTTTAACTGTGTCCATATATCAGAAAATGTCTTATGTCTGATACTGTTATCCCTGTATGCTTCGCTCTGCTTGCCACCAAGGATATTTACAACTCTGCGCTTAACGTGCTGTTGTATCTCATCAATATCACAGCTATAAAGTGGTACGTTTTCCTTAAGCTCGCTCACATCGTCTTTGATGTCGTTTACTTTCTGCTCTAATTCCGTATAGCCCTGTGCCAAAAGCTGTATCTGACCGCCTGTTGTCTTTGGCATTCCGTAACTTCCTGTCTTTCTGATTGAGGGAAGTACTTCGGCTGTTACCCACTTGCGAAACTTCCTTGCGTTTTCTTTTCTGCTATCAAGAATTACATCATACAAACCATCTTCATTAACAAATATGGTGTTCTGTATTCTTCCAAGTGAATCTGGGATGGGGTAATTTGAAATTACCTCGTCATCAAGTCTCTGTTTTACTCCCTTTGCTGTAAGTTCTAATATTCTGCATAAATCTCCAAGGCAGAATAAAACTTCATCATCTTTAGAGATGGTTCTGACTTCTCCGAACTCTTCATTGTTGAAAATTTGTAAATCGTTCATGTCCTCTCCTCTCTCTAATCCACGAAACTCTCAACCGGTTCGCCAAGATAGCTTGCAATTTTAATCATGGTGTCTAATTTTGGTTTGCTTTTATCTCTCTTCCAGTCTGAAAGCAACATGGGTGAAAAGTTCAAGTCTGTTGCTACCCGGTATGATGTGATACCCTTTTTCTTCAAAATTTGCTCAAATCTTGAATATGATTGAGCATATTTCTTAGAATTATTCATTTTTTGCGCTCCTTTCCTTAAAAATATATTGATTTTATTAAGGAAATCCGTTATAATGAAACTTACCAAGACAACAAAATAACAAAATTAAAACCTAGGTTTTAAGGATTCCCTTAATCTAGGTCTAGTATATTATGGTTTTCTTTAATTGTCAAGCATTATTTTAAAGTTTTCCATAATAATTTATGAGGGATTTTTTATGTACGAATACTATCAGAAATTACTAGACGAAAAAGGCTTGAAAAATGCCGATGTTTCAAGAGCTACAGGCATTTCAAACATGACTCTATCTGATTGGAAAAGAGGAAAGAGTGAGCCGAAAACTAAAAATATGCAGAAAATTGCTGATTTTTTGGGAACTACCTTGTCGTATCTAGTTACAGGTGAAGAAAGTAATCCTATATTTGAACAATCAAATACAGATTATGACCTTTCAAATATAGACAATAAGCTCAAGGACTATGTATTTAAGTTATCTAAATTGTCGGATAAAGAGCAAGAAAGTATTATGAATTTAATAGACGTAATGTATGAAAAATACTCAAAATAAATTAAATTAATAAGAAAGGTGGTATTTTTATTATGAGTAAAACTGTTAAATGTCCTAAATGGGGTTGTGATGGTGTTGGCATACCTGTTGATACCAAGAAAAAATTCTCATTCGGCAAAGCACTTGTTGGCAACACAGTAGGTGGTCTCTTCGGACCTGTTGGTGCCGTTGTCGGTACTGCTACCGGAATTAAAGGCAAAAACGGCAAAACAAAGTTTGTGTGTTCAAAGTGTGGTAACGTTTGGGAAAAGAAAATATAACCACAAGGCAGAGTTTTTACTCTGCCTCTATTTTTCTTTTAATAAATACATACAAGTACAGTAACAGGTCTTTATCTTCCAAGCCCTCAATCATTTTAATTATTTCTTCCTTATATTCCATACAATGCCACCTCCCATACACCAATTATAGAACATTTGTTCTTAAACGTCAATAAGGACGGCAGAAAAATCCACCGCCCTACCGAAACTTGAAGAGTTCTCTTGTTTGAGAACATCATTACTGTAGCACTTTAAAGTGTTTTATTTTGTCGAATATTGACAACATGGACTGTAAAGAATGACCTCATAACGCAAATAGCTTAGTTAACTATAGCCCTCTTTAGTTAATTAATTCCCGCTTTCAGTTTTTCTTCTTTATTAATATCCATCAACTCATTGTACTGCTCTTCGGTAATTCTGCTTGTCGCGAAAAAAATATCAATCTTGTTCTTTAAATCGTCTGTCAGACCGTTTCTTTCTTTAAGTTTTAATAATGCTCTGTATAACATCTTCTATGCCTCCAATTCTGTTAATGCTACTGCATATTCGCTGTTTACATAGGCTTCTGCTGATTGTGTATCCATATCATAGATATAATCTCGGTTGTCGTTTAACTGTTGTTTTACATAGTTCCAACCATTAGCCATGCTAATCGGATAGTTGAATACTGTATATCCGTCCAACTCTTCTGAACCAACTGTGATGTTGGTTACTGGGTAGTATGTGGCAAGTGCTTTGAATGCCTGTACTTCTTCAGGCGTTAAATCAATTTCGTTCGAAGTCCTACGTACATACATAAACATTAAATCATTACTTTTCAGCCAAGTTTTTATTGCTATTTTTCGTTGTTCAGAATTTGCAGAAGAATTTATACCAAGTTTTTCATATGGTAATGTAAAATCTACAGTGTCGTATCCTATAACTTTCACGCCACATATATCATCACTCAATATGTTCATGCGCATTGACAATATTGCTTGCAATTGAAAGGCTCTTTGTGTTCTCGTTGCTATAATCAACGTAGCATTTGTTTATTTTTTCAATGCCTCCTATATTATTTGGACAAAATATAATTTCAGTTCCTTTTTTAAGCATAGATGGGGTATCTATTGGCAAGTAGATACGTGTATTACCAGTAGATGTTCCGTTTAATTTTATAACTCCATTGCTTACAGTAATGGTACATCCAGCATCTTGATATTCACCATCTCTAATTTTTAAGTTATTACTTCCAAGTAGTTTTACTGTTGGATTCACAACGCTCTTAATCTCAACTGGTTTCTCTGGTGTGGGTGTTCCATCCTGTGAGGATTTGCCATATATCATCATATCTTGAATCTTTCCATTGTCAGAATCGGCAAGACGGGTTTCACCTTGATTTGATGCATAGAATTTAGTGATTTTATTGGATAAATCTTCCTTTAATGAACTAACTTGTTCTCTTACAGCGTCACCTGCATTTGGATAAGTCTTTCCGTCCGCGCCTACTCTTATATCAGTTAATTCAGCGTCACCTGTGGTGGAGCCATCAGGCAGTGCTACAATGTTGTCAATGCGTTTTTTCTGTACATCTAACTGCGCATTAAATCGAGAACTGATAGCCCAATATTCAGTGTTTGATAACTCAATTCCTTTTGGCACATTCTTCTTTGATGTGTAGCTATCACCATCGCTTGCCAGAACCACCGATAGATTTTCATATTCTTTGTTTTTGTCCCAATTGCCCATTGGCATTGGAATACATCTGTTACCTACATATCTAGGCATAGTCAATCACCAACCTTCCATCATCACCCATGCTAAAAACTGAATCATTTCAATCGGGTGTCTGAACGTAAAAATGTCCATCATCCGTAATTCCAAATGTTGCAAATTTGCCTAATTCGTTTTGCAAATCTTCAAGTGCTGCCATTCGCTTAACTACTCCTGGCGCGAAACACATCCATATCTGCTGTTTTTTTGTGTCGGAGTCGGTTGATACCGCCCATTCTCCGGCTTTCATTTTTGAGGGGTCAAACTGTGCGTATGCCCCTCGTCTCATTTGAATAGCCATAAGCTACACCTCGCTTTCATCAATGCCTAATTTCTGACACAATCTTGAAAACTTATTTTCCAATTCATCTATGTGTTTTTGCATTTTATCAATTTTCTGCTCGTCTCCGGCAAGCCTTAAGATTAAGAATTGCTCATAATTTATGCCGTAGTACAGTGTATCATCATCCGATGTTGCTTTGTTTTGAAAAATCATATTAAGGTTTTCATCGGCTTGTCCTTTATCTTTAAGGTTCTCGATTATATCCTGTGCCATTGCTCCAAAATATAACGGCTTGTCTGAATATCCTTGCCTATTAAGGTTATACTGAAATAAATCAACCGAGCCTACTGCATCAATGTAATCTTGATTAATTGCTTTGATATTCTTTTTTAAGCGCTTATCCGAAGAACTCCATACCCAAGTAATATCAACTTGGAAACTCAAGGCACTGCCATTCCAACCGCAATGGTATGTATGTCCTGCTGCATCACCACACATCGCGTATCCTCTGTTAGGTTCTCTAAATTTATCAGAGCCCACCTCTTGAGCATATATTGTTTGCGCACCTATAGAGCCTGTAGTTCCGTAGAGTGTAATCAGATTCTCACCATTCTTGACAATTCGCAAGACTGCACCATTCATCCAAAGTTCATAATTGTTTCCCGAATTGTCGGTAGCTTTTAAATCAATCATTGAATTGCTTAGATTTCCGTTCAGCGAAATACTTCCACCGGACATATTAAGATTTGAAGCAGTTACTTTTCCACTGCTATCAACTGCAAACACTCCATTTCCAATATCAATTGTTCCGCCAACAATATTCTTGCCGGTAATTGTTGTTCCTGCGATGTCCTCAGCGTCAACTGAACCAGCCTTAACATCAAGTGCATTTACATAGCTTGTAGTCACTGTGTCTTTGGTTATCTGAGTGACTTTAACAATAGTGTCAGCCACATTATCCCAAGCAATTTTCACACTGCTATCAAGTGTCAAGCCTTTATTGTCAAGGGTTACAAGTGTCTTTCCGTTTGCGTCTTTGACATACTGCTTGCCGTTTACGTTATTCTCACCACCTAAAGTAAGTGTTCCACCATGCGCCCAGTCAAAGTTAATGCCGATAGCCGACATAATATTGAAAATAGCGTTTCCGTCTTTATCAATTCCAGCTCTCCATGTCTTGCCGTAATCATTTGATACAGCCATGCCATTAGCTGTCATTTTCCACTGTATGCTGCTTGAATTAAGGTCAGCTTTATTGTGCATAATGTAAATAATTGAGCCATCCTCTTGCTCCTGTTCGGTCTTAAATAGTCCAAGTGATTGAGACATTAGCTGTGTCAGCAATTGCATTTGCTTGTCATATGCACTTAGTTGTGTCTGTGCAACTTTTCTAGCCTGTACGATAGCCTTTGTCTCATTACTGAATTTATCAGCACTATTTCTTGAAGCGTTTTCGGCGTCACACGAAATTTTTGTACCGCTTCCAACTGTAAATGTTCGATTAGAAATAAAACAGCTATAGGTATTCTGCTTGCGGTCTGTCACAAGTGCTACATCTCCGCTCTCAATCAGTGGGTTTGACAAGAGTGTAGCGTCAAGAGGTCTGAACCTCATGCCACCGATTTTTTTGAAGATATAGCTTGCAACTGTCTGTGCCTTGTCTGCCGGAATAAACGGATTATCAGAGATTGAGATTACATATCCCTCTTTTCCGGCAAGTGCATTAACATCTTTTGTCTTATCCTCTTTCGATGTCACAATAACTTTAACACCTGTAATAACAACATCATCGGTCGCAACATTCAAGTCTTTTTGTGTGTAAACATTGTGGTAATTTCTCGCTTCTGTAAATGTTCCACCATCAACGCTATCTCCACTTGAATAGTCGGTGAAATTTCCACCATTCAGTGTATCTCCGTCAGAGTATGGTGTAGTTTTTGTGCTAAAAGTTCCACCATCGTAGCCTTGGCTGTCAAACTGACTCATATCATACCATCCGATAAGCAATTCGCCATCGTGACCGCATTTGCCCCATAACCCGCTTAACTGCAAGATATAAGCTATTACCTGTCCATATGTGAGTTTTTGATTATCGCTTGGTATCTCGTTAATCACGTAATCAGAGTTGTCAAATCTCGCCATAGTAAAAGGTACATCGCACTTAATACAAGCGTCTCTGACTACCTCATATGCTGTCGTAGGGTAGCTTAAATTGCTATCATACTCACGATTGAAATTATTAATATTGTCAAGGCAAGTAAGTGTTATGAGTGAGCCGTCATAGCTTGTCTCGCTGACTCTATACTCACCGATTTTTAGTTTTTCGGTTGTGCCGTCAGAAAAGCTTTTTGAAACATATGCTGTTACGCTCGCCTTGTCAAAATCATACTTACTGTAATCTTCATAAATGTTATTCAGCTTAATTTTCAGTTTTCCGGCAATCAAAGCCCCGATTGTAAAAGTGCCATTGCTTGATGTTGAGTCATTGACCTCAAAGCCATTCGCCCATAGCTCACTATCACTAATAGGAATTTTTTCACCGCTTGCCGTAACTATGTCCGCAAAACAATTTACATTTATATCATTGTCGAGCATTACTGCCCTTTGCCATTTAGCCGATACGTTTAGCATTAAATCACCGCCTTATACTTCTATGAGGTCAAAGCTCAATGTCTCATACCTCTTATTGTTGATAGTCCATATCTTGATAGGTGCACTTCTGTCGCCTACATAGAATGTACGTGTTTCATCAGTGCCACTCATAGCGTCAGGATATGTCACTCTGATATATTCGGGGTTCACCATTTGAAGTATCTTTGCCGTCCTAGCTGTGTCTGTACCGCTCCATGACAATTTAAGTTGGCGTTTCTGCGCTATTCTGTTTTTATGCATTTGAGCGTCTTGTGTTCGTCCGCTGTCGCTCGCAGACACATCAATCATGCCCCATTCAAAAGTTGACGGAGTAGGTAATGCCACTCCGTCTACTAACATCATTGCCATATTGTTACCTCGTAAAAAGACACCCACACAAGGGTGAGTGTCTTAACCAAATTCATTTGCTACGATATATCGTTGTCCGTGCTTTACCTTGCCTACCTGCGTCATGCGATAGAGTGTTTCGCTGTCGCACTTAAACACATTTTCAATGATAGGTGCAGGGCTTCCGCCAACGTTAGAGTTCATCATTACTTGTGCCATGCCCTCCATGACAGCTTGTTTAATTCCCTCTGTGATTTGTTGGTTGTTTGCAACTACGTTTCTACCATTTGAGAATTTACCGACTAACTCATTGTGATTGATGAAAGCCATGCCGTCCTCTCCCCTTGGGAAAATTCCGCCACTAGCAAGCCTTGGAATATGCACTTTTGGGACTAACGATACTCCGCCCCAATTTGCGCCAGCCACCTTAGCAGCCATAGAAACAACTTTGTTAAATCCTCTTAATAAAGAGTTAATTCCACTGACAACAAAATTAACCCCATTCTCTATTTTTGAAATAACGTAGTTCATAGCCCCTGTGACGCCGCCTCTTATTGAACTCCACACATAATTAAACGCGTTTGTAATTCCGTTTTTCATAATATTAAAGCAGTTTGTGATAGGCGAAATAACATTGCCATTAAACCAACCCGCCACGCTTTGCCAAGTAGATATAACAAAGTTCTTTGCTACGCTAAGTGCCGATGTTATGCCAGCTTTCAACATATTAAAAAAGTTTGAAATCGGTTGTATTACTGTGCCGCTAAACCAACTTGCTACCCCTTGCCATGTTGAAAAGACAAAATCTTTTGCTGTCTGTATTGCTGTCTGTATAAGCGTTTTTAAAAAGTTAAACAGATTTGAAATTGGAGTAATCACATTATTATTAAACCAGCTTGAAGCTACTATCCAAATTGCTTGAATTATTATCCAAACACCTTGAAAAATCTGTTGTGCTCGCATGGCGAAGCCTTTGAAAAATCCGACTATCGGCTCAATTACTGTGGAACTAAACCATTTCGAAGCTCCTTGCCACACAGTTACTATGTCTTTCCATAAGGAGCCGAAAAAGCCACTTATGGTTTTCCACATATCTTTAAAAAACAAAACTACAGGCTCAACGACATTTCCATTGAACCATTCGCCGGCCGTTGAAAATAGTTCGCAAATTGTGTTCCAATTATCTTTTACCACAACAACAATCGTTGCGACTGCTGCCACTATTGCTCCAACAATTACCGCTGGCAATGCTGCCACACCAGCTAATATTGCTCCGATTGTAGCTAATGCAACGCCTATCACCATTAGAATTTCATTTATCCAACTAAATCCGTCTTTTAGCATTTTGACGAAATTTACAATAGATAAAATTGTTCCGGCTATTGTTGAAAAAGCAGAACCGATTGTTGCTAATAGGTCTGCTGCCCCTGTTCCGAATGCAGCCGTTATTGCATCGCCCAAACTTAAACCACTGAATAATCCATCTATGAGTAATCCAAGATTTGTTGATAGTGAAGCAAAAATGGTTTTAAAAGCTTGCATTATTGCCGTTCCAATGCCAGCTCCTTCTACAAGCTCAAATCCAATTTTTGAAGCTATTGCCTGTGCTATCGCTTTTGATAATGATTTTCCAATAAAAGCGAGTGCCACTGAGCCTAATTTTAACGAAATTATCTTTCTTATTAGCAATGTGCCAACTATTATCTCAACAGTTTTGATGTCTAAATTGCTTAAAAAATCCGTAATTCCTTTGACTACATCTTTCCACGACACATTTTTAATTGCCGTGGTTAGCATGGTGTATATTCCTTGTACCCATGCGTTAATAGTTTTTGCCAATAATGCAAAATCAAAATTCTTAAAGAATCCATTAATACCGTTAGCAATCGACAAGCCAAAATTAGTCCAGTCGAATGTTGTGCCGAATGAATTGAGAAAATGTAAAGCCGTGTTCAGCGAGCCGGCTATTGTTGCGCCTAAATCGTAAAAGAGTCTTGGGCTGATTAAGCCGTTGAGGAAGTCTGCAAGGCCTTTTCCAAAATTGTCAGCTTTCTGATAAATCTTCTTCCAATTAATGCTCTCCATAGCACTTGCAAGAGCATCACCGATGTACTTTCCGAGTGAGTATAAATCTTTGATTGATGATTTGTATTTTTCGAGCAATCCATCTGTCTTTTTCAGCGAGCTATCAACACCACTGCCAGCTCCACCGCCACCTGAACCGCCACTGCCCGAACCGCCGCCACTGCCACTGTCGCTGTTATCGTCAAGTGCGTGTATCTCATCTATGCTAAGCAGTGTCTTTTTCAGTTTTTGTGCTTTCTTATTGGAACTATCAGCACTATCGCCAATATCGCCAACTCCGTCAGCTATGTCCTCCATACCGTCAACAGTAGCACCGCCACCACTTATCTCGATAGTCCAGCCGAAGATTGCTCCGAGTGCGTCAGCTACAGTTCTTGTGAAACTGATAACCTTAAGCATTACCTTACTTAAGGCTTGAACAAACGGCTTTAAAGCATTGATTACTACGCTACCTATGATACTGCCCCATGCTTGGAACTCTTGCTTAAGGACTCTTACACTGTTAGCCCAGGTATTAGCGGTCTTAGCAAAATCACCTTGTGCAGCTTGAGTATTAGCCATGACATAATTGTACCTTAAGAGTACCTTTTCAGCTTGCGTCATTGACTTGATATTTGCGTCAAGTCCGTTTTTCATAGCCCACTCTGAAAGTGTGGCTTGTGTTAAATCAAGTCCGTATCTCCTTAATGGTGCAATTGTTCCTGTAAAAATGGATTGTAAGCTCTTTGCAACATCAGCTTGGTCTACATCGTAGAATGAAGCCATATCACCGGCTAGCCTTGTAAGATTAAGTGACATATCAGCCATACTGTCTGCAGCCTTGTATAGCGTGTTATTTTGGCTCATAAGAGCTTTATTTGTTACTGCCGTACCATTTGCCACTTGCTGTGATGTAATGCCTACAGAAGTGCCTAACGCTTGGAAACGGCTTGATATTTGCTTGACTGTCAGCTCTGACATTCCAAAGTCTTGAATTGATGTTTTTGTGAAATCATCAACCTTGCTTGCCATATCGCCAAACGTGGTATCTACTACGTTTTGAACCTCCGTTAATTGACTCGCTAAATCAACTGCACCGCCTATTTTCCCGACAGCTCGCATAACTAACCAATATGTTGCGTAAAACTTACCGATAGTTGAAGCCAAGCCCCTAAATCCACTTCTTGTACTCTTAATCGACTTAGTTGTGTTCGAAAAGCCTGTTACGAGCGACCTACTAGCCGAACCGACTTTTGCGCCTTGCTGCGACAGATTAGCAAGTGCGTTAGTCATTTGAATTATGTTATTACTAACCCTCGGCGCGCTAGATAATGTTGTCATTACCTCTTTCAAGGCACTGCCAAGGTTTCTTATGTTGTCCGCAGCATAACCGGCTGATTTTGAACCGAGTTTTGAGATTGAAGCTGTTAGCTGTGTAATCTCTGCTGATTGCTTTGATATGCTCGCAAAGCCCGACAATTCTGTTGCCATGCTCTTTAAAGCACTTGCCGAGCTGACAAGCCTTGCAGTATCAAGGTTGCCGAGCTTTTCCATGTTGGTTGCAATCTTGCTAAAGGTACGTGTGTCAATACTGCTCACGCTTCTAAGTGATGTTGCAAGTTGTGACATTCCACTCGCAAAATTGCTTATGCTTGCACCATTGAGGGAATTGAGAGTATCTCCAAGCCCTTGCAACTTAGCTTGTAAATTGCCTATGGCTCTAGTCGCTTGTTGTGCGTCCGACTTGATTTGAAGCTCAATGCTCTCTGCCATTTTCTCACCTCCCTGTAATAAAAAAGAGCTACCCTAAAGTAGCTCTCATGTATTTAGTCTTTGAGCAGATAGTATGTTGTAATCAATCCAACATATCCATCTTGCTTAAGACCTCTATTCTTTTGAAATACCATGACACATTTAGTGAGATAATCCGTCCACTTGCCGTAATCAGTATCAAGCTTGTAAAAATGATACTTGTCATGCAGAGTTTTTCTTAACCACTTAATGGCTGTCGGGCAGTTATGCTTCTGTCCACTCCACAGATTGTGATTTTTAGCAAATCTCTGTGAATTGGCTCCAAACTTGCCATCTTCTTTCAGTGCATCAGCTCCTTTGAGGTCGAAGCCTACATTCATAGCGTGCTGCCATTTTCTTACATTATCATTGTCGAGGTAATATTCCTCATTGCCTTTCCAAGCGTTATCCTTTGCCGGAGTTGCTATTGGTGTCGGATTATTCTTTATTCCGTCGTCCTTATCAAGCTCAATATAGAGTAAGTTAGCGTCAGTACTGTTATTCAGACCGCTACAAGTAAATGCGCTTGAATACTGCCAGCCATACAGTGGATGCTGTATAACAGGCTTCTTTGCGCTGTTAGGCTCATCACCAATAGACATTCCCTTAGTTGACGGATAACGCGCAATCCAAAACGGACAGTTAATCTGATTTGCGTATGGTGCAATGCACTGATTGTAAAAGCTAAGTCCTGTGTATACACCGAAGTTAAGCCCGGTACTTTTGATAACGCTCTGATATGTGTTGATAATATCAATAAGTGTCTGTCCGAGTCCTTGCTGACATTTATCTTCAACATCTAACCAAACGAAAGTTTTTCTTCCGTTAAGTACCTCAATCACTCTCTGTGCGTCTGTCTTTGCCTTATCTACTGTTGTAGCGTATGAGTAGTTGTAAACACCTTGTATTGGCATTCCTACATCAGTACAGCCTTTCCAATTTTGCTCAAAGGTCTTATCCGGATTAAGGTCTTTGCGAATTATTTTAAGGATTGCAAATTGCACTCCAGCCCACTTAACCTTACTCCAATCAATATTTCCTTGATATGACGATACGTCAATTCCTTTATATGCCATATTTTCACCTCATTAATCAGGACTTTCAGGTAATCCTGACTGTCTTAATGCGTTAATTCGTTGTTTCATTTCGTAAACGGCAATTTCCTCATTAGACTCTTTGTACTTAGGTTCGTTATCTTTTGAGTATTGCTCATTTAATGATTTTTCGATGTATTTTGCTCTTGCTTTGTTGCCGTTTAAGGCTCTGTCGATAGCTGTAAGAGTTGCGCTTAGTCCGTATGTGCCCCACCAAGCCCACATGTTAGAATCGGTTTCTTTTTGTGCAAGCATATAAGCCTTTGAATAAGGCTCCAAATCAGCCGGACAAGACATATCTATGTCCTCAACACTAAATCCATAGCCTTTAGTTGCTAAAAGCCAATATGGGCGGATTTCGTTGCAATATACTTCCCATGTAAGTTCTTTTACTTCTTGATTGGTTTCTTCTTGGCTGTCTGTACCTCTTTCGCCAGCATCTTCGATAAAAAACTGTTTTTCTCCATTTCAGCCGACAAATCATTGTAGAGCGATTGTAAATCTCCACCCTCTTCATTCTCTGGGTCAAGGTAATCGTCAAGTAAATCGTATACCTTTTCGAGCTGTTTCTCTTTTGCTTCTTTATTGTCAAAATCAAAGCCAAATTCGTCAGCGTGGAATTTCTGCAAACCTACGAGTAAAAACTCCGGTAAAAATTCAAGCATGTTGTCAATGACTTCAAGCCCCTCACCCTGTTGCTCCATTCCTACGAGCCTTGGGATAATTTTATTCTTAACTACCGGTGCATATCCGAATTTAACTGTGTATTCTTTTCCGCTTAATTTAATTTTCATTTTATCTTTCCCTTTCTCCCTAATTTATATAGGGAAAGAGGCAGTATTAAAACTGCCTCAATTACCTTACTATATTGTTTCTTCAAGTTCGCTGTTAGCCGTGCTATCATCATAGCCAACCGCTACGGCTTTTTCCGATTGGCTCATGATTTTTTTGTGAGTGTGATTGTTGTTGGATAGCCTTGGTCGTCCTCTGTTACCGCAACATCGTAGTTATCCTCAATCCACTTAGGCACTGTCTGTACTGATACAGTCGCAGTTCCTGTTAAGTGGTCATCGGAAGCCTCACCCGGGGCGAATGACTCCTGACCGATAAAAGCGCAGATACCTTCTGAACCTTTTCCGTCTGTACCATAAAGAATGATGAAATCGAGCTTCTTACCCTCGTTAGTTACCATCTCATCTTTGTACTTCTTCTCAAAAGCTCCCTCAACTTCCATTGAACCGGCTGAACGTCTGCCCATTTCCTGTGTCTCTACTAAATCTTCAAGAGTTGAAGTATCTACCATGTTCTGTGAACCGAATGGTGAGGGAATTGTTTTTGCTCTAAGTAAGAGCTTGTAAGTTCCAGCCCAATAATCGCCACTTGTGGCAGAACCGGTTGGCGTCTTGTAAGCAATTCTACTTTTTAATCCTGTTGCCATTTTTATTACCTCCTAATTTTTCATAAAAAAATAAGAGCCAAAAAGCTCTTATAATCTATCATTCCAGTCGAATGACCGCCTAGCACGTAATGTTGCAGTCCATAATTTGCCGTTTTTCCTAGCGAACGGGGCTGTTGTCAGCTTGAATGACATAGCTTTGTATTCATTAGCCACTGTCTGCGCCACATTCAAGGCTTCTGAACGGCTTTTATTCGTTGTAACAATTACTTGTGCCGTAAATAACACTGTATTTATTCTTTCACACTCTAAATCCTCATTCTGTTCAATAGGTTCGAGTGCTTGAATCAGCACTGTTGGGAAACTAGCCGCTGCACTGTCCGACTGTTCCTCTTGTGTGAATTTTAGCTTGGGATATTTAGTTTTCAATTTTTTCTCACATCGGGTTTTCATAATCGCATATGTAAGGTCTTCAAGGTCATAAGCCCATTGATTTTGACTCGCCACTTTATCACCTCAACTAAAAAATTTTCCGTGCCGTTCTTATAATGTCATTTTCCATTTCTGCAAATGCGTGATACATCGGCATTGTAGGTGTAATGCCGTATGAATGGTGTAATTCTCCGCTTTCGTCTCTCCAATACCAACCCTCGCTGTCAAATGCGTGTGTCTGCCCTGGAAAAGTTCCTTGACCGCCTCTTGTGTCATTGAAATGTGGTTTAGCTTTCCAGCCCGAGCCGTATTCAGCCATAAGCAAAGGCGATACATCAACTGTTTTGAGTCCGTCTGCTGTTTGCCATGTGCTTTGTATCTGCCCTGTTTCGGTAGCAAGCACAATGGCCGTACAGCCGTCTGTTGTATCTTTAATTTCGTAACTAAACGTGATATAGTGTCCGAAATTGCCTGTATTTGCTCGTGCTACAGCAATGCCATTACTAGCAAGCTCTTCGACAAATGCTATGCACTTGTCCTGTAGGCGGTCTTTATATCTTTCAAGCTTGTCTATCGCATCTTGTATAGATTTTTCTGTCAGAGAAACGTCAATCTTCACAATTACACCTCTTTCACGACTGCTTTGAGCATGTATTTAACCGAATAGAGAGAGGGTTTGACTCCCACTATTGTAAAGTCTGCGGAAGTTGAATCAACTAATCCGTTGGCATCCTTTGTAGGCTCGCTATCGAGCCAAATAACATCGCCCTTTTTAAAAGGGTATTCTCCTCTGTCTGTCAGCAAAACAGCGTCAAAATCAGCCGTATTAAAGCCATATTCCTTGTTTTGTGCTTCTCCTCCGTCAAACGATATATTTGCCCGAAAATCAACCGGCTCTGAAAAACCTGTTTCCTCATGGGTGTAATATATCTTCTCTCCGTCCTCTGTTTCGTAAAACTTTAGATTTCCGTCCTCGTCTTTTTCATAGACTGTGACTGTTTGACCTTGAAGCGCGTATTTCATGCCCTGTTTATTAATGTCAAGCATTTTTCTTTATCTGCTTGTAAATCTGATTAACACCGGTACTTGCCATGCCCGACACAATGCCAACTGCTATTGCATCAAGAATGTTGTTTGCCGGATAACCGGGAATTACAAACATTCCAACAATACCGAGCACTCCACCGGCTACACCTACGATAATAGGAATAACATTATCTTTAACCTGTGGTATCTGCTTTGAAGCATATCCGATTAAATAAGTAATTACCATAATAGCAACTACTGTAGGTACTTGTGTAAAGTCCATCAGCTTTTACCTCCTTTGCCTAAATGGATTTCCTCAATCTCATTTTTCATTTTTGTTACCATGCCATTGCCTCCGAGTGCATGATATGCGTCATACATCTCGCAAAAATTCTGATACGCATATGAGGGAATTTCGCCAAGCTTCATGTACTTGTCATGGTATTCGATAAGCTGTACTCGTAAAAGTAACATTGTACCTTTTCCGTTTGCTTGTCGTAGCTTCTTTTCCTCTTCAATGCGTTCATTTCTTTCTTTTGTGTCTATTGCTTTTTGCTTTTTCTGCTCTTGTAAAAGCCAAACAATATAACCCAAAAGTGCTGTTAGGATAATTGGCAAGGCAATAATGTATGTCTGATAGATTAAATTATTCATCTTACAGCCTTTCGTCTTTAGTAATTGGCACACCGCCCACCACCACTTAATGTGTACCGCCTGCTACCACTTTACCGACATCAGTAAAATGGTAACGCACAATCTTCTTTTGCTTATAGCACTTTGACAAAAGGGAAAACTCCGACAAACAGCTTATCTCTGTCTTTCCATGTACGGCTTACTCCACCCTCACTCAATGCGCTCATGTAGTTCTCGCCGGCTTGTGAATGGTCGTAGACAGCAAGATTGATAACGACATTCTCAAACTGCTTTAAATCGGCAGTTATATCATCATCAGTGAAAGTGTCCGGATAACACCTTTTTGCTTTTACATCTTCCGTAGCTTGCTTAATGAGCTGTTCAATGAGTGGGTTATCTTCCTTTTTATCGAATACAACCACATCAGATGTTGTATAATCGTCGTTTGTGACAGTTTCGATATGATATTGTTTAAGTCTGATTTTGACTCGCTCTAATGTGGTGTATTCCATGCCAAGCTCCTTATAATCCAAACTTTTCAATTAACATTTTCTTCAAGTCGCTGCCATTTATTTCTGTGGCATTTTCAATACCATTTTCGCTCGCAAGCTTCTTTAAGTCGGCTGTTGACATTCTGTTAATTTCCGTCTTTGTGTATGGTGTTTCAGGTGGGTTCATAAAATCAGAAGGCACCGAATTGCTATTGCTTTCCGGCACCTCGTCTCCGACTTTATACCACACTCCATCATGCTTTATAGAGTGCGTTGCTATCATAAGCCTTAATCCTCCTTAACTTTGAGAACCATAACGCTATCCATACCCTCGAATGTAGGTAATCCAATCATAGATACGATACAGTGAGTATTGATAGGATGATTTGTAGCGTATGTGTATACAGATACACCGGTCTCAACAAGTGAGAGGTTTCCGTCTGTGATACTTCCGCTTCTTTCCTCTGGAGTCTTACCGAATGTGTAATCGCCAAGGAATACTCCGGCAGACTGTGCAGATACAATGCCTGTTGGTACAAAGTACTGTGTCTGTCCTGACTCGTCAACATAGAGCTTATCGTATACTTCAATCTCGATACCATATCCTCTAAGGTATTCAGTAACCTGTCCTTGCTGTAATCTGATACCGCCATTGTAAGCTGTGATACCGAGTACCTGTTTCTTTGTGTCCTCTGCCTTAAGCACCATTTCCCAAGTCTCTGTATTCATGGTGAAACGTGTAAGTGAGTAGCCTGTAGCCTTTGAGAAATCTCTCTTGGTCTTAATAAGGTCGTCAAGTGGTGTGGCTGTATCCGACTTGTCCCATGCGCTTGTGCCTGTAAAAGTCTTGTAATGCTTTGCCGTATGCTCTGATTTCTCATTATCTGCAAGATAGTCAATGTAAAAAGGTTTGTCGCCAATAGTTACTTTTACTCTTGGTACACCATCTGTAGGTGCAAGTAACTGCCAAATCTGTCTCTCCGGCACAACTAATGCGCCCTCGATAAGGTTCATTGGTTTCTTTGAGATTTCACGTAATACGTTATTGGCAAGGCTAGAGTTTTCAGAAGTTCTGTAATTGTCATACTCCTGTTCCTCTTTCTCTGTTACCATATAAGACTCACGATAAAATGGCATTGAGTTCTGAATGTCGGAGAAACCTCCAACATCTCTTAACTCTGCCTGTGCGTCAAAGTTTGAAGCTTTGAGTGATACCGGCAGTCCGTTCTTGCCCTTGATAAATCTAAGGTCGAGTGAGTCCTGTTTACGTGTTCCGAATTTCTGTCTGCCAAGATAAGGGTCAGTTCCTAATGTCTTCTGATAATTGTTCCACATTACACCGAGGCTTCTCGCTGTAAATGCTTCTGCTAATGGTAATGCCATGTTCTTCTACCTCCTTTTAAACCTGACTTGCTACAATCTTTGGTGCGCCATAGAAAGTAACTCTAGGTGTTGCAGTTCTAGCTTCATCTGCGATTGAAAGTGACTTAACTTTCTCCCAATCAATAGTTCCCTGATATACATATGTTCCAGGTGCGTCACCCATTGTTACATCCACATCGTGTAACAGATAACCCTTGCACTCTGCATCATTGCTTGGGAATGGTGTACCGGCCGGTACAATCTTCATTCCGTTTTCATCTGCACTTGTTTTCATTGTCTGTGGCACAAGGCACGCTGCACCCTCATAAGGGAAAAATTTTAAAATTCCTTTACCCTGTGTAAAGTCTCTTACGATTGGTTTTCCCATCGTTCTACCTCCTTTTAAACCTGACTTGCTACAATCTTTGGTACGCCATAGAAAGTAACTCTAGGTGTTGCAGTTATAGCTTCATCTGCGATTGAAAGTGACTTAACTTTCTCCCAATCAATAGTTCCCTGATATACATATGTTCCAGGTGCGTCACCCATTGTTACATCCACATCGTGTAACAGATAACCCTTGCACTCTGCATCATTGCTTGGGAATGGTGTACCGGCCGGTACAATCTTCATTCCGTTTTCATCTGCACTTGTTTTCATTGTCTGTGGCACAAGGCACGCTGCACCCTCATAAGGGAAAAATTTTAAAATTCCTTTACCCTGTGTAAAGTCTCTTACGATTGGTTTTCCCATCGTTCTACCTCCTGTTTTAAATTACATAGCTGTTTTGGCTCTCTGCGCTTGCAACTGTGCCGAATGAGATTTGTTCTGCATTCGCTACATCTGCCGGCTTTGAGTCGGGTTCATTATTGTTACCGCCATTGCTTGGATTAGGAGTATTGTTGAGTGCATTTTTCTCATACTCTGCGATTGCATTGGCTTTCATGTCGGAAATAATCTTGCCAAGTGATGTTGTGTCAAAAGAGCCATCCTCTTTTACTACTGTCTTTGCTTGTTCTGCCGTAATGCCAAAATCAGACATTGCACTCTCTCGTAAGTCTCTGACAACATTATCTTTCTGTAACTTGGCTATTTGCTGATTGGCTGTCTCTAAGGCTTTGTTTGCCTTTTCAAGTTCTGTCATGTTGCCAGCCTGCAGCTCATCAAGCTGTGTCTGTAGCTCGTCAGCTTTGTCGGCTTTAGCCTTATACTGATTGGTTTTCTCTTTCTCTCTTGCCATTTCCTCACCGCTCTTGTTAAGCAGATTTGTTATCTGCTCATCCGTTGCATCGGGAAAAAGCTTTAAAACATCATTTCTTGTCATTTCATTACCTCCATAACTCACGCTTTTGTTATCGCGGGTCGCTCCCGCCGAGTTTTTCTGTTGTTTAACGCACAACTGCAAATTTTTGTATATAAAAAGAGCAACCACGCCGATTAAGATGTAGTCGCTCATTTAATATCAATTATTGAATTATAGAAATTTTAAGCATAAAAATGTCCACTCCGTGGTTTGGAGTGGGTAGTGTGAATAATTAACTATAGTATCCTTTTGTTTTTTACTAAGATAGGCAATCTCTGACCGGCCATATTATCGCCTCCTTGTTTATACCGCCTTTCTAAATACCTCTTGTAACTAATAATGTTCCACCACTTAATCCTGACGGTAATCCTGTCAGTTTTCCACCAGAAACACCAAGAGTAATGTTTGTTGATGTTGGTGAACCATAGTATGCTGATTTATAATAATTTGTGCCATTAAAAGCATACATGGTTGTATTAGTAGAACCACCCCACTGTGATTTTGTAGTCTCATATGCATAGCCGTATGCTTTGATTGTCCCAGATGCTGTCTTAAAAGATACTGTTGGGTTTGATACGTCTACAAGATACGCTTCGCAGTTGTTATTAGATATACCACCAGACATGTCAGCAGTTCCAGTAATTTTGAGTCCGTTTGTACTTGTAAAAGTAATACCTTTGCGAACGTCTGCCGGACTTGCACTTCCGAAATAGTCGGCAATGATACTAATTTTGCATCGTTGTTCCTGTCCTTTTAATATCATTTTTTCTTCGTTTTTTGGGTATATCTTCGAATTGATTGTTACAACACGTAATTCACCGTAAGAGGTGTGCGCTTTAATATAATCAAGGTCACTTTCGTTTATCGCGGCATATGTCAACATGTCATTAA
>ERZ773225.1016-NODE-1016-length-36826-cov-3.600528_pt1 | contig 36826 bp, 44 predicted proteins | sample MGYA00580993_ERZ773225 | MGnify/ENA primary metagenome ERZ773225 (study PRJEB29015, sample SAMEA2737748) | human gut metagenome | biome: human gut; feature: human-associated habitat; material: faeces | place: China | collected 2012 ...
GGGAAAAAGGCGGTAGCGTTTGCCGCCACTACTGCTGCTGGTGTGGCGACTTCGTATTATATTTCCCATCCGGATGAAGCCAAGCAAATGGTTAACAGCATTGCCCAAAAAGCCTCGAACGCAATCAACAAGGCCCGTAACGTAGCCCGTGGCGCCCAGTTCCTTCGAAAGATGGGTCTGTGACGCGATCCTATCACGAGCTCATCCGGTATTCGGATTTTCTCGACCGGTTCCATTACCTGCAATGTCACGGATCCGTCGGGGGACCGACATTCGGTTCCGAACGTTGGATGAACCAGCGGTTCTATCGATCGCCCGAATGGAAACACGTTCGTGATTTGGTGATCGCTCGGGACAACGGTTTCGATCTCGGGTGCCCCGATCATCCCATCGCCGGGAAGATCATGATACATCACATCGAGCCGTTGACTCCTGATTCCATAGAGCACGGCGACAATCTACTGCTCGATGTGGACAATCTTATTAGTTGTTCTCTTGCGACACATAACGCCATTCATTTCGGCGATGACCGAATCGCGCGTCCGTTGACGGAACGGCGTCCCAATGACACGTGTCCATGGAAATGAGAGGAGTCATCATTGGAAATCACCTCGGTCTCCACGAATGCGACGACTCTTTACGTCGGTGAACAATTGATCGTCACCTTTCAGGTGATCGATCGCATTCTCGATAATCGCGGGAATCCGATTCTGGATTCCTCCGGGAATGTCATTACATCATTCTAGATCTTTTGGAGGATAAAAATGAGTGCAATCAAAGAAGCTTACATCATGTTCAACGACCGGAAGGTCGTTGCGCAGTATGATGAAAGAACCAAAACCTGGACCGCCACAACCAACGCGCCGGCCAATTCCTCGTGGTCTTACCCCGATCATGTTTACAAGGTCGAGATTCACGCCGTCGACGCCGCCAACAACGAAGCGACGATGACGTCGGCGGATCCCACCTATGGTGATCAGCTGAAGATCCGTGTCCTGGAGAAGTCCAAGCCGACCGCAACCATCGTCTCCCCGACCCAGAGCTCCGTCCTTGGTGCGAGCGAGCAGGATATTGTTCTGGAGATGTCCGACGCCGGTGGCTCCGGGCTCAACGAGACCACAGTGGTCTTCACGGTCAATGGCGAGAGCCACGTCGGAGACCTTTCGTTCACGGATCACGAGAGCAAGCGTCGCGCTACCTATCATGCGACCGGTCTCAACGACGGTCAGAACACGATCACCTTCCAGGTCACGGACAACGATGGCAACGTCTCGGAACTGGCGACCACGACGTTCGTCGTCTCCACGACCGCTCCGTCTCTGACGGTCGACACTCCGACCGATGGTCTGATCACCAACAGCAACAGGCTGACGGTCACCGGCTCTACCACGCCTGGTTCCGATGCCGTGACCATCGCCGATGTCAAGGTGAACAACGCCTCTGTCGAACTGTCCGGCGACAGCACCAAGACCTTCTCCCACGAGGTCACGCTTACCGAGGGCAAGAACACGATCACCGTCGTGTCGACTGATTCTATCGGTAAGGCCACGACCGTGACCCGTCATGTCACGCTCGACACCAAGGCTCCGATCATCACCGACGTCGTCGCCGAGGCTACCACGGTCGACTCCGGCGGTATGATCAAGATCACCTTCAAGGTGACCGATGCTGCGTAAGGAGTGATTGATGATCGTTCGTTGTTGGGGTGAAGTTGACGGCGAACGCATCGATTTTTCTCCTATCATGGACAGGCCGGGTCACTGGGAGGGTTATATCTCTTGGCGACCCGGACCTCTTGATATCGAGATATGGGCGGAAAACGATCGTGGCGCCAAAGGTCATATTCAGTGTCAGGTGCAGATTCGATATTTCGAGAAATCGGATACAGTCGTTCGAATCGTTCTTTGCCCATATCATATTCGACTTTTTGCCGAAGGATACCGAGGGGAATTGCCGATGAAATCAGTGAGTTTTGATTTCGGAGAGAAGAAGAAGGTTCTTCTCGATATTCGAAGCACCAATAATACGCCGTTCGAGATCACTAACGCCTCGTGGAGTCTTCTATGCGGAGACGAGGAAGAATCCCATGGTGATTGTGAGATCAATTACATCAGGAAATACGAGTATGAGCTCTCGTCGTTGATACAACCGATGCGACCGAGATGCCTCTATCTCCTGAAGGTGGAATACGATATTTTGGATGAGCATTTCATCGAGTATGTGAAAGTGAGGGTTGGTCCGAATGAGTAGCATACTGAATGACGTAAAGAAAGTCATCGGCATCGATAAGGATTATAACGATTTCGATTCGGATCTGATCATGTTCATCAATTCCGCATTTTTCAATCTTCGTCAGTTGGGCGTCGGTCCCAAAGAGGGATATTCCATCTCCGGAGAGAAGAACGACTGGTCGGAATTCACTGCTGATGAATCGTTACTGACTGGAGTGAAACCGTATATTCAGCAAAAGGTTCGTCTTCAGTTCGATCCACCGACCAATTCGTTCCTTGAACAATCGATCCGGAAGAACATCGAGGAGTATGAATGGCGTCTCAACATCCAAGGGGAAGGAGGTTTCAATGAATGAGCTCTATCACTTCGGCGTCAAAGGCATGAAGTGGGGTGTCCGCAAGGATCGTAAGCGATCGGTAAGTTCCAAGCGTTCCCGATCGGACAACGAGGATTACACGGAGAGTCGAGACCTTCTCAAGAAGTCCCCGAACAAGCTGTCCAATGCCGAGCTCCGCAAGATCAACGAACGACTCAATCTCGAACAGCAGTATTCGAATCTGACGACAACTCAGAAGCAGAAAGGCAATCGGTTTGTCGACAAGGTTGGCAACCAGATGAAGCAGACCGCGGCCAACGAGGTGTCGAAGCAGTTGATGAATGTGGGGAAGATTATCCTCGGAGCCGGAATCGCCTATGCGGCCAACAGGGCCCGTGGGAACGGACAGTCATATTCATTCAACTTCGCTCGCAGGCAGATCGGTCGGTGATGCCTAATGAATGTCGTTACCGATGCATTGGCACACGCATGGAACGCGTTCGTCAATCCGTCCTCCGATTTCCAGTTGTCCGTCGGATATTCCTCGGCGCGTCGTCCTGATACGCGGGTCTTCACCCGAGGCGTCGACCGATCGATCATATCCTCGCTGTACAATCGCATCGCCATCGATGTGAGCGCCATCGAGATCCGGCATTGCCGTATTGACAAGATGACGCAGCAATATCTGGAGACGATCGACGACGGGCTCAATCAGTGTCTGAACATCGAGGCCAATATCGACCAATCAGGCCGTGATTTCATCATGGATGTCGTGATGACCATGTGCGATGACGGGGCCGCGGCCCTGGTGCCGATTGACACCACGGTGAATCCGATGAATTCGAATTCGTTCGATATTCAGACCATGCGCGTCGGTCGTGTTGTTGAATGGTATCCTCGGGCCGTTAAACTTTCGGTCTATAATGATGCTCCGAACGCCGGCCAGCGCGAAGAGATCGTCATGCCGAAGTGCAAGGTGGCGATCGTCCAGAACCCGCTCTATCAGGTGATGAACGAGCCGAACTCTACCTTGCAGCGTCTGATCCGAAAGCTCAATCAGCTCGATACCATTGACGACAAGGCCGCGTCCGGCAAACTCGATCTTATCATCCAGTTCCCGTACCAGATCCGCACGGAGGAGAAGAAGCGACAGGCCGAACTCCGCCGTCAGCAGCTGGAGGATCAGCTCAAGGATTCCGCCTATGGCGTTGCGTACACCGACAGTGCCGAGAAGATTACCCAGCTCAATCGGAGTCTGGATAATCACATGCTTCAGCAGATCCAGAATCTGACGACCCAGCTCTACGGTCAGCTCGGCCTTTCCGAGGCCGTGGTGAACGGCACCGCCTCTCAGGAGGAGATGCTCAATTACCATAACCGCACCTTGGAGCCGATGATCTCAGCCATCTGCGATGCACTGAAGCGAACCTTTCTGACCAAAACCGCTCGAAGTCAAGGACAGAGCATCGAGTTCTTCCGTGATCCGTTCAGGTTGGTTCCGGTCGCCGATCTGGCGAACATCGCCGCGGCATTCACGTCCAACGAGATCATGTCGTCGAACGAGTTCCGTTCGATCCTTGGTTTCGCCCGTTCCGAAGAACCTCAGGCGGATCAGTTGCGCAACGCCAACATCAACCCGCTCGGCACCGACGTGACCGCACAGCAGCCGGAATCCACAGAAGAACCAACCCAAGATTCAGCACAGCCTTCCATTCAGGATGTGCTGAACACCCCAATGGAAGGAGACAGTCAAAATGGGGTATGATTTCAGTGGTTACGCCACGCGGAACAACATCCGTTGCTCCGACGGGCGAACTATTCTGAAGGACGCCTTCGCCGATCAGGACGGTCAGAAGGTGCCGCTGGTCTACCAGCACAACCATAGCGACATCGATAACGTGCTCGGCCATGCCGTACTGGAGAACCGTGAGGATGGCGTCTACTGCTATGGTACGTTCAACAGCACGCCGATGGGTCGCGACGCCAAAGAGCTCGTCAAGCACGGTGACATCACTGCACTGTCGATCTACGCGAACCATCTGACCGAACACAACAAGAACGTCATGCACGGTAACATCCGCGAGGTGAGTCTAGTCCTTGCCGGCGCCAATCCCGGCGCCTACATCGACAATGTCACACTTCAGCATTCGGACGGAACTCAGGATCTTCTGGATGACGAGGCCGTGATCTACTCCGGCGAGGAGATCGTGCTTGAGCATGGCGATGAGGAAAGCGAGGATGACATGCAGCATGCCGACGATTCCAAAACGTCGACCGCCAAGACTGAGGACGATTCGTCCGAGAAAGCGTCGGACAAAACGGTCCAGCAGGTCTGGGACACTTTTACCGACAAGCAGAAGGACGCTGTATATGCTCTTATCGGCGCGGCCATTGGTGGTGCCGAGGAGAGCGTTGCACAGTCCGATATTTCGCATGCCGATGACGAGTCTGACGATTCGTCTTCCGGCGAGACCGTTCAGGATGTCTTCGACACGCTGAACGAGGAACAGAAGAATGTCGCCTATGCTCTGATCGGCCTCGCCGTGGAGCAGGGTGATTCCGACACTGAGGACAGTGACGGAGAGAACAACAATAGCGCCTCCCATTCGGAGGAAGAAGGAGATATTATGCATATGAACGCCTTCGAACAGGCCGGTGCCGAGGATGAAGCTCCGGTCCTGTCCCACGACGACATGAAGGAATTCCTTACCGAGGCCAAGGACTACGGCTCGTTCCGTGATTATTCCGAGAAGTGGATGCAGCACACTGGCCAGAACTATGGCATCGAGAACATCGAAGTGCTCTTCCCGGATGCACGTCAGGTCGGCGACGAGCCGTACCTGTACAAGCGCGACACCGACTGGGTCGATGTCGTGCTCAATGGCACCCGTCACACCCCGTTCACTCGTATTAAGACCTCGTACGCTGATCTCACCGAGGACGAGGCCCGTGCCAAGGGCTTCACGCTTGATCGTAACAAGAACAAGCGTAAGATGGATGAGGTGTTCAAGGTCTACAAGCGTGTGACCACCCCGCAGACCATCTATAAGAAGCAGCGTCTCGATCGTGATGACGAGATCGACATCACCGATTTCAATGTGGTCAACTTCCTGTGGAACGAGATGAAGGTCATGATCCGTGAGGAGATGGCCCGCGATATTCTGATCGGCGACGGTCGCTCCGCCTCCGTTGAGGATCATGTCAACACCGAGAACGTCCGTCCGATCGTCGGTGATGATGATCTGTACGTCATCTACAACGATGGTGCCAATCCGGCCACCGACCCGACCGCGTTCGTCGATCGCGCCCGAAAGGCCAAGGTCGGTTATATGGGCTCCGGCATGCCGACCCTGTTCCTGTCCCCGAGCCTGCACGGCGAATTGATGGTGCAGCGCGATAAGGTTGGTCGTCGCCTGTATGACACCGATGCATCGCTGGCGGCCGCTATGGGCGTTTCCGCCATTGTTGAGGTCCCGGTTCTTGAGGGCTTTGAGATTACCGATGAGAGCAAGGTTGTTGATGGCGTGATGGTGAATCTGCGCGATTACACCATTGGCACCGATCGTGGCGGCGAGCTGACCCAGTTCTCCGATTTCGATATCGACTACAACCAGCATAAGTACCTCATCGAGGCCCGCCTGTCCGGTGCATTGACCATGCCGAAGTCTGCCGTCGTGCTCACCCACCCAAAAGCGTGAGCCCGTCGGGTCCGACCGTTCTGGTCGAGCCGATGACGGGCACCGAGACCGCCTATGAGAAGAGGGTCTCCGATCTTCAGGATGACGTTGTCATTAACACCAATCGGAAGATCGATGGCACGCTCCATTACGTGACCGGATATACCGGATTCAATAGCTCCGAGCCAACCGAGCAGGAAGGTAATTACCTTGCACTTGATTTCTCGGACAATTGGCTTGGCGATACCGATCCAACGACGTTCACGGTCGAGCTCAAGGGCGGGGCCAAGGGACCGGTGACACTGACGGATGGTGATGCCTTCTGCGTCTTCCGCGTGACCAATCCTAACACTCAGAGCATCGAGGTGGTATCCACCGATTCCACCGGAACGACCACGGTCAGGTATTCTCTGAAGGGTCTTACCTTGGAACCGAAGGCCTGAGATCGCCATGACGAGGTTCTGCGGGAAGATCGGATTCGGTATAACTGGAGAAACCTCGCCGGGCGTTTACGAAGATCGGATCTATGAACAGTTATATTTTGGTGACGTCACGAGGAACTCGAGACGACTCGAGGTCTCGGACGCCATCAATCCGAACATTACCGTGAACAATCAGATCTCGATCCTCGCGGACGCGTATGCCTGCGACCATTTCTTCGATATGAAGTACGTATGGTGGATGGGGACGCGCTGGACTATTTCCGAAGTGGAAGTCCGCCGTCCCCGTCTTATCCTTACCCTTGGGGGAGTGTATAACGATGGGCACGAGGCTACAGCTCCATGATATTTTAACCGATATCATGGCCGAAATCGATCCAGCATATGCTAACGGCCATGTATATTTTCAGCCGCCTTCGACAATTTACATGAATTATCCATGTATTGTCTATGAACGCAATACGGGTGATACTCAGTTCGCTGATAACTATCCGTATATTTTCAAGCTTCGGTATCAGATTACCGTAATCGATAAGAATCCGGATAGTTTGATTCCGAGCAAGGTTGCCGCATTGCCGTTATGCACAATGGATCGGCATTTCGTCAGCGACAATCTTCATCATGATGTATTCAATTGCTATTTTTAAGGAGCTAGAATGGTAGCACTTACTTGGGATGATACCGGCAAGCGCCAGTATGAGATGGGTACGGACCATGGCGTATTGTACCCGATGACGACCGGTGGCGCTTATGGCGCCGGCGCGGCTTGGAACGGCCTGACCGCCGTCACCGAGTCCCCTGATGGCGCCGAGGCGAACGACATGTACGCCGATAACATCAAGTACGCCTCGCTGCGTTCCGCCGAGACCTTTGGTGCGACGATCGAGGCCTATACCTTCCCGGATGAGTTCATTCCGTGCGATGGTGGCGCCGAGGTCACCGATGGCGTGGTCTTCGGCCAGCAGTCGCGATCCAAGTTCGGTTTCTCGTACCGTACGCAGATCGGCAACGACGTCAGCCAGGACGCCGGCTACAAGCTGCATCTGGTGTACGGCGCCACCGCCTCCCCGTCGGAGAAGTCGTATGAGACCATCAACGATTCTCCGGAGGGCATGACCTTCAGCTGGGAGATCGACACCGATCCGGTCACCGTGGAAGGCCATCCGGAACTCAAGCCGGTGGCGTCGATCACCATCGATTCGACCAAGGTCGATAAGGGTAAGCTCGCCGCGCTTGAGAAGAAGCTGTATGGCGACACTACCGGCGAGCCGACCCTGCCCCTTCCGGGTGAGGTCTATACCATGATGTGGACAGAGTTGTAACGGAAGTGAGATGTGCGAATGCTCGAATTGACGGTTGAAGGTGAACTCTACGACGAGTCGGAGAACGAATTCATCACTGTAGAACCGCGAATCGTTCGATTCGAGCATTCGCTTCTTTCCGTTTCAAAATGGGAGTCGATTTGGAGAAAACCGTTCCTTGACGACGAACCCAAAAGCATCAAGGAAACGCGGTCATATTTTCGTTGTATGGCGATCGATGATATTTCGGACACCGAACTCGATCTGATCATGCTCAATCATTTTTCCGAACTTAATCATTACATCGAATCGTCGCAAACGGCAACCACGATCAATCACATGTCCAAAGGGCGTCGTTCATCATCCAAGGTGACGTCCGAACTTATCTATTATTGGATGTTTTCCGCTGGAATACCCGCGCAACCATGCGAGACGTGGCATCTCAGCCGTCTTATCACACTGATCGAGATATTCGGCGTCAAGAACTCGCCGAAAAAGAAGATGTCAAAGTCTGATGTTTCGAAAATGTACAGGGAGATGAATGCCCGACGTCGAGCAGAGACTGGGAGCAAGGGATGAAAGGAGTACTCATGGCATTGAATGGTATTGATATTGCCAGCTATCAGGCTGGTCTTGATTTTTCTAAGGTTCCTTGTGATTTCGCCATCATCAAGGCGACTCAGGGTACCGGTTACACCAACCCGGATTGTGTCCGAGCGGTTGAACAGGCCATGTCTCTCGGTAAGGGAGTTGGCGTCTATCATTATATTTCCGGTGGCAATGCAGTCGCCGAAGCAAATTTCTTCATTAATTCGATCCTTAACTGGATCGGCAAGGTGATGATCTGTCTTGACTGGGAACTCGACCAGAATTCGGCATGGGGCGATGAGTCCTATCTCGAGCAGGTAATCAATCAGGTTATCGCACGAACCGGCGTTCCTCCGATGATCTATGCGCCGGCATCCCGTTACAATCAGGTCGCTGAGGTCGCTAAACGTCATAACTGCGGACTGTGGATCGCCCAGTACGCCGATATGAATCCAACCGGGTATCAGAATATACCATGGAACGAAGGCGCTTATACCTGCGCCATCCGTCAGTATTCGGGCTCTGGTCGATTGAACGGTTGGAATGGCGATCTTGATCTTGATAAGTTCTACGGCTCGTTGGACGACTTCCGGAAGTATTACGGCAGCTCGTCGAGCGCTCCGTCCAAGCCATCGACTTCGGGTCCGTCCGGCACCACGCTTCAGCTGGCGACGTGGACGATGGAAGGTCTTTATGGCAATGGTGCGGATCGTAAGAAGAATCTCGGATCCCGATACGATGAGGTGCAGAACTTCATCAACCACATCGCCTCCGCCGATGTCAACACGCTCGTCGATGAGGTCTATGCCGGTATGTATGGCGACGGCTTGACTCGTCAGACCGTGCTCGGCTCCCGCTATGACGAGGTCCAGGGTGCGATCAACGCCAACTCCGCGCAGTATTACACGGTACAGTCCGGCGACTACCTGGGTAAGATCGCCATTCAGTTCGGCACAACGGTGGCTCAGCTCCAGGCGTGGAACAACATCGCCAATCCCGATCTCATCTACGCCGGTCAAACCATTCGAGTCAAGTAGGTCAAAATGAGGGTGAATTTCGAAGTGTCTGGCGGTTTCACGAAGACCGAGCGGTTTCTCAACCGCATGAAGCGTCGTGAATACCTGAACGTGCTCGATGAGTTCGGCCGTGACGGCGTTCAGGCACTTCGAAACGCCACCCCGGTCGATTCCGGTGCCACGGCCGAGGCGTGGGATTACGAGATCAAACGCACCCGTAATTACACCGAGATCGTCTGGACCAATTCCAATATCAACGACGGCGTACCGATTGCCGTCATCCTCCAGTACGGTCACGGCACCGGTACCGGAGGCTATGTTCAGGGTCGTGATTATATTAATCCGGCGATCCGACCCGTATTCGATAAGATAGTCGAGAAGGCTTGGAAGGTGGTGACTTCTGCATGAGCAGCATCGACGAACGCGTCGTAAAGATGCGTCTTGATAACAGCCAGTTCGAGCAGGGTATCAACAAGACCTCCGGTCTTCTCAGCAAACTTAAGCAGGCATTAAACCTCGACAAGTCGGTCGAATCGATCAACAACGTCGATAAGGCCGTAAGCGGCGTCAGCTTCAATCCACTGACCTCCGGTCTTCAAGGAGTCCAGTCCGGCTTCAACGCCATGGGTGCCGTGGCATTCTCCGTGCTCAACCGCATGACCAATGCGGCCATTGATGCCGGGAAGAGTATCACCAATGCATTGACCGCTTCGGTCCGTGACGGTTTCGCCGAATACGAGACCCAGATGAACGCCGTGCAGACGATTCTGGCGAATACCCAGTCAAAAGGATCGACGATCGACGACGTCAATTCGGCACTCGACACGCTGAACACCTACGCCGACAAGACCATCTATAACTTCACGGAGATGACGAGGAACATCGGCACCTTTACGGCTGCCGGTGTTGATCTTCAGACATCGGTGGATTCGATCAAGGGTATCGCCAACCTTGCGGCTGTTTCCGGTTCGAGTTCCGCTCAGGCCTCTCAGGCCATGTATCAGCTGTCCCAGGCAATCGCCGCCGGAAAGGTCCAGCTTATGGACTGGAACTCGGTGGTCAACGCCGGTATGGGCGGCGAGGTCTTCCAGAATGCCCTGAAGCGCACTGCCGAGAACTTCGGCACCAACGTCGACGGTATGATCCAGAAGTACGGATCGTTCCGAGAATCGCTGACCGAGGGCGGATGGCTCACTACCGATGTCCTTACGGAGACGTTGAAGCAACTTTCCGGAGCGTATACCGAAGCAGATCTTGTTTCTCAGGGCTATACCGAGGAACAGGCCAAGCAGATCGTCCAGTTGGCCAATACGGCCGAAGGCGCCGCAACCGACGTCAAGACATTCTCTCAGTTGATCGATACGACAAAAGAAGCATTGGGGTCTGGTTGGACTAATACTTTCGAAATCATATTCGGCGACTTCGAAGAAGCCAAGGAACTATGGTCTAGTGTTGCCAATGTTATTTCCGATGTCGTCAATCGATCGTCAGAATCGAGAAACAACCTTCTTCAGGGATGGAAGGATCTCGGCGGAAGAACCGAACTGATTGAAGGCCTGTCCAACGTCTTTGAATCCCTCGGTAAGGTGTTATCGACCGTCGGTAATGCGTTTCGGAAGGTGTTTCCTCCGACAACGTCTCAGCAACTTATGGACATTACCAAGGCGTTCACTTCGTTTACGGAAAGCCTCGTTCCTTCCGAATCGACGCTAAACAAGATCGGCCGAGTTGCTGAGGGCGTCTTCTCCGTCTTTGATATCGGCGTGCAGGCCGTCAAGGCTGTCGGCGAGGCCATCTCCACGGCATTCGGATCCGACAGCATGGGCGGTTTGCTTGACAATCTGCTCGATATCGCCGCCGGATTCGGGGATTGGCTTGTCGGACTTGATAATTCGATCAAACAGTTTGGCGTATTCGAGGGTGCGGCCAAGGCGGTCGGTTCCGCCATCAACGGCGTGCTCGGGGTCTTCAGTTCCTTCACCGGTGGAATCTCGTCGATGGGATCTGCCATCGGATCGATCGCTTCGACAATTGGATCCACCATCGGATCGATCGCTTCGACAATTGGTAACACTCTTGGTGGAGCGTTCGAACGGGTCAAGAACGTCATCAGTGATGTCCTGACGTGGATCACCGACAACATCTCCGGTGGTGATATTTTCGCTGGCCTCGCCGGAGGTGGCATCTTCCTGGCCGCACAGAAGATCGGCGGGGCGTTCGATAAGATCAAGGAGGTCTTTGAGGACCTCTTCGGTAACGGGGCTGAAAAGCTCAAGAAGGGTGCTGGCGTATTCGATGAGATCCTAGGCGGTCTTCAAGAATCGTTGAACGCATTCACGGGAAGCGTCAAGGCTTTTACTCTTGTAGAGATCGCCGGATCCATCGCGCTGCTTGTTAACTCGATGGAGAAGATCGCTGCCCTCAATGGTGGTGAAGTCGTTGGCGGCGTTTCGGCCATCGGCGGCATGATGACCGAGCTTAACATCAGTCTTAAATCGATCACGAAGACGATAAAGGGCGTTAAGACCACCGATCTCATCAAGACCGGTGCGGCCCTCATAGAATTCGCGAAGGCTGTGGACATGTTGGCCGACGCCATGTCCACGATCGGTAATCTCAAGTGGGACGAGATCGCCAAGGGCCTCACCGGCATGGGCGGCGCCATGGCGGAGCTCGTCGCTGCCGCCAAGGGTCTGAGCTACGCCAAGGTCGATCTCAAGACGGCAGGCTCGCTTATCGCCATGGCCCAAGCGGTCAAAATGGTGGCAGATCCGCTCAAGAAGCTCGGTAACATGAGCTGGGATCAGGTCGGCAAGGGCCTATCTGCCATGGGCGGCGCCCTGACGGAGATGGGTACGGTCACTGGTCTTCTCGGCCGATTCGGCAAGCACAACATTTCCGCTGCTGTCAGCATGGTCATTACGGCCAAATCCCTTGGTGATATCGCAGATGCATTCGGGTCGTTCTCCAGCTATGACTGGGGCGAGATCGGACGTGGTCTTACCGCCATGGGCGGCGCTTTGGGCGAAGTCGGGCTCGTTACCGGCGCCTTGGGCAAGATTGCAGGATTCTCTGGAATTCTAGGTAGCGGTTCCATTTTCATTACAGTGCAGTCCCTTGGTGATATTGCCGAAGTATTCGGTGAATTCACTCAATACGACTGGGGTGAAATCGGACGTGGTCTGACGGCCATGGGCGGTGCTTTGACCGAGGTTGGTGTCGTATCCGGCGCTTTGGGTAAACTCGCTGGTTTGTCCGGAATCATCGGATCTGGCTCCATAGTTCTTACTGCTCAGGGTCTTGGGGATATCGCATCGGCGTTCGGATCGTTCACTCAATACGACTGGGATGAGATCGGACGCGGCCTTGCTGCCATGGGCGGTGCTCTCGGCGAGATTGGTGTCGTATCTGGTGCATTGGGTAAACTCGCGGGTTTGTCTGGATTGATCGGAGCCGGCACGATCAACCTCACCGTGCAAGGTCTTGACAAGATTGCCCAAGCGTTCAATTCGTTCTCTCAGTATAGCTGGGACGAGATCGGACGCGGCCTTGTTGCTATGGGCGGTGCCATGGGTGAGGTCGCCGCTATATCCGGAGCGACAGGTGCCCTGACCGGAATCGCCGGTCTGATGGGTGCCGGTACGATTACACTCGCTTCACAGGGCCTGATCGATCTGGCGACCGCATTCGGTAAGTTCGCCGAATTCAATTGGGATGAGATCGGCAGGGGTCTGACGGCCATGGGCGCCGCGATGGGCGAGACCGCGCTTGGCGGCCTGCTCAACACCTTCTCCGGATTCGGTGCCGGTGCCATCGAGCAGATGGCCGCTCCGCTCGGAACACTCGCTGATTCCATTAAGAAGTGGGAAGGCGTGGCCGTTCCGGACGATCTGGCCGATCAGCTCGGAAGGATCGCCGATGGCGTAGGCAAGTTCACGATGGCTGGATGGGGCAGCGATACCGTTGCCAACATCGCCCAGCCGATGAACGTCCTCGCTGATGCGGTGGCCAAGTGGTCGACGATCACGTTCCCGACCGATATCGCAACGCAGCTTGGCTCGTTGGCCAGTGGAGTCGAGGCGTTCACACTGGCCTTTGCTGGTGGATGGTCGCTCAATGCCGTGGTCGGTCCGCTTGGAACGCTCGCCGATTCCGTTAAGAAGTGGGACGGCGTTGAGGTTCCCGGTGGCATTCAAGGCAATCTCACCGCTCTTGCGAACGGCGTGAAGGCGTTCACGCTTGCATTCGCCGGCGGCTGGTCGATTGACGCCGTCATTGGCCCCTTGGGACAACTGCCAGGGGCCGTTAAGAAGTGGAACGACGTGGAGGTTCCTGGCGGCATTCAAGGCAATCTCACCGCTCTTGCGAACGGCGTGAAGGCGTTCACGCTGGCCTTCGTTGGTGGATGGTCGATAAATGCAGTCATTGGCCCTTTGGGACAACTGGCAGGGGAAGTCAAGAAATGGAACGGCGTTGAGGTTCCTGGAGGAATTCAAGGCAATCTTACCGCTCTCGCTAATGGCGTGAAGGCGTTTACTGGTATTGGATCCGGGATCGCGGAATCCATGTCAAATGCCGCTTCCGGGGTTCGATCCATTGCTACGGCGGCAACTAGTTTGTCGGCGGCGAACCTGTCTGGTGTATCGAAGCAGATTTCGACATTCGTGAGTTCGTTGAATAACACGCAGTCGATTACCAGCACATTACCGGCTGATATTTCGGCGTTCGCAACTCAGCTGAATTCCGCCATGGTCACGTTGGGTAATGTGGTGTCGACCAATGGATCGACCATATCCACTGGATTCACACAATTCAAGGCATCGGTTACCAATGGATTGTCCGGTGTTGGATCCATCGTCAGCCAGAACATGTCGAGTATGTCCACCGCCATCATCGGCGCCACCTCGACCATCAACGGCGGATTAGATTCAATCATCAGTGTCGTGCTGGCCTTCGCCGGAAGTATGGGGAACGCCCTTAACGAGTCGACGACATCGACGGCGGCCGGACTTCGGACCACGGTGGACAGGATCAATTCGTTCCAGTCGCAGTTCCGCACGGCCGGTCAACATCTAGCCGATGGTCTGCTGAACGGTATGCGATCGAATTCATCACAGTTCACCGGAGTGTTCTCATCGTCCGTCAATCAGGCAGTTAACGGCGTCAGAGCCTATTATAACGGATTCTATGACGCCGGACGATATCTCGTTGAGGGATTCGCTAACGGCATCAGGAATTACGCGAGCTCGGCGGCCACCGCAGCGGCCAATATGGCCAGTTCGGCCAAGACGGCTGCCGATCGCGCCTTGGATATCGGTTCCCCATCGAAGATCATGATGCAGGTTGGTCGATTCTTCACCGAAGGATTCTCGATCGGCATTACTGATCGAGAGGACATGGTCAGCGATTCTTCCGAGAAGGTCGCGCAGAAGGCAATATCCACGTTGAATGACATGCTGGCGACGTCATCGATCGACGATCTGTTCGACGCGAGTCCGACGATCACCCCGGTGCTTGACCTAAGTGTCATCAGCAAGCAGGCTGGATCGATCGATTCGATGTTGTCGAGATCCATCGCTCCATCAGAGGCCGAGCTCAGGGAAATCGATCGTCGATTCCGTCAAAATGAGAGTGGTTCTCGGACGGCGGAGAAGGATACGAGCGGTCCGAAGTCGGTCAACATCGAATACAACCAGACGTTGAATTCGCCGACCAGTCTCAGTCGTTATGATATTTACCGACAGACGTCGAACCAACTCAAACTCCTTCGTCAGGAATTGAAAATGTCACCTATAGGAAAGTAGTGGTCTCAATGTTCAGGTCCATGACAGTGATCAATGATCGAAACGAAAGTCTGACCATTTCGCTCGCCGACCCTCGGGAGAGCGGATATTTGATCTCCGGCATCGATGGTCTTGGGCCAACGAAAGCCACTCTGTGGCATTCCGAATCGGTCACCTCCGATGGTTCCGTCTTTAATGGAGCAAGAAAGGAATCGCGTGACATCACCATCACGCTTGCCTATCTATGGGATGCCAATCACAGCATCGAGGAGTTGCGTCATAGGATCTACCGATATTTTCCGGAGAAACGAGCCGTGACGCTCATCTTCGAGACCGATACCAGACGGGTGAAGACCGTCGGACATGTCGAGAACAACGATGTGGCCATATTCACGAGTCAGGAGGCGTCGGCAATCACGATCAGATGTGCGGATCCGTGGTTTGAAGACGCCTCCGAGGTCTCGGAGATCGTCACGCAGTTCTCGACAGTGGAGTCGCTGTTCGAATTCCCGTTCCCGATAGCCGGCGACACCTTTGAATTCGGCAATATCAGCATCGATCATTCGAAGATCGTCCAGTACGACGGTGAAGCCGAGGTCGGCGTCATCATCACTGTCGAACTCACCGGACCGGTTTCTAATCCCTCATTCTACAACGAGGATTGGGACGAGTCGATCCTGATCTACACCGATAAGGTTAAGAGCATCATCGGATCCGATCTCCAGTCGGGGGATCAGATCATCATATCGACCGTGTCCGGAGAAAAATACGCAAGAATCCGTAGGGAGGGCATCGATTACAACGTTCTCAACGCCATCGACAGGGCTGTGAGTTGGATTACACTGTATCCTGGAAACAATGTCATCACCTATATGGCCGAATCAGGTATCGATAACATGATGGTGTCCGTATCCAGTAAGATTCTTTACGCCGGAGTGTGATCATGGCGAAACGAATGGAATTTTTCGTACTGGACAAATCGTTTAAGGTCGTCGACATCGTCGATGAGTTCGAATCGGTTATTTGGACCGAGCGGTTCTCGGCTTATGGCGATTTCGAATTCTACGTTCGGGCGAGTATCGAGAATATCCAACGGTTCCCGAAAGGATATTATCTGTTCTATCCCGATTCCGTATCGACTATGGTGATCGATCAGGTGAAGATCACCAGCAATCTCGAAGATGGAGATCATCTTGTCGTGAGCGGTCGTTCCTTGGAGTCGCTTCTGTTGAGACGAGTCATTCCGAAGAAAGTCACGTACAAAGGCGATATTCAGATCGCGATTCAGACGATTCTGAACGAGAATGTTATCAAGCCAACGGAAGCACGACGGAAGATCGACAACTTCGTTTTTGAAAAGAACAACGATCTTCCTGACACTTCGTCGGAGACCGATGATGGATACGAATTCGATGGCGATACAGTATACGACGCCGTCAAGACGATTCTCGACTCCAAGAAATACGGATTCCGTCTTAGTTTGGTAACGGCCGACCGTTGGATCGATACGAAAATGACGTTTCGCATCATAAACGGAACTGATCATTCATATGAACAGGATAAGAATCCATATGTGATATTTTCATCGAATTACGGAAATCTGGTTTCGTCGGACACCACTATGGACTATCGCGAACTCTATAATGCCGCATACGTCGGCGGGTCCGAGACACGAAACGATGATGGTTCGACGAAACGTCTGGTCGCTTATGTTCCAAATGAGGACGGATCTATCGGATGGGATTATCACGAAACGTTCTATGGCGGACTATCGGTCCAGCAAAACGATGATGAGGGAAAACCGCTTCCGGATTCCACGGTACTTAACTCCCTCAAATCGGAAGGAAAGAAGGAACTCAAAAAGGTTGGTTCCGGTATCACCTTCGATGCAGAGGTATCATCAACTACTGGCATGGTCTACAACGAAGATTACACTATCGGTGATATTGTGCAATTCGAGAACGCCTATAACATGGCGTATCCGGCCAAGATCACCGAGTATATTCGTAACTGGGATACCAATGGATACAGCGAGTATCCGACATTGGAGACGATCGTCGATTCCTTGACATCGATCGATGATTCCTCCGGATTACCGATTCGAGATTCCACCGACAACACCTTGCATTCCTCGGTGAAGATAGACAATTAACCAGAAAGGAGTAAGCCATGGCCGTTACCTCAGGATTTTTCAATTCCTCGAACCATGATCGTGTGTACAACAATATTCAGATGGGGCAGCTTTTCGATGGCATCATCAACGATGGCGTGCTTCCGAATTTCCAGGACCATCTGGTCGTTAAGTCGGGAAGCGGCATGCAGGTCATTGTCGGATCCGGTCGAGCCTGGTTCAATCATACATGGACCTATAATTCCATCGATCTTCCGTTGACGATCGATTCTGCGTCGGCCACTCAGGACCGTATCGATGCCGTGGTGCTTCGGGTCGATACCTCATTGGCGGTCAGGGCCAATAGTATTCTCATCAAGAAGGGAACGCCAAGCGGAAGTCCACAACGTCCGACTATGACCAAGACGTCGAATATTTCCGAATATCCCTTGGCGTACGTTAAGGTCGCTCATGGTGCCACGAACATCACCTCCGCCGACATCACCAACGCCATCGGTACGAGTGCATGTCCTCTGGCGACACTGGTCGAGAACACCTTCGACGCCGATACCATCATCAGACAGTGGCAGGCGCAATTCGACGACACCATGGAGTCCAACAAAAAGCAATTCGACGACACCATGGAGTCCAACAAAAAGGAGTGGCGCGAGCTCATCGAGAGTGTCGTGACCGATCCGTCGGCCATCACGTCGATCCCCAACTCCGTCATCGACGACATGTTCGTTATTCACTAAGGAAGGAATCATCATGAGAATTTTGGACCAAAACGACAACGAGATCCAGCCGGAGGACGTGGACTATCGTCTCGGCAAGCTCTCCGATGACAAGATCTTCATTCAGCACCACGATGCCGTCGAAGCCGTTGAGGAGCAGGGCCATTACGAGACCCTTCAGGAGTATCCGAACGGCGGTAAGGACGTCGAGTGGAAGGTGGACGTTCCAGGCGTCGAAGCCAAGGAAGCCTGGGACGAATACGAGGATATTCAGCGCTACACCAAGTTCACCGCTGAGGAACTCAAGGCCAATGCCGAGCGTGAGGCGCAGGCATTGGAACAGCAGGAGATCCAGAAGGCCGTCATGGCCGCCGTGCCGATGCTGATTCAGCCGATGCTGACCAGCATGCCGGTCGAGGATCTGAAGGCCGTGTCGGCTCTGGTTCCGGAGTGGACTGTCGGTACCGAATACAAGACCGGCGATATTGTCCGGTATAAGGGCGTTCTGTACCGTTGCCTTCAGAACGACACCGCCCAGGAGATCTTCCCGCCGGATACCTACATCTCGGGATGGAAGTGCGTCGATGAGCCGGACGAGCATGGCATCCATCCATTCAGCCAGCCGCTTGGTGCTACGGACACCTACATGAAGGGTGACAAGGTGTCCTTCGAAGGCGCCTATTATCAGTCGAACATCGACTATAATGTCTGGTCGCCGACCGCCTATCCGCAAGGCTGGACCAAGTTGGATGGCACCGGCGAAAGCCCGGAACCCGGTGGCGATAATGACGAGTATCCGGCATTCGTCCAACCGACCGGCGCCCATGACGCATACAACATCGGCGACAAGGTGACGTATAACGGCCATCGCTACGAGTGCACGATGAACAACAACGCCTATTCGCCGGATGCCTATCCGCAGGGATGGAAACAGATCGACTAAGGAGATGACGTATGGCACGTCTTAATACCTACACCCGCACTTCGCAACCGTCTGATTCGGACGTGTTCGTCATCGATAGCACGACTGGTTCGGCGGGCACCAGGACGGTGCTTTGGTCCTCGATCAAAGCGCTGTTCGCCGCGGCCAAGCACAGTCACGCCGCTTCCGACATCACCAGTGGCACACTGGCAGTCGACCGACTTCCCACAATCCCGTTGTCCAAGGGAGGCACCGGAGCCACGTCGGCCGCGACGGCCCGTACGGCTCTAGGTGTCCAGAATCCTCCGACGGCGCCGGTTGTGCTTACCAATCAGAACCTGAACTCGTACAATACCGAAAAACAGTGCGGGTATTATTACGCCGGTGGCGGCAATACTGTATCGAACAAGCCATCCGGCGTCGAGTACTTCGGCATGTGGATGATGCATACGGCGTCGGACGTGTTCACCCAGATTCTGTACGATAATAGCAACAAGATCTGGACGAGGTCGTATTCTACTGCTAATTCCGCATGGAGTACGTGGACCGCTCTGGTCCGAACGACCGATACGATCGCCAAGGCCACCAGCGCGACGAACGCCACCAACGCGACCAACGCCACGAACGCCACCAAGGCGACGCAGGACTCCGCCGGTCAGACCATCAACACGACCTATGTGAAGTCCGTCACCGCATCCGGCCGCACGGTCACGGTGACCAAGGGTAACGGCACGACCTCGACGTTCACCACGCAGGATACGACCTATTCCGCGGCCACCCAGTCGACGGCTGGTTTGATGTCGGCTGCCGACAAGAAGAAGCTCGACGGTCTGTCCGGCGATTACGGTTCGGCCATCGGAACGGCCACGTCCTCGAAGGACGGCCTGATGTCCAAGACCGACAAGGCCAAGCTCGATAAATTCCCATTGGATGGTATGACCCGCATCAGCGAGGCCACCATTGACGGCATGTTCTAAGGAGATATTCATGGTAAGCTACCTTGATCAGGATGGGGTCCAGCATCTCGTAAATAAAATGCGGGACCGGATGTACCCGGTCGATTCGATCTATATTTCCACCAATTCCACCAGCCCGGCGTCGCTGTATGGCGGCAGTTGGGAACGTTACGGTAAGGGACGAACCCTGGTATCCGTCAATGAGTCCGATACGGACTTCACGGCCGGCAAAACCGGTGGAAGCAAGACACATGAAGTACGTGTCCGTTTAGGCAACATCTACGGCCTGGCAGGCGTATCATCGAAGAATAACCTGTCAGGAATTTCCGTCGATGGCGGCAAGACCTATAGCGGATTCACGAATTTCAATGGTAGGCAAACAGTCGAATCAGCCCGAGGAATGGATGGTTCGTTCGGTCCCATGCAGGTCGAATACTATGCGGCGATTGGCAATCTTCCGACCTTGGACCCATACGTATCTGTGTATATTTGGAGAAGAACCGCCTAGGCCGTTCGACGCCATACATACACAGCGACGTATGGTTCCATCGAGCTCGCAGAATCGGAATGTCCGACGATGGCGGCTCCCCAGTTTGAGTCGAATGAACCGCCATTGATATCACCAATATGTCGAACATCGCCCTTGAACGAGGGAATACTGACACGTCGCACGACGGTGTTCTGTCCGGAAAGTGAGACCTGTGCGCTAAGAGTGCCTGGATTATGATTATGTGTCTTGCTTCCACCGGTTTTGCCATTACTCCTCCGAGCGCTTCCGCAACGGGTTTCCATCCTTTTCCCGTTCTCGACGGGCGTCCGGAGGAGGGTTCTTTTATACGCATAAAGGATACATCGAAAGGAGTCCATCATGCCCATGCCTCAATACAACGGCCCCACCTACGGATACAACCCGTACCAGACCTATCTGCCACAGTCTCCGTGGCAGGGCCCGCAGCCGTACACGCAACCGCAGACGGCGCAGTTGCCCGTTCAGCAGGTCCAGACGCAGGCCAACCCACCTCTAGTCGGTCATATCGTCACGGCGAACGACCAGATCCCCGTCTCCGAGGTCCCTCAGAACGGCACTCCCGCATATTTCCCCATGCAGGATGGTTCGTCGATCCTCGCCAAGTCGTGGCAGCCGGATGGCACCATTGCCACGGTCCGTTATATTCCGGAGGTCCAGCAGTCCCAGCCTCAGGAACCCTCGCAGCAGGACGAGATCCTCAGGAGACTCGAATCCTTGGAGGGCAAGATTACGCAACTCAATATATAAGGAGGAACTATCATGTTCGCTTCGAATAACCTCAGCGCCGCCGACGTTGCGGCAGTCACCGGCGGGAACCGCAACAACGGTTTCGGCGACGGTGATGGCTGGTGGATCATTCTGCTGGCCCTGCTGTTCGGCTGGGGACGCAACGGCGCGTTCGGCGGAGGCTACGGCTCCGGTAATGGCAGCTGTTGCGCCCCTGCGACCTGTGCCGGGCTTCAGGCGGGCTTCAACAACCAGTCCGTCAACACCATGCTTAACGGCATCAACTCGGGTATCTGTTCCCTCGGATATGATGTGGCCAGCCAGATCAACGGCGTGAACACCAACATCATGCAGAATAGCTACAATACCGCGAACGCGATCACCCAGGCCCAGTTCGCCCAGCAGCAGTCCGCAGCCGCCCTTCAGGCGCAGCTGGCCGATTGCTGCTGCCAGAACCGCGAGGCCATTTCAGGCGTGAACTACAACATGGCGACCAGCACCAACGCGGTCACCACGGCGATCTGCAACGCGGCTCGCGATATCACCGAGAATCAAAATACCAACTACCGTCAGCTGCATGACGAACTGGTGGCCTACCGTATGGAGGATAAGGACAACACCATCGCGGAGCTGCGCTCCCAGGTGAACGCCCTTAACCTGTCGGCCTCCCAGTCCAACCAGAACGCATATCTGGTCGCCCAGCTGAAGACCCCGGCTCCGGTTCCGGCCTACACGGTGCCGAACCCGAACGGCTACTACGGTTGCCAGCAGAACTGCTATCAGTCCTGCGGCTGCTGAGCCACGGAAAGAAGGTATAACCGATGATTGTTCTGTCGAATTCCGCCGTGGAGGTTATCCCCGTCGGCGGGACTGTTACCTTCAACCTGACGGTGGTCCACACCGGATGCGACCGCAACGGCTGCGGCGGGTCCGAGTATCATCGCCAGGGGTCCGGAGCCGTTCGGTTGCGTGGCCGAGGGAACCGATGCGGCCAGGCGAGCATCTTCGATCTGAGCTTCAACGGCAACGTCACCAGCGGCACCGCGGGAACCGAGGTTCAGCTGGCGATGACCATCGACGGCACCCCGTTGGCCGAGACTGCGATGATCGAGACCATCGGCACCGCCAATTCGTACCAGAACCTCGCAGCCCGGACATATCTTAAGGTGTGCCCAGGCGAGGACGTCACACTGTCCGTGACCAACACCGGAACCGAACCGGTGACCATCGACGCGAACGCGGCATTCACCGCTCGCAGGATCGCATAAGGAGGCTGCCATGACGCATATGACTAAGGATCTCGACGGCATCTGCGACATGAAGGACTCCCTCATGCGCAAGGTCCGCGGGAAGATGGACGATCTCGACGTCGAACGCAGCACCATCCAGGACGTCCAGGGCATGGACATGATGATCAACATGATCCATCACCTGGCCGAAGCGGAGAAGTGTTGCTGGGAGGCCTGCTACTACAAGACCGTCGTCAAGGCCATGAAGGAAGGCGACGATCGAGAAGACCACGACGAGGACGAAGACGATGACGAGGAATGGATCGAGCATGACGACATGCCGAACCGCAATCGCACGTCGTCCGGTCGTTTTCGTCGCGGGAACACGGTGGGCCGCCGATATCCCGGCAACGAACGTCGCGACTGGGGCGGTGACATGGGCTCCGATGGCGGCACGATCCAGCATGGCGACATGACGACCATGACCCCGGACGAGCAGCTCAACCACCTCAAGATGGACGTCGAGACCATGTGGAGGGACGCCACTCCAGAGCAACGCAAGCGCATCAAGGAGAGTCTCACCAAGTGGTCGACCACGTTGACCGTTTGATGCGGAGGTGACTGAATCGATATGAACCCATGGGTCCAGACGATCGTCACCGTCGTATGCTCAGTGTTCGCTTCATCTGGACTCTGGGCGTTCGTCACCACGGTCATCAACAATCGCAAGAAGAAGGACGATTCGGAGGACGAACGCATCGAGGCCATCGAGAAGATGGTGCGAGGTCTTGCCCACGCCAAGATCGTGGAGGTCGGCAAGCATTATCTGGAGCAGAACCGTATCACTCTCGATGACCTCGATGAATTCAATCACTACCTCTATTACCCATACAGCGCCATGGGTGGAAACGGCTACGCCAAGAAGGTCGCCGAAGAGGTCAACAAGCTTCCGCTCGATATCGTTGAAACAAGAAAGGAGGAGAGATGACAGATCAGAATACCGAACCGACTCCTCCGGAGTCGACCGATGAGGTCTTCGATCCCGATTTCGTCCAGCAGGAGATCATCCCGCTGCTCATGTCGGACAAGACGTACGACATCATGAAGTGGATCGTGCAGTATATTCTTCCCGGTCTTGGCGTGCTGTACGCCATCATCGCCGGCGCAACCGGACTTCCGTACGCGGAGGTCGTGCTGGCGGTCGTGATGGCCGTGGACTGGTTCCTGGGTATCATCCTGGGCATCAGCACGAAGCAGTACAACAAGTATATCGCCAATAAGTGATATTTCCTTTCCATAAGGTTAAGAGGTCGTGATCATATCATGGCCTCTTAATTTTTGGCCTTCGCGCCCAAAACATGCCTTATAGTGAAGCAACCGAACAAAGGAGAACACTATGAAGTTCGAATCACAGCATCGGAACATCAACAAGGCGTTCGATGACAATATCGACGCGGCGTTGGCCAATATTTACGGAGCGGTCGATGACAATCACGCCCGCATGGCCGTCGATGACCTCAAGGTCTTGGTAGAAGCGAAGAAGATGTATAACGAAGATCGCAACGCCATGATCGCGAAGGTCGTCGGGGTCGGAGGGACGTTGGTTTGTCTGGGACTGATGTTCGCATTCGAGACCGACCACGTCATTACAACAAAGGCGCTGAGTTTCATTCCGAAGCCGAAGATCTGACGACAGACGTTCAAATACGAACGGAGATTCAGGATAAGGGTCCATGGAAACATGGGCTCTTATTTTCTCGCGTCCGAAACATGGACTATAGTGAAGGATAATTCATTATAGTAAGGAGTTACCATGAACGACAACGAAAACAAGATGAACAACGTCAAGCAGTTCATCAACGAGCACAAGACCGGTTTGATTATCGGCGCTTGCGGAATCGTCACACTTGCATTCGGTGCATATTGCTATCGTTCCGGCTATCGTTCCGGAAGGATTGATCAGTATAACACCGACGCAATAGGATGCGCAATGCAATTTAATGAAGCCTTGAAGACGCTCGATGATGAAACGAAAATGACTGTCGTCAATGCTTTCAACGCCGTTGCATCAAACACTTTAAGCAAGTAATGTCAATTACACCAACGATATAACCTCATGGAAACATGGGGTTATATTTTTCGAAAGGATTGTGTTATGAAAAAGAAATATGGAATTTTCAACTTCCTGTTGGACCTAGTCCTGACCGGTCTCACCGGAGGGTTGTGGCTTATCTGGATCTTGTTCCGTTTCCTTAGAAGAAACTCATGACTCCATGCGTGTATAGGATCGATTATGTCTTCGAACGATATTTTCCGCAATATTGGAGCGAACGGCTATGTTTCCGAATTGATGGATGGAACCATATGGTGGTCGGGACCAAATCCGGACTGCTGTGCTATTTCACCGTCAACCATTATTACGGCGGAACGGATGCAGACTTCGATTTCTTCGTACACACCGGACCGAAAAGAAAGAAGGCGATCATGAGCGATTATGTCCATATTTTCCTCATCGGTCCACAGGGATCGGGAAAGACCACACTTGCCAAGGAATTGGAGTGTCGTGGGTATGAACAGATCCTCGCATATACGACCAGGCCTCCACGGGACAACGAGATCGAAGGCGTCGACTATCATTTCGTCACCGACGCCGAATTCGAGGACGCGTTTCTTGATGGGGAACTGACCTGTGTGCGGACATATTCCACCGTCTTTGGCGTGTGGAGCTACGCATTCGCATGGGCGGATCTCTATCGTGCGGTGGATAGTGTCGCCGTCATCGATCCGGAATCATATTTGCGCATCTATGACCAGATCGAGAACGTCTTCGGTATATATCTTGACGTGCCCGATGATGTCCGGAAGGCGCGACTGCTCGTGCGTGGAGACGATCCCAAAGAGATCGATCGGCGCATGCAGGCCGATGCGATGGACTTCACATCGATCGACATGTGTTTCCGAGATGTCTGCAAGATGCGGATCGGCATGGTCCGACGACCGGACATCGAAGCCGATCGGATCGAAGGCCATGTCCGGGAGTTCCGCAGTCGGATATTTCGCGGCGAAAACATGGCATATGATGAAGAGTCAAACCTCTAGGAAAGGATAATATCATGAAAGAACAGTTCGAGAAGGCCAAGAAGTTCGTGGTCGATCACAAGTACGAGTTCACCGTTGGCGCGATCGTCGTCGGAGCCGTTACGGCTTTGGCGATCGTCAAGTGCATCGGCGAACCGGATGAACTGATCGATGTCACCGAACCGGAGGCCATCGAGGACTCTTCCGACGATGTGGATTCCACGTCTGTCGAGGAGTGACATTTTTCAATGCCGTAAAGGCGCTGCGGAAACGTGGCGCCTTTATTTTCTGAAAGGATTGCAATGAAAGCCAAGATCGGATCTTTTATCGTCATGACCTGGATCATATTCATAGCCGTTCAGGTGCTGTTCAGGAATCGTCGATATTTGAGAACGCTTCCGAAAAGCGAACGAAAAGAAGCGTTTCGTTCGATGCTCAAGGAATCATTTTCCAAAACATTCTACGGCGATATGACTTATGAAAACAAAAGGAGCAACCAATGAATCTTGAATCCGTCAAGGATTTCATCAAACACAACGCGGGTACGATTCTGACCGTCGTATCCTGTGCCGGTGTTGTAGGTACGGCCGCATGTGCTGCCCATGACGCCGTCAAGGCCCGCGACGTCATGCTGGAGATCGAGATGGAACATGATGATATGCCGAAGAGCGAAGTCGTCAAGCACGTCGTGCCGTGCTATATTTCCACGGTCCTCATGGCCGGGGCGACCATTGCATGTGTCATCGGCCATCATCAGATCTCGGCCGGAAAGATCGCCGCCTATGCATCGGCATACACCATGGCCACCAAGGCCGCATCGGAATACCGGACCAAGATCGTCGAGGAACTCGGCAAAGAAAAGGCGCAGGAAATCGATGATGAGATCTCCAAGGAACATATTTGCAAGAACCCTCCATCCGATCAGGATCTGATTCCGGGAATCGGTGATGTTCTGTGCTACGATCAGCTCATGGACCGATATTTCCATTCCGATCCGGAATCCATTCGCAAAGCCGTGAATGATCTCAACTACGAGCTTATCAACGGTCCCGGCCTGTGGGTCAGTCTCAATGAGTTCTATGACAAACTCGGTCTCGATCCTGCTCCGATCGGCGAGGAGCTCGGATGGACCATTGACGACCGACTCAATGTTTCGTTTTCATCGATGCTTTCTAATAACAATATCCCGTGTCTGGTCATGCGGTTCTCCACAAGTCCGGTGGCGGATACGACACGCAGGTACTGATTCGTGATGAAATCATGTCATATAATGAAGTGATTCATTAACGAAAGGAACTACAATGAAGGAATCATTTGGTGACGCTCTTGGTAATGCCATCGTCAAGAACCTTGCGAAGAACGCCGATGTCGATCCGAAGAAGATCGCCGTTGGTTTGGTGGTCACGGTAGCCGGAACGGCGCTGACCGTGGTGACCAAATCGGTGACTCAGAAGATCGTCGGAAACGCGATCCGCAAGGCGAATGACCGAAGGTTGGAGACCGAGAACGAAACCGAGGACATTCTCGAATTGGACGACGAATCGTCCGATGAAAACTGATAGACGTATAGGCTCATGGAAACATGGGCCTATATTTTTCAACCATAACAACCATATATTCCAGAAAGGAACCATATCATGATTAAGAAGACCGTCACCTACATCGACATCGATGGCGTCGAGCAGAGCAAGACCTTGCTTTTCCATCTCAGCAATAACGATATCGTCGATATGTTGAAGAACGGTAAGCTCCAGAAGCTATCGGATGACCTTTCCTCCGACGACGTGTCGGTGAAGACCACAGCTTTGGAGAACTTCGTCGACATGACGTACGGCTTCCGCTATGAGGAGGAAAAGATCGACAAGGAGACCGGAGAACGTCGCGTGGTGCCTCGATTCCGTCACGCCACGCCCGAGGAGATCGAAGAGTTCCACAAGAGCGAAGCCCATGGTGAACTCATGCTCTCGATGTACACCCAAGATGGAGTGGCCGATTCGTTCGTAACCACGCTGCTACAGAACGCCAAGGGCTGATCGCGATATTCTCATAAACTATAGTGAGGAGGGGATCCACATGAGATCCTCTCCTCATATTTTTCGAAAGGAGTTCCATATGGCGGAAGTAGGCAAGGAGACCTTCGACGTTTCGAGAGAAGCGTTGGGGATTGAACAGGACACGGGCGAGGCAAATACCGTCGCCAAAGTCGTAAAAGGCGAAGTCGTCCAAACGAAGAAAAACAAGGTCCAGAAGGTCGCTGAGACATTTTTCGGCGGCGATCTTCGAGACGTAGCATCATATGTCGTCAAAGATGTCATAATTCCGGCTGCCAAGGACATGCTCTATGACACCGTATCCCAGGGATTCAGTCGTTTGATTTTCGGTGAGATTCGTCCGAGAAACAACTCGGCAAATCGAGGATATACCAGCTATTCATCGATGAGTCGAGATCGTTCAACAGGAAGACGTGCGATCGAAGCCCGAAACCGTAACGACTTCGATGATATTACATTCCGGGATCGTCGTGACGCCGAGGCGGTCATGGACACGTTGCGGGACACCATCGATCAGTATGGTCTATGCAGCGTAGCGGATCTGCTCAAGGCATCCGGTATATCCCCAAGATATACCGATTACGACATTGGGTGGAGCGATCTGGCACGGGCGAGCATCGCACGATGCCGTGATGGCTATGTCCTCAATATGCCGAGAACCGAGAGCTTGCGATGAGCGCATCCGAAGAACGGCATATTCTGGAAGCGTGGCATTCCAATCCTTTGTGGAAGATGAAGGTCGATAAGATGAGTGACGAGCAGGTCATCGTAAAACTCGACCTTCTCCGCAGAGCCAGAGAATACAGGAGGACTCACCATGGCTGAGTTCAGCACCTTCGAAAAGACGGGTCTGTTTCCCATCGATAAAAAGCGATGTATTTCGGATAAGGATCAAAAATCGCTCCGTATCTGGAAGGATCGCGTCCGTCGATATTTTTCCAAGATCGATCAAGAGGCTCTCGACTATCGAGTAAACGATGACGATACCGGCGTCAAGGTGCTGGAAGACGATGGAACGATCTTCGAGATCACCATCGACAAAGGCACCAGTGTGGCCACGGCGCGTCTCTGTCCCAACGACGAACCGTGGTCGTTCGAATACTGAACAATATTCTCGGAGACGTTCCGGAGATCCCCGAGATCATATTTCAACGTAAAGGAATAAACATGAGCGTAAAGGAAACCATCGTACGTTTCGGCAACAAGGCGTTGCTGCAACTTGACAAGCATTCCCCGCAGATTCTCGTCGGCGTGGGCATCGTCGCAGGTGTGGCCGCCACGGGCTTCGCGGTATATTCCACGATGAAGCTGGATACCGTTATGGATCATCATCAGAACAAGATGGTGGATATTTCCAAGAAGGCCAAGGAGGCCGAAAGCGACGACGAGATCGTCTATGACAACAAGGCGCAGAAGCACGACAAGACGATGGTCTATGTCGAGACCGGAGCAGAGATCGCCCGTCTATATATGCCGACGATCCTGCTGACAGGCCTGAGCGTCGGATGCGTGCTGTCCGCACATCATATTCTGGATGGACGGTACATGGCGGCTGCCTCGGCGTTCACGGCCGTATCCAAGGAGTTCTCCGACTATCGAGGTCGTGTTCGTAAACAGCTCGGAGAGGACAAGGAGCGCGATATCTATCAGGGAATCGTCGAAGAGGAAATCACCGACGAAAAGACCGGAGAGACAAAGACCGTTCGCCATTACGACAAGGACACGATCGACCGTGACGGACTGTCCCGATATTTCGACGAATACTCAATCTATTGGGATAAGACCAATCCCGATCAGAATATCGCGCATATTCGCTCGGTTCTCCACCAAGCGAACGATCGGCTCTATGCCAACGGTCATCTGTTCCTTAATGATGTGTATCGCATGCTTGGAATTGATGATAGCAAGGAAGGTGCAATCCTGGGATGGATCGTCGATGATAAGCATCAGAACACCTATGTCGATTTCGGTGTGTTCGGCGTGAATAGCGACGATCCGTGGGATTATAGCAACGGTGAACCATGGGACGGCAAGCTTGGCATCCTGCTGACATTCAACGTGGATGGCATCATCTACGATAAGATTTAATCGATGACATTTTCGGGACGGTCGTCTTCATGATGGCCGTCCCGTTCGTTCAATCAAGGAGTATCCATGAATCTCAAGACCATTGGGTTTGTAGTGGGCGGATTCGCCGCTGGTGCCGCGACGGCGACCGCTGTATTCTACTTCGGTATATACAAGCGGTATATTCCACTGAAGGACCTCGAGCAAGAGATCGCCGATCTGGAACGTAAGAAGCATGAACTTAACCAGCAATTCAAAGACAACCATGAGAAGTTCGTCAACGTCAAGCGGTCAACCGACGAGGCCATTAGGCGCAAGGAGCAGGAGCTTGACTTCTACGACGATCAGATCATCGAGGTGAAGAAGGAATGGGAGGCCGTCAAGGCCGCCAAGACGTATGGCGATCCTAAAGTCACCGAACAAAAGGATATTTCCGATGAACGTGGTGATGAGCTCGACGATGACCCCGTGGGCATCGATGCCGAGGAACCGGATCGGGATAATTTCATCATCGATGACGGCGTTCCGCGATGGGATGGCCCCCTTACCGATGACGAACAGCGTCAGTATGACGAGGCGAACGGGGACGAGCGCATTGAGCAATCAATCATCATGACGATCAAGGCGCGTCGCTGGCATCAGTCCATTGATGATGACGAACCGAGCTATCAGATCTCCGAAGAGGATCACGAGAACGCCCCGTGGTTCATCGATACGGAGAATCTCGATTACTGGGAGGACGATGACGTGCTTGCCCGAGGAATGGAGATCGTTCAGGACCCGGATGCCATCATCAACACCATCGTGCTCAACAGGTTCGGAAGATTGTCGCAGAGTGGTGATCCTAACGTTGTGTGGTGCAGGAATGATATTCTGGAGACCGACTACGAGATCACCCGGCATGACGGATCGTACCAGCACGATGTGCTAGGTATTCCTGAAGAGGAGTCATACCGACCCAAAAAGAGGTTCAATTCCACTATAGCGGCCGAAATGGAGGAGGTCAATGACCGGTAATTCATCGCCATTTTTCAACGCATCATATATTCAATGGCTACGCCATCGTGTGAATTTCGACGAATACGTTGATCTCAGTATGTCTCTTGCAGCCATACCATTCCGTTCCAGTGTCATGATGGATCGGAATCGGATATCCGACGGCGAGTCGTTACGTGATGCATACACACGCCGAACCGGATATTCGTTGGTTGGCGGTATGCGAGGATGCTCGGTCCTTGAGTTCCTCGTCGCCTTGGCCGAACGGGTCAACGATGTTCTTGCCATCGTCCCGGTCGACGAGGCGTTCTCCATGTTCCTTGAAAACATGGATCTGACACGATGCTCGGATGACTGGTTTCTCGACCAGAGAGATCCGGAGTGTTATATTCAGGACCGATGCGACATCATGATGGATCGACAGTACCGACCTGACGGATCGGGTGGTGGACTCTTCATCGTTCATGATGACAAGGATATCCGCCCATCCGAATGGTGGTGGCAGATGCAGTATTGGCTCAACGAACAGCATATTCCCGACATGTAAAGGAGGCGAAGATGGATCAAGTGCAGGTGCGTGTCAAAAAGGCAACAAAGGGCCATGAATCCATATTCGCCGATCCGAAGATGCGAGGGTATCACGATCTGCTCATCAAGGGTGGATCGTTTTATGCGGTGTTCGATCCGGATAGTCATCTCTGGTCGCAGAACCTTCAACGCCTTGGTGAGCTGATTGACCGTGATATTCAGGAGTTCGCTGACTCGTATGAGTCTCCGGACGGTAATGAAGTGACCTGTATGCTTATGCAGAACACCTCCAACGGTTGCTGGAATAGGTATATTTCCGGACTGCGCAATCTGGCCGACAGTGATGCGGTGCTCAATCAGCGAATCATATTCGCCAATGACACTCCGAAGCGCGAGGACTATGCCACCGTGCAACTGGAATACGCGATATCCGAGGGAGACACCTCGGCATACGACCGGCTCATGAATACGCTATATGCCCCGTCCGAACGTGAAAAGCTCGAATGGGGCATCGGCGCCTTGGTCGACGGTAATGATATTCAACGCATCCAGAAGATGTTCGTCATCTACGGTGATCCAGGAACCGGAAAGTCGACGATTCTCAATATCATCGAGATGCTCTTCCCTGGATACATCGCATATTTCAATGCGGAGGAACTCGGCAAGGGATACCAATTCAGCACCGCGTCCTTCAAGAACTCTCCGCTCATCGGTATCCAGACCGATGGCGATCTGAGTCACATGTGGGACAACACCCTGCTTAATCAGATCGCTGCGCATGAGAAGATCGTGGTCAACGAAAAGGGTATCAAGCAGTACACCGTTCCGCTGAAGACGATGCTGTTCATGGCAACGAATAAGCCGGTGAAGATCACTGACGCCAAGTCGGGCATCACAAGGAGACTGATTGATATTTATCCGACCGGCAACACGTTGGAACCGGATGATTATTTCGACTGTATGAAGCAGATCGGATTCGAATTGGGTGCCATTGCCTATCATTGTCGTGAGGTCTACAGGAAGCTCGGGGTCAACCGATATTCCCAGTATCGTCCAACGGAGATGATCGCCAAGACGAATGATGTTTACACATTCGTTCAGGACAACATCGACCTCATGGACATCGATGAGCCAGTGCGTCTGACAGATCTGTGGCGTGCCTATAAGGAATGGTGTGAGGAAGCCCACATCACCGACGTCATGAAACGCTCCGAGTTCATGTTCGAACTGGCTTCATATTTCGAGAACATGGATCGTGGAGCAAGTAAGGCGGTTACCTATCATGGATTTCAGCGAGACAAATTCGAATCGAGAATCGTTGACTCTTCTGACCGACATGCTCGAACATCTGACGACCATGTCTCGTGGCTTCGACTTGCTAAAACGGACAGTCGATTCGACGAACTCTGTCATGATTGCCCTGCACAATATGCTAGAGACGACGAAAGCGGATCCCCGGTTGCCAAATGGGCCCAAGTCAGCACCACACTCAAAGACCTCGACACCAGTCGACTTCATTGGGTTAAGGTCCCGGAAAACCACATCGTCATCGACTTCGATATTCGAGGAGAGGATGGCGAGAAATCGCTTCAGGCCAATCTCGAGGCGGCCCGCAAGTTCCCTCCGACCTATGCCGAGGTGTCCAAGAGCGGACAGGGATTACACCTCCACTATATTTACGATGGAGATGTATCCCGACTCAAAAACCTTTACGACATCCATGTCGAGATCAAGGTCTTCCGAGGCAATTCGTCGCTACGGCGTCTGCTCTCACGGTGCAACGATCATGAGATCTCCCATATTTCAAGCGGCCTTCCATTGAAAGGAGAGAAGTCTATGATCAATCAGAAGGAACTCAAGGATGAACAGCATCTACGCAATGTCATCAAGAAGGCTCTGCGCAAGGAGTGTTGTCCTGGGACCAAGCCGAGCGTCGAGTTCATCAAGAAGCTCATGGACGAGATGTATGAGTCCGGTAAACCATACGACGTCACCGACATGCGTAATGAGATATTTGATTTCGCTTTGCGGTCGACGCATTGGTCGGATTATTGCATCGTTCTGGTGAACGAGATGAAATTCAAGTCCGATGATATTCCGAAGGGAAGTGATCCGAAGAACGCTGATATTCTCACCTTCTTTGACGTCGAGGTCTTCCCGAACCTCTTCATGGTCTGCTTTATGAAGAGCGATTCGGACGTCGTCAAGACATGGATCAATCCTCCGCGGCAGAACATTATGACACTGCTCGATGAGAATCTGGTGGGATTCAACAACCGCAAGTACGACAACCATATTCTCTGGGCATGGGGAGTCATGGGCTACAATAACGCCCAGTTGTATGATCTGTCGATGCGGATCGTCAGCGGAAACAAGAACGCCATGTTCGGTCAGGCCTATAACGCATCCTATACTGATATTTACGACTTCTCCGCCAAGAAGCAGTCGTTGAAGAAGTGGGAGATCGAATTGGGCATCGACCATCATGAGCTTGGAATGCCGTGGGACCAACCGGTTCCCGAGGACAAATGGGCATTGGTGCAATCATATTGCGAGGACGACGTCAGGGCCACCAAGGCCGTGTTCGAGCACCTCAAAGAGGATTTCACTGCACGCCAGATGCTGGCAATGCTCAGTGGCCTGACGGTCAACGACACCACCAACACCCATACCGCACAAATCATATTCGGGAACAACAAGCATCCGCAGTCGGAGTTCAACTTCCCCGAACTGTCCGAGATGTTCCCGGGATATGCTTTTGATCGATATGCACTCAAGGATAAGAAGTCCCAGTACATGGGCGAATATCCGGGAGAAGGCGGTTATGTATTCGTCTACGGTATGGACAACGGATACGGCGATTACAGTTATATGGAGATGAAGCATCCATGGGACACAAACTGATATTTGAACAGGACTGGAAGCCTTGGCCTAAAGATCCTAGAATATTGGTATCCGATGAAGGCGATGTTCTTAGCTATCGCAATGGGTCTTGGAAAAGATTAAAGCAAACCGATAGTGGAAGATATTTGACGGTTGGCATCAACAATCCGACAGGAAAATCATACTTGGTTCATCGATTGGTCGCCGAGACATGGATTCCTAAAGAATCGGAAGATCTTGAAGTCAATCACATCAATGGCAACCGTTACGATAACCGAGTTGAGAATCTTGAATGGATCACCCATCAAGAAAACATCGACCATTCAAGAAAAACCGGCCTCGTTCCAAAAAACTGTTCCACAAGAGTCCGAATTGTCGAAACCGGCGAGGTTTTTGATAGTGAAGCCGAATGTGCCAGAGCCATTGGTGGGCATTACAAAAATATTAGCAGCTGTCTTCACGGATGGCAAAAGACACATCTTGGATACCATTTCGAAAGGGGATGAATGAAAATGCCGGTAGCGACAATAGACAAGATCAAAGTCGTTCCGAGAAGCAGCTGGTATCACTACGCGCATATTTATCATACTGGTTCTCGCCTTGTTCATCCATGGGAGGTAAAAAACAATGGGTAAGGTTTCGAGCTCCGAATCACCGGTTCGGTTCGTCAATGAAAACAAATACAAGCATCCATCACACATCAGCGGAAGTTATCTATCACGATTGTTCCTTCACGGATATTTGATGGCACTTGGTATCGTCAGCACAAAACCAGATCCGAAGAAACGAGCTTTCTATGCTGAAGGGCTCGATGAAATCGATCTCATGAAACTTGTCGACGCCTATAACCATCATCTTGAAGGCAATGATGAACCGCTAATGATATTTGGAAAGGAGCATGCACAATGGGAGACGCATGGCCCATCTTCGGATCGTGTATAGGGCTAATCATCGCGATTGTGATTCTCGTCTTATTTGTTCATGGGAGCGACGATAGATGGTAGAGAAAGAGGAACATCTCGGAGGCATGTTCGGCAATGTCGGACTGCTTGACGTCTCATCCATGCATCCTAGTTCGATTGTTGCTATGAATCTCTTCGGTCCATATACTGAACGGTTCGACGCAATCCGACAGGCCCGTATCGCCATTAAGCATAAAGACTTCGATCGATGCCTTGATATTTTCAGGAAGTTTGTTCCCGAGGAACGTATCAAAGATCTCGAACCCGTGCTCAAGGGTGAGGATTCCAAGGCGCTGGCTCAGGCACTGAAGATTGCCATCAATGCAGTCTATGGCCTGACCAGCGCCTCATTCCCCACCCGGTTCAACGATGCTGCCAATCCGAACAACCGCAATCTCGACAACAAAGTCGCCAAACGAGGCGCCTTGTTCATGATTGCGCTCAAGCACAAGGTACAGGAACTCGGATACACCGTGGTCCACATCAAAACCGATTCGATCAAGATCGCCGATGTGGACCGCGATATCATCGACTTCGTTACCGCCATGGGTAAACAATACGGATACAACTTCGAATTGGAGTCCATTTATGACAAGATGTGCATCGTCAATAAGTCCACCTACATCGCTCATTCAGCCTACGGCGAGCACTGTGGTGAGTGGACCGCTACCGGGTTGCAGTTCCAAGTTCCTTATGTCTTTAAGACCCTGTTTACCAAAGAGCCCGTCGGTCTTGAGGATTTCCGAGAGACTAAATCGGCTCAGTCCAATATTTTCCTTGATTTCGATGAGGGACTTGGACTGGATGAGCATCATTACAGCTTTGTTGGTAAAGTATCGGCCTTTTCCCCAGTCAAATCAGGATGTGGAGGAGGCCTACTGGTACGTGAGAACAGCCGAGGCGGTTACGATGCGGTATCTGGAACAAAAGGGTATCGCTGGAAGGAATACTCGGTCATCCGAGACAATGGTCTTTCTTCAGAGATTGACCGATCGTATTACGAGCGATTGGCCGATGACGCGATCGATACCATCGAACAATACGGATCGTACGAATGGCTGATCGACGAGAGTAGTCCATATTCCTCACCGAATCCGGCATCGAATGATCTCATGAAGGAGCTGGCTACATGACCTGGCCCGAGGCGATCATCGTTATATTTCTGGCCGCTCTCATGCTGGTCATCAGCTGGTTCTGCGATCATCATCATTTCTAAACACTATAAAGGAGTTCATCCATGAGTATCAACTTTATTTTCGGACTGATTCTAGCCATGGTCATCGGAACGATCATCAGTTATCTGGCGACCCAAGGAGCTGACTTTTTAATCCGTTATATTCGCAAAAGGAATCACTGTGAAAAGAACACCTATCTCAAGGATTGGCGTATCGTTGACTTTGATCCAGATATTCCTGCGGTTCAGATCAACGCCGAGGAGTTAACTGATGATGAAGTGATTCTCGATGCGCAGGAATTCTGTAAGGATGATGATCGAATCGTCTTCATCATGGTCAAAACCGCTGATAAGATGAATTTGGTGACCAAGAACGGTGCGTCTGACGCCACTGATATTTACAAAAAGTTCCACAAGGAGGAGAACAATGAGCCGGAAGATGAAGACGTTGATCGGAATGACGATCGCGACGACAATGATTCTTCTGATGAAGATCGTCAGTAGCATCACCTGGATCCAAAATCATGT
>ERZ773225.1026-NODE-1026-length-36641-cov-7.474334_pt1 | contig 36641 bp, 30 predicted proteins | sample MGYA00580993_ERZ773225 | MGnify/ENA primary metagenome ERZ773225 (study PRJEB29015, sample SAMEA2737748) | human gut metagenome | biome: human gut; feature: human-associated habitat; material: faeces | place: China | collected 2012 ...
GCAAGGCTGGGAAGGACAGGGGGGAAGTGCTCCCAAATTCTGAAAAACATGGCCATGCTCAGTGTGGAGAAGGCCGAAATCTCAAGAAAATGCCTGCCCAGCGCACGGAAGGCGAGGGCGTAGCAGATTATGTCTATTATGGGTGTAGCTATAGATGAAGGCAGACCAAACCAGTGGTTCAACAGCAGTATGAGTCCCAGCGCGCCGCCTTCGGTTATGCCGGATTGGTCGTGGACATTGTATATGCCGAAGGAGCATATCGCGGTACCGAGCAAAATAAAAAGAAGCCTCCTTAAAGTAAATATCTCGCGAAGGTCTCTCTTTGCGCCTTGAAGCAAGGTTTTAAATGTCATATTATCTCTTTAGTTCGTATTCGCCTTTCTCTGTTTGTGAAGATTTGCCTATATTATACCCGAAACGCGGCTGAGAAACAAGACCGTGGACATTTAGATAAAAATGCTTTATAATTAAAAATGATGTATTTTGTGGAAGTACACCGCCTTACTTACAAATGCAATCAAGAGAGGTTATATAATATGTCAAAGCCACTTGTGGCGGTAGTAGGCCGCCCGAACGTTGGAAAATCCACCTTCTTCAATAAGGTAGTCGGCAAGCGCATCGCCATAGTAGAGGATACGCCGGGCGTCACCCGCGACCGAATCTACGGCGACGCGGAATGGCTGGATCACCATTTTGCGTTGGTGGACACAGGCGGTATCGAGCCCATGAAGGACGATATAATAAGCACTCAGATGCGCCGCCAGGCCGAGCTTGCCATAGAGACAGCCGACGTCATCATATTCATGGTAGACGGCCGTGAGGGCATAACCGCCGCCGATGAGGACGTGGCGGATTTACTGCGCCGCTCCAAGAAGCCCATAGTGCTTGCAGTAAATAAAGTGGATCACCCGAAGTATGAGGACTCAGCATACGACTTTTATGCTTTGGGCATAGGCAATCCCATAACGATATCCGCCGAGCAGGGCCTGGGCATAGGCGATCTGCTGGACGAGGTGATATCGTATTTCCCAAAGTGCGAGAAGGAGCTGGAGCACGAGGCCATAAATATAGCCATAGTAGGCAAGCCGAACGTCGGCAAATCCAGCCTTGTAAACGCGCTGCTGGGCTATGAGCGCACAATAGTGAGCAGCATATCCGGCACCACCCGTGATGCCATAGATACTCCATTCACATGGAACGGCGATGATTTCGTGCTAGTGGACACCGCGGGTATCCGGCGCAAGCGCTCCATTGACGATGAAACGGTCGAGCGTTACAGCGTCATACGCTCGCTCGGCGCAATACGGCGGGCGGACGTTGTGCTTATAGTCATAGATGCCGCAGAGGGACTTAGCGAGCAGGACGTGCGCATAGCTGGCTATGTACACGAGGAAGGCAAAGCTTCCGTGGTTATAGTCAACAAGTGGGACGTCATCGAGAAGGACACCAACACAATGAACAAGTTCAAGAAGGAGCTTACAACAGATCTGGCCTTCATGAGCTATGTCCCGATGCTGTTTATCTCCGCAAAGACGGGGCAGAGGGTCAACAAGGTGCTGGAAACGGCAAAATATGCCTATACCCAGAACAGTATGCGCATATCCACAGGCACACTGAACGACGTTATATCCGAAGCTGTAACGGTAACCGCCCCTCCCTCCGATAAGGGCAGGCAATTGAAGATATACTACGCTGTGCAGTTCGCCACCAACCCGCCTACATTTGCCATAGTGGTGAACGACCCCAAGATAATGCATTTCTCATACCAGCGTTATCTTGAAAATTACATAAGAAAGTCCTTCTCGCTGGATGCAACGCCCATAAGAATTAAAGTACGCCAGCGCGGCAAGAACGACAGGCTGAACGATAAGGCATAGGATTCACATAAAATAAAAACCATCGGATATCCGGTGGTTTTATTTTTATCCCGCATGAACCGCCTGCTTTGCACATATAAATCTATTGCACACATTACAGGAGGTGCCTTATGGATAAAAATGATCTTTACAGGGATATAGCCCGGCGCACAAACGGAGAAATATACATAGGCGTGGTAGGGCCGGTACGTACCGGCAAGTCAACCTTCATCAAGCGCTTTATGGACGTTATGGTGATACCCAGCATACAGGACGAAAACGTCAGGGCGCGGCTAACAGACGAGCTGCCTCAGAGTGCCGCAGGAAGGACCATAATGACCACACAGCCCCGCTTCATACCCAACGAGGCGGCGACACTTGAGATAGAGAGCATGCGGATAAAGATACGCATGGCTGACTGCGTTGGGTACATGGTGGAAGGGGCCGTAGGCCATGTCGAAAACAACGCCCCCAGAATGGTGCGGACGCCGTGGTTCGACTACGACATACCCTTCGAGGACGCGGCGGAAATAGGTACTAACAAGGTCATCACCGAGCATTCTACCATAGGCATAATGGTGACCACCGACGGCAGCATAACCGACATTAAGCGCCCGGCTTATGTAGACGCAGAGGAAAGGGTTATAACCGAACTGAAAAATACGGGCCGCCCCTTTATTGTGATAGTAAACAGCACCGATCCCTGCGGCGCGGAAGCCACAGAGCTTGCGGCGGCCCTTTCTGAAAAATACGGTGTTATAGCCATGCCGGCAAACGCAATGACAATGGAGCAGGCTCAATTTGAGGAGCTTTTAAGCTCAATGCTCATGGCTTTCCCGATACGTTCGGTAAACGTAGCAATACCTTCATGGGTAAATGCGCTGGGACCGGATCACTGGCTTGCAAGGCGGGTGACAGAGCCCCTTTTGAATGCCGTCGGAAGCATGGAGCGAATGGGAGACAGCAATGCCCTCCTTGAAGCTTTAAGTGGGATCGAGGGTTACTCAGCCCCCACGCTTTCCTGCCTCGACCTCGCCAGCGGAGAGATGACGGTCGGCTTGGCCCCGGACGACGGGATGTTCTATTCCGTAATAAGTGAAGAATGCGGCTACGAAATACGGGATGACGCCCATCTGATAGCTTCCCTGAAGGAGTTTATAGTAGCCAAGAAGGAATACGACAGGATACGTTCCGCCCTTGAACAGGCGGCGGCCACAGGCTACGGCACCGTTCCTCCGGACATAGAGGATATGGAACTTGACGAGCCGGAGATAGTTCAGCGCGGCGGCAGGTTCGGCGTAAAGCTCCGCGCTCATGCCTCCGGGCTGCACCTCATAAAGGTAAATATAGAGTCAGAGGTATCGCCGCTGGTGGGTACCGAGGAACAGAGCGAGGAGTTTGCGGATTACCTGACCAGCACCTTTGAGAAGGACCCCGGTAAGATATGGGATATGGATATATTCGGAAAGTCGCTATATGAGATGGCGAAGGAGGGCATGGCGTCAAAGGTGAGCAAAATGCCGGAAAACGTACAGCAAAAGCTGCAAAGCACCATTGAACGCATGGTGAACGAGGGCTGCAACGGCCTGATATGCATAATGCTGTAGCAGGATATAACATAAGAAAGAGCATAAAAAAACAGCCCATACTTACTATGAGCTGTTTTTTGGTCTGGGTGAGAAGATTTGAACTTCCGGCCTCTTGAACCCCATTCAAGCACGCTACCAAACTGCGCCACACCCAGATATTGTTCACCGAACGATGATTATCATAGCACCACAGAAATGAGATGTCAACACCTTTTATGCATATTTATTTTTGTTGAACGGTATACGTAAAAATTGTAAAACAAAACAGTTCAATGATTATTAACACATTTTCCTTTCCGGTATGCCATAATAAATGTGTCAGAATAAGATAGAAAAAATTTATTATTCCTCAAAATCGTCGGAATTCGCGGCCGCCAAACGTCTTATATGGAGATTTATAGAAACAGTAAAATAGTAAAAGAGCAGGGGGGCGCTGCTTTTGCAGCCTCCAAAACATAATCAAAAAGGAGCTGATTTTCAGCTCCTTAATGGTGCGGGAAACAGGACTTGAACCTGCATGCTGTCACCAGCACACGGACCTGAACCGTGCGCGTCTGCCAATTCCGCCATTCCCGCTTAAAGTGGTGGATGGGGGTGGATTCGAACCACCGAAGTCTGCGACGGCAGATTTACAGTCTGCTCCCTTTGGCCACTCGGGAACCCATCCAAGATAAAAAATAAGGTGTTGTGGTGGAGCTGGTGATAGGAGTCGAACCTACAACCTACTGATTACAAATCAGTTGCTCTGCCATTGAGCTACACCAGCTGGGAAAAATGGCGATCCGAAGGGGGCTCGAACCCCTGACCTCCAGCGTGACAGGCTGGCATTCTAACCAACTGAACTACCGGACCGCGTGGTGGGAACAACAGGGCTCGAACCTGTGACCCTCTGCTTGTAAGGCAGATGCTCTCCCAGCTGAGCTATGCTCCCATCCATTGTGCCGCTCTTCAAGCGACTTCCATATTATACTCAATTGGGTCTCATTTGTCAACCCCTTTTTCAAATTATTTTTAACTATATATAACACTCTGTTTTTTCAGCATATACATGCAAATTCGAACGGTTTCATCCGATTATTACGTGTACGGTGTTGAAAAATTTTCCGTTCGGCATTATCATATATCCGTATTCGCTCCGTTCAAAGCATATTCGGAGTGGGTTCGATACCGCACCGGATGAAGGCTGCCTGCGGGCGAAGTTTTTTGCGTAAATGCCTTTTGGCCTGACCTTTTTCCGAACGAGGAGGCAAATCATATTGAAACATGCTGATTTAAGAATCTTAAGGCGCATTGCGGCGTTTTTGCTTGTGGTTTTGAGCATTGCGGGCATTGCAGCCTGCACCGTACGCGAAGAGGTTTTCCCGCCCGATACCCCGACAGCTGCAATATCGGATGTATTGCACACAACCGAACCCACGGAAATCGGAACAGCCGCCGAAATTGAGCTCTCCGCAAAGCCGACTGCGCCTCCGCAGGAACCGACTTCATCGCCGGTGAAAGAAAGCGGCGAATACAGTTCCCGTGATGAAGTTGCTCTGTACATCCACCTTTTCGGGCATCTCCCCGCAAATTTCATAACAAAGGAACAGGCGCGGGAACTCGGTTGGCAGGGCGGCGGGCTTCAGGATTTTGCGCCCGGCTGCTCCATCGGAGGGGACAGGTTCGGCAACTACGAGGGGCTTTTGCCGCAAGCGGAAGGAAGGTTTTATACCGAATGCGATATCGACACCTGCGGAGCACCCTCACGCGGGGCAAAACGCATAGTTTTTTCGAATGACGGATTGATTTTTTATACCGATGACCATTATCAAAGCTTTATTAAGCTTTACGACGCGGACAATCAAACCGCGGGTTTTTGAGAATTTTTAGGGATAATTGAGGATAGTTGACCATGACCGTATCGGATAACAATTTCACACACAACTCCGGTTTCGAACAAAGCGGCGGCATTAAGAATATCCGCATTGACTTTACGGCGATTGCGGGGATTACCGATGCGCATCTGCGTATTGCCGAGGCATTGCAGTTTCCGGATCATTACGGAAAAAACCTTGATGCACTCTTTGACTGCCTTGCGGAAATATGCAAACCCGTTGCAGTGACTCTCTTCGGAACGAGCGCGCTGACTGCCGCCCTCGGCAGCTACGGGAGCATGATGCTGCGCGTGTTTTCGGACGCGGCAGCCGAAAACCCGAATCTTTCCGTTGAAATCGCCGATTAAGTTTGCCGCATTCAATTTATCAAAGTTTTAGTGTTTTGGTTTTAGGACAAAAGCGGCAGACAGGATTTTTCCCGTCTGCCTTTTGCCGAATATACGAAACTGAGTGTTGTTTAATTGCTTTTTATGCCGTTCCGAATGCTGCTTTACCGCTTGTTTTCAAAGACCGGAACCAATCCTCAGCCTTTGTAAATTATTCGGCTGCCTGCTTCGGCACTGCCCTTAATTGTTTTGCATTCAATACTGCCGCGAGCCTCCGCATGTCCTGCGATATCGCCGCAGCTTATATTGCCTCCGCAGTCAACGTTTCCGTCAACATTTCCGCAATTCATGCTCCCGCTTGTCTTCGCATGTCCGAGTATATCACCGCAGTTCACATCTTTGCCCGCATTGACATCGCCGCTGACTTTGCCGCATTCAACACTTCCGCCGGTTTCAACATCGCCGCCGACATCCGCACAGCCGACATTTCCGCCCGCATTGACATCGCCGCCGATGCTTCCGCATTCAATGCTTCCGCCCGCTGAAATGTCTCCGCCGATATCACCGCAGTTGACATTGCCGCCCGCGCCGACATCTCCGCCGATTTCACCGCAGTTCACATTTCCGCCCGCATATACATCACCGTTAACACTGCCGTTGATGTCGGCATTGCCCCAAATTTCAACATTTATCGAGCAATCGGTACGTCCGCCTTTCCTGCCGAACATACCCGCAATTCCGTTCTCTTTTTCATATTTCAGTTCAACGGGAATGCAAACCGCAGGATCGTATTCCTGACTTGACACGATCTGTTTTCCGCGCATCAGCACAACGCGCAGGGTGTTGTCATCCGGTATTTCGTCAATCATGATATTGCTCCATTCGAAACGATTTCCGTAATTACGGGTCGAAGAACGCGAATGTTTTTTTGCGTTTTTTTCAAATGCGCAGCCCGCTTTTTCAGCTTTTTTCTTTGCCCTTCTCTCGATTTTTCTGCCGAATTCCTCTATGGCATCCGTGCTGACGCTTACAATGCCGTTTCTGCCCTTTTTCACAAAGATGCAGCTGCCGTCATCATCTTCTTCATCGTCATCATCTTCTTCATCGTCATCGTCATTTTCATCGTCATCGTCTTCTTCATCGTCCCCGGCATTTTCATCGTCGTTTTCGTCCTCGTATTCGACTTCAACCGATTCCGGGTTGCAGGCAGCATCGCATTGCTGTTCGGCATCGGTATGAATTTCTTCACCCGCCTCGATGTTTTTCTCGTTCTTAACATCGCGCAGCAGCTCATCCAGCGAAACGCCGAAAAGATCCGCAATTCGCGGCATCAACTCAATATCGGGATAGGAAGCCGCCGTTTCCCATTTGCTGACGGCCTGAACGGATACTCCGAATTCGGCAGCAAGCTGTTCCTGTGTCATTCCGCTTGCCTTACGCAGCTCGCGCAGTTTGATTGCAAAGTTTTCTTTCATGGTTTTTTCCCTCTTTCTGATTTTCGTGAGTCGCCGCACCGCATATCTGTTACGTTTGGAAAACGTTTTTGTGTTGCGCCAACTCTTAATTTCGCGCTCATTTTAGCAACGCAAGCTTTTCATGACAATAAAGCGGTGGTTGAAAACCCCAAAAAATCTGCTCAACCGTTGGTTGAATCCCGTGCCGCCGCAAATTATTTATTCCTTTCGGTTTGTTTTGCGTGTTTCTTTAAAATTATTTCTGTATGAAATCTTTTTTTCACAGATACATCTGCGTTTATCAGCAAATCAACCAAAGGTTGAATCGCATATCATTGCGAAACTCTCTTTGGTGTTTGCGCAAGAAGCTGTTTTATCGCCGTATTCTGCGCCCGCTGTGCTGCGAATTCACGGAAAAAGAACTTGCGATGCAGCGAAACATTCGTTCCGAAGCAAGGCGCAGACGCGTCTCAGCATCACAGTCTCCGTCCGCATTCGGCTGTTCATCCGTAACAATTGTTGAAAAAACTCCCGCATTCGCAAGCTTGTAAATATGTTCATAACCCCTTCCGAGCCTTCCCGCAACAATAAATACGGGCACGGCGCCGCCGGAATTTGCGGCGCAGCGTTTCACAACCTCGCCGACGGCCTTCCCGTTGTCCGCACTTGATGCATCAAGCTGCCCTTCTCCGGTTATGACGAGATCGGTGTCCCCAAGCAATGCATCAAAGCCGACCGCATTGAGCACCGCCGCCGAGCCGTGAGTCAATTCCGCGCCCAAAAGAGCCGACAGCATTGCACCCATGCCTCCCGCCGCGCCTGCACCGCATTCGGCGGACACTTTTCTCCCTGCCGCAGCGTCATACAAGGCCGCAATGTTTTTCATCCCGTCTTCAAGAGTGTTTAATGCTTCGGCGTCCGCGCCTTTTTGCGGTCCGTAGGTGTACGTCGCACCGTTTTTGCCTGTAAGAGGATTATCAACATCACACATAACGGTTATCTTTGCCTCGAAAACATCTCTGCGCAAGCCCGACAAATCAATTTTACGCACCAAGGCAAGCTCTCGGCCGCAGCCCGAAAGCTCATTGCCGTCCGCATCCAGAAACTTAACGCCGAGAGCCGCTGCCGCGCCCATTCCGCCGTCGTTGGTTGCGGAACCGCCTATACCGATCAAAATATTCCTTATCCCCTCGTTCAATGCTGAAGCGATAAGTTCGCCCGTCCCCCTGCTCGTTGCAGAAAGCGGATCCAATGCATTTTCATCCATCAATGCAAGCCCCGATGCCTTTGCCATTTCAATAACCGCTGCGGCGCCCGCCGTTTTTTCACCGAATGAGGTCAGAACACCGTATTCGGCAGCAATTTTCCTGCCGTCCGGCGCAGTCACATTCACCGAACGCATATTCCCGTTAAAGGCACGAGTAAGCGTTTCGGCCGTGCCGTCCCCTCCGTCCGCAATCGGAAGCGTTCTCACACTGCATCCGGGAAGGTATTGCCGCGCTGCATTTTTGATAATCGTGCAAACCCGCTGTGCACCCATGCTGCCCTTGAACTTGTCCGGAGCAATAAGCATTCGAATACCTGCGCCGACAGGGTCAATACGCCTTCCGCCGTATTCTTCAAAAGGGTTCACGACAGGTTTTTCCGTTTTTTTGCAGCCGCACTCCGTCAAGTCCTTTTCATTAAAGACAAGGGTTCCGTTTTCGTCAAATCTGCCGTAAAAAGCCAGCTTCTCCGCCCGTCTGAGCGCATTCGTCTGAACGACGGGCCTGTATTCCGCAAGCGCACCCGAAACGAGCGGATTGTCGTTCAGCTTTTCAAACAGACTGCGTGTTTGTTTTATGCCGCCGCCTGCAAATGCAACCGTGAATATGTTTTTATCGTCGCTTTCATCAACCGGAAAATGACCCGCAAACAATTGAAGTCCACGAACGTCCGCCATTTCAATTGCCGAAAAAATAAGGTTGAACGCATGTTCGCGTTCATCTCCGTTTTCAACAGAATCGAATCTGAATCCGATGCCGAAGCGTGAAATATTCATAGTTCTGTGACCTCAACTTTCTTTTGTATTGTGCGGAACAATGCAAAGCCCCGTCCCGCCGTCTTCAACCTCTACCGTGCAGTCGTTGCAGCAGTATGCATCCTCAAGCAGCTTTTCGCTGATAAAATCCTCGCATTCGTTCGAAACGCAGCGTGCAACAGCCCATGCACCGTTTTTTTCGAGTTCGGCTTCTTCAATTTTGCTTGCAATGTAATTTGCGGCGGAAGCGCCGAAACGAACCGTTCGACCCGTTTTTTTGAGTTTATCGGACAGATCATCCAGCATCAGTTTTGCAATCTCGGGAACAGCGGCTTGAGCCGCAGGCAAAAGCGCAGCAACGCAATCCGCATCGGAAGCGATTTCCGGCGGAAGTATCTGCCTTGCATCCCGCTCGTCGCGGCTGCCGTTCAACGCATTTGCCTCATCCGAAAAGCCCGCCCTGCGCTGTTTAAAGCTGTCGCCTTCACCGCAGGTGACGAATACAATCGCATTGCGGAAGCTTACATTTTTACCTTTTGCATCGGTCAAAACGCCGCACCGCATGATGCTTTGAACAAGCGAACGCACGGCAGCGTTTGCGTATTGAATGTCGTCAAACAGCACCACTGCAAAAGGCTTCCGCCGCACGGCTTCGGTCAGTCTTCCGCCGGAGACAGAACCCGCAGGTGAACCCGTCAACGTGTTAACCGCCGAATAGTCGGAATACTCGCGCATGTCAAACCGCAAAAGTGCATTTTCGCCCGGATACAATGTCTCTGCAAGCACTGCTGCAAGCTTGGTTTTTCCCGAACCTGCCGCTCCGGTTACGGCAATTGCGGCACGCGGACGGTCGGGATCGTTCCGCCATGTGAAAGCGGAACGAAGGGCTTTGCACACGGAAGCAACCGCGGTCTCCTGCCCGATTATGTGCGCATTGATCAACGAATCCAGTTTTGAGAGCCGCGAACGAACCGTGCCGTCAAGACTGCTTACGGGAATCCCCGTCAATTCGTGAACAGTCTGTGCAACATCGCCGGCAGTAACGATCGGACGACAGCTCTTTTTTAAAGAAGCCGCAGTGAATGCCGAATTCTCCGCTCCCGCATGAAGTGCATCCGCTGTTCTCGATCCGCCGAGCTGCTTTTCCTGTTTTCTTAATTCAGCCGCAAGTGTAAAATCCCGCTCATTCAATGCATCCTCAATACGCATTCGGAGGCTGGCCCTTTCCTGCCGCAGTTCCGCTGTATTCTGCGGAGCAAGCCGCCGGCGGGAAGCTGTTTCATCCATTATATCTATCGCCTTATCCGGAAGAAATCGCTCCGGAATGCAGCGAACGGACATATCAACACAGGCTTCCGCTGCCTCGTCCGTAATCGAAACGCCGTGATGCGCCTCGTATTTCGGACGCAAACCGCGAAGGATTGCGATCGCTTCCTCCCGTGTGGGTTCTTTTACGACTATCGGTGAAAAACGCCGTTCCAGCGCGGCATCTTTTTCGATATAGAGCCTGTATTCATCAAACGTTGTTGCGCCGATCAGCTTCAACCCGCCGCGAGCAAGCGCGGGTTTCAGGATATTGGCAGCATCGAGACTGCCCTCGCCCGCACCTGCGCCGATTATCGTATGTATTTCGTCAATAAAAAGAATTGTTTCGGGAGTTGTTTCGTCAAGAAGTGCTTTCAGTCTCTCCTCAAATTCGCCCCTGTATTTCGTTCCCGCAACGAGTGCGCCCAAGTCAAGCCGCAGCACCCGCGACGAACGCAGCTCGACAGGAACATCACCCGAAACTATCCTTTGAGCAAATCCCTCAACGACAGCCGACTTTCCGACGCCGGGATTTCCCGTAAGCACAGGGTTATTCTTGCTCCGCCTAAGCAGTGTCTGAATCAACCTGTTCAGCTGCGCTTCACAGCCTGTCAACGGATCAAGCTCCCCCCGCGCCGCCCTTGCGGTAAGGTCATCGGTATAGCTTTCCAACATCGGCGAACTCTGTCCGCCCCGAGGCTTATTTTTCCCGCGGGCTACGTTTTCATCATGCGGCTGCCTTTCGGCCGAATCACTTTTTAAAGAATCATTCGCATTGCCTTTTGTTTTTTCGGCTGCGCTTTCATCATGGAGCAGCTCCGACTTTCGGCTTTCGCGCCCGTTCGAACCGAGTTCCCGCGATTCATCGTTCAAAAGCTTTTTCAGCATCTGCCTGTCCAGCCCGATGGAATCGAGAATGCGTGATGCAAAACAGTCCGTCTCGCGCAAAACGGCAAGAAGGATATGTTTCGTGCAGATTGTGCGGCTTGCATATGCTTTTGCTTCATACAGCGCAAGCTCCAATACGCGTTTTGCAGGCGGTGCGAACCCCCTGCTGTCCGTGAAAATATGTCTTCCGCCGCCGACAAGGGTGTCCGCATACGGAAACACCATGCTTTCATCCGCACCGCATTTGCGAAGGCACTCCCCCGCCGTGCCCGGCGCACGGAGCAGACCTATCAAAATGTGCTCCGTGCCGATGAAGCCGTGATGCAGCTCCTCCGCCGCAGCCTGTGCCGCATCAAGAGCTGCGGATGCATTTTCGCTGTAACCTTCCCAATTCATTTTTTCACCGTTAATTCGTATGGCCGTTAATTCATATGGATTCAAACCCGATTAATCTCTCAATCAAATCGAGCGATTGAGCGGACACTTCGAATACCGCCCTGCAAAACATGCTTTTCTGTTTTTTAAACAACGACCGTCTTGCCGTTTTCGCGTATTTTGTCATGCTTCCGTTTTCGTTTCATCGGACGACGCATATAGACGTTCAGAACAATACCCACACCTATCATGTTTGTGAGCATATTCGACCCGCCGTAGCTTATAAACGGCAGCGGAATTCCCGTAACGGGCATTATTCCCATCGTCATGCCGATATTTTCGAAAATATGTGCCGCAAGCATTGCGCTGACACCCGTAACAAGGCAGGTGCCGAAATTATCCCGCGCTTTTATTGCAATATACATCCATCGGAAAAGCAGTGCAAAGAAAACAATAATCAGTATCGTACTGCCGATGAATCCGACCGCCTCCGTTATGCCGCTGAATATGAAATCCGTGTGCCTTGCCGGAACATAGCGAAGCTGTGCCAGCGTCTGCTCACCGAAAAAGCCCTTGCCCGTGAGCCGGCCGGAACCTATTGCCATCTGCGACTGTCCGACATGGTACTTTGCATCGTCGCTTGCGGCGGACGGATTCAGAAAAACATCGATTCTGTCGCGCTGCTTCGGGGTCAAAACAAAAAAGTACATCAGCGGAAGCCCTACCCCGGCTCCGACAGCGGCAAGGATTATATAAATCCACTTTATCTGCGCAACGAAGAATGTCACAACCATGATAACAAGCAATACAATCGCCGTTCCGTAATCAGGTTGGAGAACTATCAGTATGAACGGAACGAATGTTATGCCGAGAGCAATCATAACGTCCTTGAATTTCAGCAATCGCCCGTCCCTGTCCATTGCGGCAGAGACGTATTTTGAAAGCATCACGATCAATGCGATCTTGCTCAGCTCGCCCGGCTGTATTGCCCTTTCAAGCGTGTCGAAAACAAACCAGCCCTGTGCACCGCCGCGCACCTTGCCGAAAATGAAAAGCAGCATCAGCAAGCCTATTATGCCGATGTATGCCCACATTGCAAAAGTTTTGAATATGCTGTAATCAAAAACAAGAAATATTATCATTGCAGCAAGTCCGACAAGGAAGTTTGTTATATGCTTCTGCAGGTATTCCATGTTGAGCTTGTCCATATAATCCGCAATGCCGTGTTCCGTGCCGTCAAAAGGCTTTGCCTGAACAGAGGCAAGTGCGATCGTGCCGAACACAACGAGCGCAAGCACGATTCCGACCGTTACCCAGTCTATTCTTTTAAGGTATTTCTTATCAAAAAGGCTCATTCAAAAGCCGCGCCGCGCCCGCAAGTGGCTTCGGCAATCCTTTCGTGTTTATGTGTTTACAAGATCTGCGGTGCGATACGAAAAGCCGTTTCCCCGCACCGCACTTTTTGTCCGCCGCATCAAACGATGAGTTTTTTCTTTGCCTTTTCGGCATTTTTCAATTCGTCGAGTTTGGCTTCGTATCCGGGTTTTCCGAGCAGGGCATAAGTTGCATTCTTTCCCTCCTCGACTCCGGGCTGATCGAATGCATCGATGCCCAGCAGCTCTCCTGCGAATGCCGTCTGCATTTCAAACAGCATTATAAGCTGCCCGAGAGTGAATTCGTTGACTTCGGGCATGATGATGTTTTTGTTCATATGTCCGCTGACGGTTACGGCGTGTTCGGTTGCGCGGAATTCGGCGAAAATCAGCTCACCCAAGCTGTGTCCGGATAGAAACGCAATCCCCGGAATGTCGTCAAAAACATGCGGAACAGCAACATCACTGCGGTATTTTTCAACAGAGATGAAAGTTATTGTTTTGTCAAAAGGTCCGTCGGTGTAAAGCTGAACCTGCGAATGCTGATCCGTAACGCCGAGAGATTTTACCGGAGTCTGTCCGAATCGCAAAACCTTTCCGTCCTTCACGAGCTTTTTGCCCAGCGATTCCGCCCAAAGCTGCGCATACCAATCCGCCATGAATTTCAGCGAATCCGCATAGGGCATCAGCACGCCGATGTTTGCGCCGTGCTTTTCCGCCGCAATGATTTCAAGCAGGGCAAGCATCAATCCGGGGTTTTTTTTCACATCGGCGTTTGAGCAAAGCTCATCCATGTATCCCGCGCCCGCAAGCAGCGCACGAACATCCGCTCCGCCGACGGCAGCCGCAACAAGCCCGACAGGACAGAGTTCGGAAAATCTTCCCCCTACGCCGTCCGGAATAATAAAAGTGCGCAGGCTGTATTTTTTTGCAATGCCTATCAGGTTGCCCTTTTGTTTGTCGGTTGTTGCAATCAAGTGATCGCGCAGCCCTTCTTCGCCGTAACGGTCAATAAGCATTCGCGTTATAATAAGCAGCTGCGCCATGGTTTCGCTTGTGCTGCCCGATTTTGTGATAACGTTGAACACGGTTCGGTCAGTATCAATCACATCGAGCAATGCAGCCATGCGCTCGGGATCAACATTGTCTTCCACAAAAAGGCGCGGAGATTTTCGTTTTTCGGAAGGAAGATCGTTATGATAGAGATGATTCAGCGCACGATGCACCGCAATCGGACCCAGTGCGCTTCCGCCGATGCCCAGAATCACGAAATTATCCGCTTTTGACCTGACGAATTCCGCTGCCTCTTCAACGGCGGGAAGGATTTCAAGCTGAGTTTCGGGCAGAAGCCGCCAGCGCATTTCACCGCTTTTTTTTTCAACACCCGCAAATGCACCCTCTGCACGCGGCAGCATTTCCGATATTTCCTCCGCCGTGATGCCGTGTTTGCCGACAGCCTCGGCGAGCATATTGCCGCAATCGATGCGAACACGCATTTTTTCACAGTATTCTTTTGAAAACACGCTCATTTATTTTTCCGTTCCTTTCTGTCCCGCAGAGGGATTTGTTCGACCGAATTCCGCCGCCGCAAAGTCGTGTTCAATTCACTGACAGCGGTATATTCAGCCAATCATATTATACCACATGTTCACGCCGTTTGCTCATGTTTTTTTCGGAACGAAATTGCGGAAATCCGTGCATATCCGAATGCCGCCTGCCGTCCGCTCCGTTTGAAACATATTATATCCGTTAAATCAAATCAAAATATTCTTTGATAACGTTCACAAGCACATCGGCTTCCGCAGGGGAATAGCGCGGCGAAACGGCAAGCGAAGCAAAATCATATTCCGCCGATGCCGAAAACTCGGTGTAGTCATCAAAAACTTTGAAGTCCACTCTCGGTTCAATGCCGTTTTTTGCTTCAAAAAGTTTCGAAACAAAGCTTGAAAGCCGAATGAATTCATATTCTCCGCAGCCGCGCTGATTTTCCTGTTCACATCGGAATGCAAATTGCGGAATGTCCGGACGAGACTTCGGGTTTCGAACATTTTCAAGGCGTGAAATCCACCGAAATGCAAGTGCAAACAAAAGATAATTTGCTTCATCGAGCTGCTTCATTTCATAGTAGCGTTTGATGTCCGCTCTTTCCGCAGGGCTGAGGGGCAGCACGGAATTCAGCACAAAGCCGGGTCCGGGTCTGCCTATGCCGAGGTCGCTGTGCGCATCGATATGCGTAACCTCAAACGGCACGGAAAGCTGCCCGGCCGCAATCAATTCCTGCCAGAATTGCAGCGCACCGTCATGCGTTTCAAAAACCCTTCCCGGAATCTTTCTTTCCGTATTCAGTCCGCAGTTTTTTTCCAAAAACTCCCTTACTTTCTCCGCCTGCCACGGTTCATGCCCGGCAGCATCGGGCCGCGCGCCGGCCGGTGCCGGTTCGCAGCAGTCCGCAAGGAAAAAATCAAGATCAATGTCAAGCACTCTCATTCGTTTATCTCCCGGTTTCGTTATCGCTCAAAGCTGTATGTTTTTGCGCATTCGGTCTCGACCCCGTGCTGAATTCAATGCGCAAACCCCGCCGTTAACGCATAAAGGCAGGGTTTACGCATAATTATTTACTCAGTTGACTGCTGTGTCGTTCGCCTCAGCTTCCTTCATTTGCCTTGGTTTGCCCTTATTTTCCTTTCACAACGGCCTCGGCAAACGAGTTGTCAACGAGTTCACCGAACTCAACTCTCGCCTTCAATTCACCGTTGATGTCAATAATATCCTGCAAACGGGTGAATGCCTCCTCCGTCATGATCGGGTCAGCCATCCATGAATCCGTCTTTCGATAACTGTTTGCAACGATTTTCAGCGTTTCAACATCCGCATCGGGGAAAAATTCCAGCATCGCTTCCGCCGCTTCGGCATCGGTCGCGTCCTTAAGCCAAAGCTGAGCCTTATAAACCGCACGAATGAAGGATTCAACGAGTTTCGGTTCCTTTTTGATTGTATCCGGCATGGTCATGAAAGTTGTGTACGGCACCTCGCCCGATTCGAGTCCGACATTTGCAACGATGTGCCCGCTTCCGTTGCGTTCAAAAAGCGTTGCTGTCGGTTCAAAAAGCGTAACATAGTCGCCCGTGCCGCCTTCGAATGCTCCGCCCATCAGGTTGAACTGAATGTTGTTGATAACCTCAACATCCTCCCCGGGCTTCAATCCGTTTTTCAGCAGAACATAGATAAAAATCATATACGGCATTCCGCCGGCACGCCCCGCAATGACGGATTTTCCGCGCAAATCCTCCCACGAGAAATCATCCGTTTTTTCCCTTGAAAGAAGGAACGAACCGTCGCGCTTTGTGAGCTGCCCGATAATCATCGGGTGGTTTGCGCTGCCCTCGTTCACAACATAAACACCCGTTTCCGGCCCCATCAATGCAAAATCCGCATCGCCCGATATAAGCGCGGTCATGCTTTTGTCGCTTCCCCCGCCGGTCACAATTTCAAGATCAATGCCCTCCTCCGCAAAATAACCGCGGCTGACCGCGATATAAAGCGGCGCATAGAACACGGAGCGAGTGACCTCGTTCAGCGTGATATGCCGCAGTTCGCCCGAACCGCCGCATGCCGCCGCAATCGGAACAAGCAGCAAAAGAACAAGAAAAAGAGCAAGAAATTTCTTCATTTCAATACCTCCAAAGAAAAGCCTTGCTCCATTGATATGCCGCAAACGGGTATGCGGTGCCTTTCGGCGATTATTTTTTCTTTCTGTTTCTTATAAAGGTATTTATCCCGTAATGGAAGAAAGAGATCAACGCTGCCGCTATGGCTGCAAAATATGCATAAAGATAAAACGGACATATGCCGAATTCAAGCTGCAGAAATGTGAGCGTTATTGCGCCGACAAACAGCCCCGTTGCAATCTTTCCGAACCAATCGGCATAAACAACAACATGTTTTGAATAAAGGATTCCGCCGACAATTATCATTATCGCATCCTTAGCAAGGATTATCAGCATTATATAAAGCGGAATGACCCCTTTGAACCAGAAACATGCGAGAACGGCAATCAGCATCAGCTTGTCCGCCAGTGGATCGAGAACTTTGCCGACGTTTGTGATCCAATTGTTGCGCCGCGCAAGCCAACCGTCCAGAATATCCGTTCCGAACGCGAAAAGATAAACAAAAAAGCTCAAAAGATAACGTTCGTTTTTAAACAGCGCAATAAAAACCCCGATTAAAATCAACCGAAAAACCGAGAGCATGTTCGGAATCTGTTTTTTAAATTTCATATTCGTATCACCTTTCTGCCGCCCTGCCGCTGACTGAGCCGCCTGTTCTGTCGGCAGGCTGAATTAAAGAACCGCCGCTTCGGCTGTCGGCCTGATTGAACCCGAACCGAACGATGCAGGTTTGGCATTCCAACCGTATGCAAACAGTATAGCACATGTTTCAAATCAACTCAATAGCAATATCCCGTCATTGCGGCGGCAAAAGACAGGCTGTTTTCTGCTTCGAATACGCTTTTTTATCCGGCGTGCGCGGATTCGACCTTTTTTTCGAAAAAAAATGCGTTTAACCGGTTGCAATAAACGCCGAAATGGGGTACAATGCATGGGGTACAATTAAATTAAGCCCAAAGGAGATATTACCATGAACGAAGAGAGAGATTTTGTAGTATTCACCGATGACGACGGCAACGATTTCGAGCTTGACGTTATCGACTATTTCGATTATAACGACAAAGAGTACGCTGTCCTCGTTGACACCAACGATGAATGTGACTGCGAAGACGAGGAGTGCGACTGCGAAACCAACGTCTACATCATGCAGGTTGTTGTGAATGAAGCAGAGGACACCGAAGAATTCGTCTCCCCCGCCGAAGAGGATATGGACGCACTGATCCAGATCGTTCAGTCAAGGCTTGAAGAAGGCGACTGCTGCTGTGATGACGACTGCTGCTGTGACGAGTGCACCGATGACTGCACCTGCGATGACAGCTGCGCGGGCGACAACGCTTCCGCAAAATGCGGCACCTGCTGCAAAACCGAGGAATAAAATCCCCCGCAGCGCAAATCAACAAACGCAAACAAAAGGCCTCCGTCTAACATCATAATATTCGGCGGAGGTTTTGATTTTGCTGTTAACACGAAAAGCAAACATCGACTTTCACCCTTGAACTATCTATCACCGAATGAGGAGGAATTTTAATTGTGAATATTGAACTTGTTCGGCTCACGCCGCAATACCGCGAACAATTGTTTGAAATGCTGACCGAATGGAAAGCGGATATTGAAAACAACCGCACAAATCCTTCCCCCTATGCAATATTCCGCAATGATTTTCACGATTTTGATTATTATCTTCAAAACCTTGAAACAAAGGAAGGGAATGCGGACGGATACGTTCCGGACACAACGCTGTTTTGCCTTGACAAAGACCGAAATATCTTTGTCGGCGCTGTCAATATTCGACATTATCTGAATGAAACGCTGCTGAAAACAGGCGGCCATATCGGCGACGGTATCCGCCCGAGTGAGCGCCGCAAAGGTTATGCAACGGCAATGATTGCCCTCGCATTGAACGAATGCAAAAAGCTTGGCATAAACAAAGTTCTGATGTGCTGCGACAGGGACAATATCGGCTCGGCAAAATCCATCATCCGCAACGGCGGCGTGCTTGAAAACGAAGTTGTCGAGGACGGGGTTCCCGTGCAAAGGTATTGGATTCGGGTTTGATGTTTTGAAGTGAATTAGGTCCGAAAAGTACCGAAGCAATGCCGGCATCATCCGCCTCTTAGTGAAACAGCCGTATGCCCGAGCTTAAACTCAGCCGGTGAGCTTGATATTTCGACCCTCGGCTTTTTGCCGCCGCTGCAATGCGGCAGCATGCTTCGCCGCATTAAATTTCAGCCTTCCGCTTCATTTCCCGTTTATATGAGCTGCGGAAACGAAACGGAAAGCTCTGTATTTTTTCTTATCGGTTTCAGTCCTTCCAGCCGATATAGTTTTTATAAATAACATGGTGCGGAATGTAGTCGCCAAGCTGCGAGCTGCATATGCTGAGAAAAATTTCATCCCAAGTTACCGTCGGATCGTTGACAAGAACATAGTTGTCATATTGTGTATACCTTGCTGCTTCCGACGGCGCATCACCCGTAAAATGCAGCAGATATTTATAGGTATCCCTGTTGCCTATGTATTCCACCGTGCTTTCATGCCACCTCAGCACAAAAGTCTCGCCGTCGTATTCCAGCAAATTGAAAACCAGCTGCGGGTACTTATCCTTCTGCTGCTCGTACAGTTCGTCGCTTATGCCTTCTCTGCTCAGTGTGTAGTAATTTGCACACAGAACGATTGCGGGAGCGCCCTTGCTGACCTTTTCATAGAACGCATCCCATGTTTCTTTTCCGAAAACACAACCCTTGGTTTCGAAAACAACGGCATTCGATTTTTTCGCAAGTTCCAGAGCTTCATCCGCGGAGCAGACCGTTTCCAAAACCTGTTGGAGCCGCTGCTTTTCGCCGCTGTCAACGGCGGGAGCTTCCGTATGGCTTTCCGCTTGCTTTTCCGTCTGTTCCGGCTTGCCGGTGCACGCCGCAAACATTACAACCGACAAAACGACCAGCAACAAACACACGATTTTTTTCATTTTATTCTCCTTTCATTAACCTGCATTTGTGAGCAGGGTATAGATGATGATAATTATCAGCAGCCCGAACCCGACTGCGGAAAACGCTGTCATTTTCTTATACGAAAGAATGCTTTCAATTCTCGTTCGCACTTTTGCTCCTCCAAATGCCGAAACAAACAGGCTTTTGCTTTGAACGCAGTTCAAAAGGTCAAGTGCGTACTCCCTGCGCTCATCTTCACTGTACTTTGCTGTTGCGGCCTCATCGCACGCAAGTTCAAGATCCGAAAGGAACGCTTTTAAAAAAATCCATGAAAGAGGGTTGAACCAATGAACTGCCGCCGTCAGAAAGCCTGCCAATCGCCAGAGATTATCCAGTCTGCGAATATGTGTTTTTTCATGTTGCAGAATATGTTTGAGCTCCGCTGCCGCAAACGACGTCGGCAAAACGATGCGCGGCCTGATAATGCCGTATACTGCGGGGCTTTCCACTTTCGGAGACAGAAAAACATTCCCCTTGAGGTGAACGGCATCCCGAATTTCATGCTTTGTTGTTGAATAAAGTATTGTCAACGCAAGAATCAAAGCCAATGCCGAAATTATCCAAACCAATGATGAAATTTCAAACACCTTGCTCAGAATATTGACCTTATACGCAATGGGGAAATAGCTGTCTGCAAGCATTAGTGTGTTTGTTACGGAAAAGGCGATATCATCCGCGGGCTGATAAATCGTTACGGTTTTTGTTGTCAGTTGCGAAATCAGCGTCATCAAGCTGTATCGGCTGTTCAGGCCGAAAGGCACCCACATGCGCACAAACGGAATTATCCACAGAAATACGGAAAATCTGTGCGGAACGGCTTTAATCTTTCTTGCAGCCATAACGATAAGCCCCGTAACGGAAGCCGTTATGCTCATATTAACTATCCAATAGCAAAACTCTCCGAGCATGGTCGTCACCTTTTTTCAATCAATCGTCGAAGTTCGTCTGTTTCGCTCTCCGTAAGCTTTTCATCCTCCAACAAAGCTGAAAACAGTGCTTTGCGCGAACCGCCGAAAACCTTGTTGAGCAGTGATACCGCCTCCCTTTTTTGCATTTCCGCCCGAGTAACCGTCGGAGTGCAGATGAATCCGGGTTCGTCACGGCGAATAAAACCTTTCGTTTCAAGTTTTTTTATGACAGTATAGGTTGTGTTCTTGTTCCACCCGATGGTGTCGGCGGCAATCAAACTGATCTCCTTTGCGGAAATCGCACCCCTTGCCCAAATTATTTCCATAACCTTCGCTTCACTGTCAAACAATTTTTCTCTCATTCTTTCGCCTCCGGACTATCTCTGTAGTCTATACTATCGCAATAGTCTGCAATTGTCAAGTTCTTTTTTCAAAAAGGCCGAGCGCTTCCGACACCTTTTTGAATTTTTCATCAATTTCGGCTTCACCGTCCAAATGCAGAACCCTGCACGAAAGCTTTTTCTGCCACTGATCATGTCTTGCCTTGCTTCTGATTTCCGCACCGCCGCTGTCGTAGGATTTTGCCCATTCAAAGAACTCAACATGCTGTCGGTACATATCCCCTCCCGGTTCAATGCGCGAACCGTAAATCGCCTGCTCTCTCTTCAGCAATCTTTCTATGCGCACACTCTGTTTCATTTCGATTCTTACAGCCAAAGTGAAACACGGAATCAACTCATCTCCCCAATCTGCAAGTGAACCGGATATAACGACATTTGCTGATTTATTGATATCATTTTTCATCAGTTCTATCCGCTCGTTCGCCGGACGTTTAAGCTTGAACGGAGGCTCCGTCGGAATCCAATAATATGTGTCCGTATCCATTAATGTATAACCCAATTCCGAACATATTTTTTTGCCAAGCGTTGTTGTGCCCGAACCGGAAGCTCCGAAAATATGAATTACGTTCTTCATTTTTAGTTTCTCCATCAGTAATACTTGCTGTGACTTTCTATATGATAGCACAGCTTTTGAAACGTTTCAACCGTGTACGGCAAAAACCGCCGCATCAAAACTGTCCGATGCGGCGGTGTATTCTTTTAATAAGTGAACCCGTGTCAACAGAGCCCGCAGGAATCATGGGGTTATTCCCACTCGCCAATTGGAAACGCAGTCTAAACTTTCTTGTATAGACCATTTGATTCCATTTGGCTTTATTTGATATCAATTATCCCAATCCTATGGGGTATCCGACTTTCTGCTATCAAAAAGCTATCGGGGAATGCTATCAACGTAAGTAGTTCTCAGTTTTTGTTTACGCTCATTGCAAGAGTGAAATACTACTCCTTATTTCATTCCACAATCGTTGCCTAATCTCAACCGCTGTATTTATTGAGACAATTCCGAACGAAGTTATTGGTCGATATATAGAAGCTAATTGTGAATTATGATACTTCCAAATTGCATTTTCACTACCATTAACTCTACCTTGCAGAACCCAAACCATTTTGGGGGCGCTGCTTCGAGAGGCAGCACTTATTTCACAGGAGTATTTACGAATAACCTCGGGCAAACTATGCTTTTTGATATTTGCTCTGGATGAGAACTTTGCATCAAATATCGCATACTCTTCGTCGTCCTCGGAAGAAGTAAATTTCAACACAAAATCCGGTGTGTAATAGTCTGGATTTCCTGCAGGTGGTTTCGTTGTTCTAAAAAGCGTGAGATCGTTTTCAAATTGAACCGCGCTTATAACCGGTTGATAGTACAGTGTAGCTTTTACTTCACCATTGCTAAGTCGATAAGTATTTGCAACATCCTTTTCATTTTGATAATGCTCATCCGCTGAGACATAGTCAAATTTGAAAACGGGTTCTTTGACATTCGCCTTTTGATATCCGTTGTCAGCTAAAAGTTTCAGAAGCCGTAGCAGGCAATAATACTCAAAGAGTTTATCCAAAGTCTTTACTTGCAGAATTAGCCGCTCTTTTTCTAAGCTATACTCCCCGTACCGGAACCACCGAACTATAATTTCAAACACTTGTGCATAAGGCTTAATCTCGCAAAAAGTGTTTGTTTTTCTCGGCAAGGTATTCAGTGCTAACGGTTGGACATCAAATAATGATGAATACTGTTTGCCCACACTTTGAAGTGTGTCAATTAAGCAATTGAGCTTTTTCAATAGTAGCCTGCAAAATGAAATTTGCAAGGACTTGATCGTAATAATTGGTGCACGGTACTCTTTTGGAAAACTACCGTGAATTCTTGAAATAACGCGTTCCTCATTCAAAACGTCTCTATCAAATTCTGCGGAAACCTGCTTTGCGTTTAGCAATGCTGTGTTCAAAAAGCCGATGATAACTCTGTTTTCATAAACATTCCAGCTTTTTCGGCTTGCATCTGTTCTGACTTGATATGGTAAGAAGTTTTTATCCTGAAACTGAATACCGCTTGTATATGGAACAGCAGCTAACTGATCTGCGTTCTGCAGTATCCAATTAAAACTATCACGATAAACTTGCTTCACTTTTTCATATGGTACAAGCACTTCGGTACGCTTTATTGTATGCTTGCCTTGTGTTTTGAAGTATGCAAAGTTGTTCTTATAACACGCAATTACTTGTTCCAGTAATTGAATATAAGAACTGAGAGATTTATACGCATGCTTATTCCACTTTCCTGCATACAGGCTATTGCTTGCGCCTCGGTCTGCATTGGAAAAAATCCACTCTCCTACTTGTGCATCATCAAACGCAATTAGCTCTTGAAGAATTTTTTGTATATTTGAAGTATCTTCTTGGTTCTTGCTCATACACAATAAGAACTCAGAAAAGAGTTCCTTTGATACCCCGTTAGTAAAATTCATAATAAATGAAAGGGTAACAAGGTCATAGTGGAGCAAAAATGGCTGCTTAGCAAATAGACTCTCGTTATACTTTGTATAACCCTCAACTGTTTCAGTGTCAGGATTCAAAGCAATGCCTCCTACGCGTTCTCCGTTAACGCATACATCAATTGATTCGATGTCATTTTTATGGTACTTGTCACTTTGAAAGTATATATCGTAGCTTCCGTCCTCATAAACTGCCTTGCACTTTGAGAAATCAACGGCGGACATATCCATGAGACGGTCAGACAAATCAAGCGAAGTTCTTTGTTGCATGATTGGGCATGATAGAATACACTGCATCATAGATATGTCCTCCTTTTGTATGGTTGTTTTTAGCGGGAGAAGAACTGGTAGAAGCCCATATTGCTTTCAGCTATGCGTTTCATCCTTTCGAGATGTTTAGCGCTTATAGGCATATTCTGCATGGTGCACTCCTTCAGCAAATCTTCTATCAGCAAACGATAGTTTTCACCATTGCCGTTGATAGTCGGGAGAATTTTCTGAGAAAAAGCATAATCCAACGGTGCATATTTTGTCGCTGGAGTATCACGCTCCATACATCTACATCCAACTGCGCAATAGTTTTTGACCATCTTTTGATTGCGAGGCATAATTTGGAGCGAATGGTCTCGGAAAATTTTCTGAACAGCGTTCCACTTATTTTGAATCGCTTCATCAATTACATCATTTTTCCCAATACAAAATGCTGCTTTCATGGCGGCAAAAGATATCATATCTTCGAAATTTTCAATTTCTTCATCTGATTCGTCATCAATTCTCGTCGGCTCCAGCATAATAATCCAACTTCTATCTAAGAATCTTGGAGAAAGTTCTTCAGTTGTGTGATCAAAATTCACCGTCGCAAGGAAACGAAGATGGTCAGGCAGTTTGAAACTCTTTGAACCGCCGAGTGGAATAGTTCGATTAGAAATCGATCCAAAGTCGCAATTTCTAAGAAATGCTGCCCAATAGTGCTCTATGGGGCTAAGATTTGCTTCATCAAGAAGGATAACAAAGGGAGCTATTTCGGATTTATCGCGGCCGCACTCCGTATCCATTAATTCGAAAGCATTAAAAACTTCCCCATTACTACGTTCCATTTTCTTAGATAGCGGATTGTAATATCCAATGAAGTCCTTATGAGAAGACCAACCTCGCTCAACAGAAATATCAACAAAGCGTCTTTGCTTAGCATTTGCCACTAAGCCCAACGCTTTAGCAAGAATATTGCAGAGCGAGGTTTTTCCCGTTCCAGGCTCTCCCGCAAATGTTGTAATAAATCCCTGCGTAATGCATATGAGATAATTGGCGATGTCGTTGGAGGAGACGTCTCTATGGGCTTTATCACGAACAAAACCCAAAACGCGCTCAATAATGTCTTTATCATCCATTGACTCCGTATGTAGCAGAGCACTCTCGAACGGATCTCGAGTTTCTATGGTAGGCTCATCCCCTATGCCACGCAAAATTTTATCGAGGAGTTTACTGTCAAGAATTCGAGCCGTTTGCTTGGCTTGGTCATTAAATGCTTCTAGCGTAGCATTGAACTGCTTTTCAAGTTCTTTATTGTCTAGTAGTTGCTGATCTCGTTTCTCGCGTTCGATATCCCGCTCTTTTTTCAAAGAATCGCGTTCTGCTCTTAATGCTTCAATTTCCTTCTGAGTGCCAATTATTGCGGCCAATCCTTCATTTTCTTTTTGCAGATCATCGTTGGCCTTTGTTAATTTATCGATTTTATTTTGGTCATCCTCAGAAGTTGGTTGCTTTGAGCTCTCTGCCTCAGATTGTAATTCTTGAATATGCTTCTCCATGGAAACTTCCTGCGACTTTAGTTCAGACAAGCGCTCTTGTACAGCAGAAAACTCGGTTATTCTGTTTTGAATCTGATCAAAATGATTGCTTACAAGTTCTTTAACAAGTGCTTCCTTTGTTGACTCATCAGATAATGCAAACTGAAGCATTGTCTGTACATATTCTTCATTTTGGGCAATGCCGACCATTAGGGACTGTATTTTCGAGATACGTTCTTTCGTAAAAGAAACATTAGAGCCCCTTTCGATAAGTTGGTGTGCCATTTCTTTGAGTTGTCGAATTTGGTCTCGAGTATAGCTGTTTTCAACGCGCATTGACTCAATAAAACTATCAATCAGTGTTTCTTCGCTTATCCAATCGAATCGGTTCTCAGATTTTTCTGGAGAAACGAAAACTGATTTAGGCATGATGATAACAGCCTCATTATCATTCTGGTCAGTGATTACCAATAATTCATCATTATAGTCTACAGCACTATATTCTCCTATATTATATTGATAATCCTTTATACCTCGTAGTTTCATGGTTCCTTCAGTTATATCATACTCAAAGGGACCATATAACTTGCTGTTAAATCTTAACAAGACAAGAGTGGTGCGTATAGTACAATCAGGCTCTGGAATAGATCTAGTATTTATGAGGGCTGAAATATCACTATCAACATCAATAATTTGATAGAAGTCTTTACCCGAAAACTTTTCTATCCAGATTCCGGAATTAGTCCGTCCAAATCTAGAATTGTACCTGAGACTGTACATATTGTTTCCATCGTAGTTCGGATACGGATCGTCCTCGTTGATTTTTAAGCTAATAAAAGACCCAAATCTTTCATATAGATCCTCTGCGGTGTCCCCACCATTGATATTAACTCTAATGCTACCATGTTTCGGAAAATCTTCAGGATCTATTAATTCGTAATGAGATTTATTAACCAGAACGCGTGGATAAACATAGCACACGGTGTTGCCTTTATCTGGATTATAATAGTCCGGATCAAACCAAAGCCACGCGAGAATGTCCTTTCCTTTGTACTGCTTAAAATCCATTTGTTTCTCCTCCTTATAATTTTGTTAATCCTCATTTGCCATAACGTCAACGATATCTCCAATATTGCAATCAAGAGCAATACATATTTTTGAGAGGCTTTCCATAGAGACAAATTCGTTTTTTCCCATCTTGGCAAGCACATTGAAGCTGATACCGGATGCATCTTTCAAATCTGTCCGGTTCATTTTCTTATCGATCAACAGCTTCCAGAGCTTATCGTAGGAAATAGGCATTGCAATTCTCCGTTCCAAATTTAAACTGATTGTATTATAGCACAAAGCGACAATGTTCGCAAGATAATCTCATAAGAACGTGAGATGTTATCTACAAAGAAAAGGAGGCTGTCGCATTAAGCCCCCTTATTCGTTAGATAATCTTAAAATGTTGTCGCTGGGCAATTCTGTAACACAAAAGTCCAACATTTTCAAGGCTTTTCAGCCTTTCGGGTATTATTCCCACTCAAGTCTTTGGCTTTGATTTAGGGTTATAAAATGCACTCTTGATACGCATTTTGCCCAAATAATCCACGTATTTTGGGCTGTACATAGATTTCTTACGAATTTTGTAGCCGTTTTGTAGCCAGCTATTTTATACGTACTAACCGTTCGCAACGACTTGTTTTGAATGATTTGCGGCAGATTTCGATATGATTCCCGCCAATAATCACCCGGAAATTGACCGCCTGATTCACCTCAAAAAACATCTTGGAGGTATGACCATGAGCAAACTTATATCCTGTCAATTCAACATTGACACAGCCTGTGTAGAACTGCTTTTCGATGATGGAAGCCGGATTTCCATTGACTGCACCGCCGTTGAAAACGAAGTTGCCGATAACCGCTTCCAGCGGTCAGAGCTGGATTATCTGATCTACAATGACCCGCTTGCTTATGCGGACTTGGTTCTGAGCGGCGATCCCGAAGCCTACCTGAACGCCGTGACAGATTACAACCCCCTCGATAGCTGACGGGAAGAATATAGCGCAACGGGTTGCGTCTGTCAATGGTCGAGATGAACGCTTCTCGCCATTGACTGCCGTCGCCTGCCGCGCTTTTTGGGCAGACAAGGCGGGCAGGCGCAGATTGTGCCTGCCCGCCAACATCCAGTATTAAATAGGTCTAATGTTAGGTGCTTGGGTGTGGTTTGTATGCGCTTTGCATTATATTGTTCGTGCTTCAACTTTTCATTCCTGAACAAGTCTCCTTTCAGATAATTAAAAAACAAAAGCGACCAACTTTTTACGGTTGATCGCCTTTGCTCTGGTCATTCTTTGTTTCTTTCAAATCAAAATATGCATCACAAAAAAGTTTTTGGTCTGTCATCTTCGATTGAATACTTTATAAAATCGAATTTTTCCTTGTTGTTCTTGTAATAGTCCTCTGCCGCAGTACAAAGAATGCAGCACAAGTGGGATATATGTACTTTCAATTCTCTCCGCACTATGTTCATATCTTTGCCATAGGCGACCATGCTCAGATCACCGTTAGCACCATCTTCTCCGGTTATGACAAGCTCAAATTTATCAACCTTGCACCGAGATTCGTGAATTCTTGATTGCTCTACATTTGGTGTGCTTTGGTGAAGCAGACAATTACGCAAACTATAAATAATTTCCTCGTTCAGATAGGGCATATCATATCCGTATGGAGAATCACATCTATCTGTAATAACATATTGGCTGCACCAGTTTTTATAGCGCACGCCGTTGTAATCCTCGTTGGGATATTCAGCTTTTCCACAGGTGTCAGGTAAAGTCAGCGCAAGTGCTAATGCTGACAAATACAGTTCATGGGACAAAACCATACGAATCTCATGTACAATTCGGTCTATCAAGCAAATCACCTCATTTCAGCCATTGACACAACAGCGAACATTTTAGACAGTTTTTGTATGATTAAAATTTTCTGTTTGCAATTTTCTTCAGTTTTCTGTAACCCTCACAACCTATAACTTGTATAGCATTGTACTTCTTCAATGCGTTTTCGAGAGTAATCCGAATTTGGACGGGAATGTAATGTGTAAGCGCATTTTGATTGATTACCGAATGAAGATTGGCTTTGCTCTGATTATAAGTATTCCAAAATGTATTTGGGTCTATATTCTGATTTGACGCAGTCATTCGTTTCATTAGATTCTCAAAAGCAGTTTTTTGCTCATCAGAAGCATCAGCTGGAAGACTTCCTTCTATTGTCTTGAGGAGAGTCGGTACATCCACAGGATTCTGCGCACACATTGCCAGTATCTGCAAAATGTAGTTCATTTCGGACTGCATTAGCATCTGCTGTGTTAAGAACAGAAAATTCTTTTGCAGGTTCTTCATCAACTGTTGCTGCTCAAGAATTTCTGATGCACAATTATAGAATTCATCAAACATTCTGAAGCTGAATGAATCCATTTTTCTTACGAAGTAATGCTTGTGCTTGTCCCAATAATCTGTTTTGAAAAGCATTTGAGACTCATAGAAAGCACCATCGTTTAATTTGCCTTCTGAAATATAAGATCCTACTTCTGCAATGCTTGTTTGCAGTTCTTCTACCTGCAAGACGATCAGCGATGCTGCTTCTGAAATCTTGCGGCGTTCTTGAACCCAATAAATGATAAACGCTGATGCACCTACGATAACCAGCAATATATCAATCCAGTTTTTACTGACAAAATTAGCAATATTAGCCCACATATTTTGTATATTCACCTCATTTCAACCTTTCGCACAACGGCAAGAGTTCTTTGTTTTTGAAAAAGATATGTTTATTCGGAATCTTCCTTCTTCGTGTTTTGGACACTTAGGATTTGCGTTATGCCTTTGAGCTCATCACTAATCCTTTTCACAGATTTAAGCAAATCTTCCTCATCGGTTGTTGATGAGAAAAATGCCATATAGTGCTCCAGATCCACAAATAGATCACTTTGATAGGTTTTGACTTGTGATTCATATTCTATTGTTCCTGTTAGCGGCTTCATGTTTGGATTTCCACGAAGTTTATTGCTGCCGATATACAAGTCATAATGCTGTCCAGCGCCTATAATGCACTCTTTGCCTTTTATCCGTTCTAATTCTTTTTTCATTGACTCTTCCGGAAGACTGTCAATGAATTCCTGATCTAAATTGATTTTAACATGCTGGGCACTCAGGTTTCCACGGTTTACAAAACGGGCGATATACCATGTTCTTCTGCTATAGTGGAATTCAAGCTCGACAACAGGCCTGTTTGTTTCCGCAAACTGCTTTTGCATCTCCCGCAACTGTTCTTTAGATGCATTGGCAGCCTTGATATTTGCCAAACAAATAAAAATGGTTGCTATAACATAAATCCCTGTGATTATAACCATGACCCATTCCGCAGTCATCTGATTCACCTCATTTCAGCCGCTCACACAGCGGCAGAATTTCTTCCAGTTTGGCAACGATACGTTTCTGCTCGGCGATGGGTGGAAGCGGAATTAAAAGATTAACCATTGTTTCTGTCCCAACTCTGGGCATTTTTACGCCATAAGTAACAGAGTTGACTGCATAATCAATATGTGGGCTGCGCAATACATACACAATATAGTTTGCGTATACGAGATATGTATTGAACGGAACTAATTCTGGAGTGCATATTCCGTTGTCCGGTGCAACCAAAATTTTCTTTAGATATGGACGGAGTTTGCTATATAGAACTTGCCCTTTATAAAAAAGCACCTTGTCCCCTGTGATCTTTCGTTCAGAAGCTGTTATTCTTGTAAGAATTGCTCCGCTTTCTTTTTGAATGTCCTCCAAATCTAATGACCACATATTTTCTGTGATGTCTTTGGGTGATATTTTGGGTTTTGTCTGAGAATATCCAGTGCAATCACCTAACCTCACCCACTTCCAACTTCCCGGAATATCGAACGGAATCTCATCCTCTGCAATTTCCGGCAGGGGCTTTTCCTTCTTGATTTTGCCTTCCTTAATTAGCCGCTTTTTTTCTTCCTGAATCTGCCGATACAGTTCTTCGCCCGTTCCTTCTTCCGCTCTCTGCTCAACGAGCTTACCCTGAATGGCATATTGCAAAATGGACTTCTTCATATCCTCCGGGAACTTGGCGTTAAACTGCTCCAGTTTTTCATAGGCAACAGCATAGCGGTCAACCAGAGGAAGGAGTTCCTCAATCTTGGCAACGATGCGCTTTTGCTCAGCAAGGGGTGGGAGCGCAATAAGCCCATTAAAAAAGTCTTTCTCTCCAATTGCAGGATAAGCAACTCCCTTTGATTTATCGCTTGCATTGGCAAAACGCATAAAAGTGGGAGACAGTAAATAGTAATACAGGTACTTATTAAGCAGACCCTTGGGGCAATGCATGACTGCAAATGCGGTACTTACGATTGGCTCATACGGAAAATCTCTGTCAATAATACAGATGTTTTTAAGATACGGTCTAATGGTTGCAAAGATCACATCGCCTTTTTGGACAATTTTCTTTGCTCGTGATGATGCATCTTTCGCTTCTACTACCGTATTCTCAATATTTAAGGTATGAGAGATATTGTTTATTGAGCCAACATCAATATAACAAAATGTTTTATCTGGTGTTTTTTGTCCCCAATTGTAAGTCAATGAGCTTAAACGGCACCACTTCCAATTCTCTGGAATATCAAAAGGAATTTCATCTTCGGAAATCTCCGCCAACGGTTTTTCCTTTTTGATTTTCTTTTCCTGTATCAGCCGTTGCTTTTCCGCCTGAATCTGCTGATAGAGTTCCTCGCCGGTGCCTTCTTCGGCTCTCTGTTCCACCAGCTTGCCCTGAATGGCATACTGCAAAATACTCGCTTTTAACTGTTCCGGTGTCATTCGCTCACACCTCCCGGCAGCAGAGCTTCCAGTTCTGCCAGTACCTTATCAATTTCCGCATTGAGGGCAGTCCGTCTTTCCTGATATTCCCGGATAGTGTCCATTGGGTCAAGGATTTCTTCTTCCTCATGAGGATAACCGCAGAGATCGATGTTGCATCCCTGTTCATTCAGCAGATAATCAGCGGTATATTTCTGTACCTTGAAGTATTCGCCGTCAGGAATTATCTCTCTATTGTTCCACCAAGTGATACAATCCTCGAAGTGCTTCAGCTCCATGGGCTTGGTCTTGGAAAAGTGCTTTCTGTCAGACGGAATATCCACTCTGTAGAACCATGTTTCTGTTGTCGGCTTTGTGTTGTCAAAGAACAGCAGATTGGTGGTGATGGAAGTATAAGGACTGAACACAGAGCTGGGCAGTCTTATGACTGTATGTAGATTGAACTCGCCAATAAGCTTTTTCTTGATATTCACTTTTGCATTGTCCTGACCGAACAGGAAGCCATCCGGCACGACGACGGCGGCTCTGCCGTTCTTCTTCAAGCGGTACAGGATGACTGACATAAACAGGTCGGCTGTTTCCGAGCTTGCCAGATCGTCTGGGAAGAAGCCCTGAATAGACTTGTCCTCATGCCCGCCATAGGGAGGATTCATCAATATCACATCAAACTTATCATCATCCGTATAATCCAGCAGATTATGCCTCAAGGAGTTCATGTGATAGATATTTGGAACTTCAATGTCATGCAGCAGCATATTGGTCACACAGAGCAAATACGGGAACGGCTTTTTCTCAATCCCATAAATGCTGTCATCAAGCTGCTTTTGAGCAGAAGTATCGGTTACCTGCTTGGATAGTTGTCCCAGCCATGAAGTAATAAAGCCACCCGTACCGCAAGCGAAGTCAGCCATCTTTTCGCCAAGTTTCGGCTTGATCATCAGCGCCATAAACTCGGTTACGGCTCTCGGCGTGTAAAACTCACCGGAAGAACCGGCAGACTGCAATTCTCTTAGAATTTCTTCGTAAACAAAGCCGAAAGCGTGGCTTTCCTTTACGTCATCAAATTCGATTTCATCAATCACATCAATGACCTGACGGAGATAAACGCCGTCCTTCATATAGTTGTTGGCATCTTCAAAGGTCGATTTCACGATTGCTTTCTTGATTGGAGTGGCAGGTGTAACCTTGATACCCTCATAGACAATCGTGTCGCCTTCTTTTACATCATTGCCTTTCAGCACGGGGAACAAGGTATTGTTGACGAAGTTCAGCAGCTTGTCCCCGGTCATGGCGTGACCCCTGCCGTCTGCCTTCGCCCAATTTCTCCATCTAAGGTCTTCGGGAATGATGGATTCGTAGTTGTCCTCGTTCAGTTCCCAATCGTCTTCCTTTGCGTCATATACTTTCAAAAAGAGCATCCATACCATCTGCTCAATCCGCTGCGCATCGCCGTTGATACCTGCGTCCATGCGCATAATATCACGGATTCTTTTTATAAAACCTGACTGCATCGCCATATTCAACTTACCTCTAATTCATAAATGTTCGCTTCAAGCTCCTTAATAGCAGCCTCATACTGCGCTTTGCCGCCGAACAGCTTAACGATTTTTGCAGGCTTTCCAAAGTCGGCAAAGTCTGCAAGAGAAAGGACCTTAATATCCTCAACCTCGGTAATACCTTGGTTCATATACTTGTCCAAGAGGATAGAAAGGACTGCCTGTGCTTCGGCGGAATACTTGCTGAAAAAGTCTTTCTTCTTGACGTTGTTCGCACGCTCTTTTCTCGTCAACGGTTTCCTGCCGTATGCCACATAGCAGATGAAGTCGAAATCGTCCACATCCTCCATTCCTTGTTCCGCTTTCAGAGCCTTCAAATCAATCCCCATCGCAATAAAGGACTGTTCAATCGTTTTCTTCTTGTCCGATGCTTTCCATTTGCGAATAAAATCAGACAGGGAAGCGTATTCTCCTTTGATATTCGTTCTCGTGTAGTCGATAATATCTTCCTGACGAAGCAGCTTGCCGTTGGCATCGTAGACAGAAACGGTCTTATTGATAATTTTCACTCTGCATCCGTCTTTATCAACGATAGGCGTTTCAACGGGGTCAACGGGCGGTTCCTCTCCACTGCCGCCGGGTTCACCGCCTTTGGGCTTGTTTCCTCCGCTGCCGTGTTGGAACCCCTCAACCTGTTCCACGGGACCATCCCAATCAGGGTCGCTAAAGAGCCTTGTCACATTTCTAAAATCCATAACGACAAAGTGTGTCTTACCTTCCTTTTCCCTGATACGGGTCCCTCGCCCGATAATCTGCTTAAAGGTAGTCATGCTCTCAACCGTCTTGTCCAGAACGATCAGCTTTGTCATCTTGCAGTCTGCTCCGGTGGAAAGCAGTTCGGATGTCGTAGCGATAACCGGATAAGGGCTGGACACGGAGATGAAATAGTCAAGTTTGGATTTTCCGTAAACATCAGAACCGGTGATTCTAACACAGTAGTCCGGATTTTCCTTGACCATATCAGCGTTATGGTTGATTAGGGCAATTCTCATGCGTTCGGCATGATCTTCGGAAGCGCAGAACACAATGGTTTTCTGCATCCTGTCGGTGCTTTTCAGATATTCAGTGATCTCCCTTGCAACCTCGTCAATACGGTCTTGGAGAATGATATTGTAATCATAATCCCTATTGTTATAGATTCGGTCTTCGAGCACATTGCCGTATATATCGGTTTGCCCTTTGTGCGGCCTCCAGCCGTCACCGATGTTGGTCGTGATATTGATAACCTTGAAAGGAGCAAGAAATCCATCCTCGATACCCTGTTTCAAGCTATAAGTATAGACAGGATTTCCAAAATAATCGATATTCGATACCTTTTCGCTCTCCTTTGGTGTCGCAGTCATGCCAATCTGTGTAGCAGAAGAAAAGTACTCCAGCACTTTTCGCCAGTTACTATCCTCCTTGGCACTTCCACGATGACACTCGTCCACAATAATTAGGTCAAAGTATTCTGCGGGAATCTGTTTGAAGTGTTCTTCATCATTCTGCCCGACCATCTGATGATAGAGGGCAAAGTTTACTTCATGGGATGCGATCTTGCTCAAACACTCCTTGTCGGAAAAGTCCACTTTATAAATGGTCTTTTCAAGCGGTGCAAAATCCTGCAAAATACTCTGGTCAACAAGAATGTTCCTGTCAGCCAAATACAGAATTCTCTTTTTAAGGTCAGAGCGGAGCAGCCGATACACTATCTGGAATGCAGTATACGTTTTGCCCGTTCCCGTTGCCATTACAAGCAACAATCTCTGCTGCCCTCTGGCGATTGCTTCAACGGTTCTGTTTACAGCGTTTCTTTGATAATAGCGTGGAGGATATGTGCTTTGAGACGAGTAGTACGGCTGGGAGACTATTTTCTTTTCCAAATCGGATACGCCCTTGCCGCCATTCAGCTCAGCGTAATATCTTGCTACAAGCTCATCCTGTGTTGGAAATTGCTCTAAAGCAATCTGCCGTTCCTGCCCGGTAAAGAAGTCATGCTCATAGAAAGCATCTCCGTTTGAGGAATATGCGAACGGGATATCCATCATCTGTGCATATGTCATCGCCTGCTGCAAGCCGTGAGATACAGAATGATTATTATCCTTTGCTTCAACTACGGCAATTGGCTTCCCATCGTTGAGATAAAGCATATAGTCGGCAAATTTCGGCTTACTGCGAGCCACAATATTGCCGCTGATGTTGATTCTGCCATCAGTAATCTTGGTCTCCATTGTTATGTGACCTTTCCAACCATTCAGAATGACCGGAGTGATATAATTCAATTTGATGTCTTCTTCAGACATCTGTTTCTTGCCCAATATAGTCATATCGAATCCTCCTAATCAAATTTTCTGTGTTGGTTAATCACGGACAGTTTCAAGAATATCTTCAATCCGACAATCCATTACTTCGCAGATACGAAGAAGAACATCTGTGGTTATGTTGTCTCCTTTGCCGAGCTTTGCAAGGGACGCAGAACTGATGCCGGCTTTTTCTTTCAAATCACTCTTTTTCATATTTTTATCAATAAGCATCTTCCAGAGCTTGTTATAGCTGATGCGCATATTGAGAAATCCCCCTTACCAAAATACATAGTCACATTATAGCACACATTTGTGAAGATTGCCACCAGATCCGCAAATTGAAAATCTGTAAACGCAAATGAATTTTTGCATTTACAAATCAGATGTTTATATGCCATGTGCAATGCGTGTTCTACGCCTGCAACATATTTTGGATATTGAAGATATACCGGCGTGGCGGTGCTTCTATGTGTTGTTGCGGTCAAAACATTCCGATTATTGGTAAGCCCTGTTCTCATGCAAGCTCCTTTCTGCGTCCCTGTTACGCAATAGGGGTGGTTTTCGGCTGTTTTCTCCGGCTCATGACTTGGGGAAAACGGCGATTTTCAGATAGGAGCACGCCGGACAACGCCCGGTTCGTGCGACGCGCTCCTGTCGGCTATTTTCGTATTTTTACGGCTCTACACCGTAGTTGCTCACAGTTCCATGTCACACTTCTTGCAGCGCGGCATATCACGGTTTCCGGACTGCTCCGGCTTCTCCGGCTCGGTGCGGAGCATGAATTGTATGAACTTCTTGACCTTGCGGGGCGCTCTTTTGAGTGCCGCTATGAAATCCTTTGTCTGCTCTTGCAACTTTTCATATTTGCGTTTCCATACGCTTACATCGCGTTTGAGCGTTTTCACTTTATTTTTCAAATCTCCGATCAGCCCGCGAGAAGCGACGCCCTCCCTGGCAAGCTCCTTGAGGAACTGCGCGTCCTGCGGTGTCATGGAAATGTTGCCGGAAATGGTCTTTTTCCCAATGCTGTCGATTTCGTGGAAGGAAGCTGCCGCTCCTTTCTGCTCCCTGATCTTCTCGTTGTATTTTTCAAGCGTCTGCTTCCTCCTGTCAATCTTATCCTCAATCGATTCCAGTCGCGCCTGTTCCTGCTGCACCTTGAACTGCGTTACGGTCAGGTGTTCCTCCGAGCTGCCGCGTTCACCGCGCTCCACATCGCCGTACCCGGCGTCGCGCATATACCGGAAGAAATCGTCCTGCAAAACGCTGTAGGACTTCTTGAGAACAGGCTTGCCCTTGGTGCTTAGAATCGGCTCACCGTTCTCGTCCAGCGCGGGCTTGGAATCCCACTTCTTACTCATGCTGACCTGCTGGATTATCTCCTTGACCGTGCCGCGAAGCGTCTCATCCTTGCAGCGCTTCGACCACAGGATTTGCTTCTCCACGACGGGGATATAGATCACATGAAGGTGATAGTGATACACATCCTGTCCTAATGCGTCGGACATGGCGCGGTTGCGCTCGTCGGCGTGCATGACTGCCGACAGGATGTACTGCTCACCGCCCACAATTTTGATTGCAGCTTTGTAGGCATCGGCGTAAAATTGTTTTGCAA
>ERZ773225.1027-NODE-1027-length-36605-cov-5.488564_pt1 | contig 36605 bp, 30 predicted proteins | sample MGYA00580993_ERZ773225 | MGnify/ENA primary metagenome ERZ773225 (study PRJEB29015, sample SAMEA2737748) | human gut metagenome | biome: human gut; feature: human-associated habitat; material: faeces | place: China | collected 2012 ...
TTGCTATCCCCTAATTTGAAACACGAAGGTTGGATATCGTTTTGAAAACTCGTTTTCGAAGGATTTAAGGGTGCAAAATACAAAAAGCGACTGTAGTAGTCGCTTTTGCTTTACCTGCGAAAGGAAAATTTGCGCTGAAAAACAGCGTTTTAATTATTGAATTGAAGTCATCCCCTAATTTAAAAACACTACCGTTTCCTCAGTTAAAAATGATTGAGTCGATAGATGATAAAATTTTTTATTCGAACTGTATGTCGTTTGATAATTCAAACGGAGATTCTCTTGTTGCGAATATTGTTCAAAATTAAAATATTGATATCGTTAAGGATTAATTAGGGCCGAACAGTACGCTGATAACTCCGCCTAACGACAAAGTATGACAGCCCCCGCACTGTTTTTGCACTGGCGATGAGCTTAGAGTATAGTCTGTAAAGAACTTCAGTCCCATGCCAGTATGAGCCCGGAAAGTCAGAGAGAGTCCAGTTCCTGCTCCTATGGCATTACAACTCCCGAGTGTATGTCCGGCGAACTCAACGGGAAGGGAATAGGTATATTCACAGAGTAATTTGGTGCCAACCAACCAGCGAGATGTGATCGGTAATGAACCGTAGAGACCTACAGCGCCATGTATTGCATTGAAATTATTGTCAGAGACATGCCCGTTCAAGGTCCACGGCAAGGAGGAAAGCCGAAGTCGACCGCCCGCACCCCAGTGAGCATTCCAGAACCAAGCTCCTTCTACGCCGATGCAACTGCCTATTGAAAAACGAATTTGAGAATGGTCCTGCAGACGATAGACACCTGGCAGAGCGTCGATGCCCAGATAGAGCCCAAAAAAAGAGGGACGGTATGCCACACTGAATGGGGGTTCCATATGTTCAGGGGAGACCATACCTCGTTTTGTAAAAATCAGATCGGCAAGCCAATAACCAAGTTCAGCAGACAGGATCCCGACTCCTGCACCCACCATCACATCGCTCAAATAGTGTTTGTTATTGGCTATGCGCATCAATCCTGTCAATGTAGCGACTGCATAACCGCCGATACTGTACCAAGGACTATGTGTAAGACCGTACTCTTTATGCAGCATTGTGGCCGTCATGAAAGCTGTGGCCGTATGTCCCGAAGGAAAGGAGTTGCGTGATGAGCCGTCAGGACGCATGACACGGCAGGTGTATTTGAGAGAATTGATGGTTATGGCCATAATGCCGGTCGAGAAGGCATCTGAAACGAGCATACGCCCCCAACTGCTGCGGCCTGGGAGGCCGGCCGCTTTCAGTCCCAACATCAGTGCGGCGGGAGCATATTGGAGATAGTCATCGGTATGGAAACGCACCCGAGGCAAATAGTTATTGCGCATGTCACGAAATCGATCATCGGCGCTTTGCACGATAACACCTGAGATAATCAGTGGTACGGCAGCATAGCTCATCTGATAAACCTTAGACTCCGGAATCCGCAGCCACAAGCTGGTTGGCCGCATGGGCGGCGCACACTTTTCTATCAAAACGGGAGGTCTTCCTTGTGTGGAAAGTGTGAGAAATGAAAACAAAATGCTCAAAAAATATTGTCTAAATCCAGTCATTCACTCATTCATATGTATAGGGATACAACCATCATATTATTGCAGGGAATACGGCATCTTCTTACGCCGTTGTCGTTATGATATAAAATAAGCCTCCCGTCAGCTCCGCCCTCCTTGTAACGACAAAGAGACTTCACACGACGCGAGGCTCTGCCATGTCCGCCCATACCGAGGAAATATAGAACGGTACATCGCTATTTAGGAAGAGGTTTTGCTAGAATGCATTCTCATGCATCATTCATTTATAGATAGGAAACAGATTCGATCGGCAGATTCCGACCGGAGTATATCAGGGTCAGAGAACGCAAAGACGGCAATCCCCTTGGGCAAAACAATACAATGTTTCCGGAATCGCTCGCGTACCGTGCTGGTCGCGAACCGCTCCGATAGTAATGTTTTTTGATCCGCCTAAAACCGCGATATAATTACCGGGCCACACAAATTTCTAAGGCGGCGCAATCTCGGACCATGTTTCTCCTTCGGTATCGCTTCCCGAGATGATACACCTGTCCAACAAGACAAGCAGAATCATAGCCAATAGAAACGACACGACGATTCCTGCCCGACAGTTCCATTCTTCATAGGCAGGATTGATAAATCCTCTTTTCTCTCTTTTCTTGAATATATGCGGATTATATCGGATTTATGGTTGTGTAGTCTTGCTGGCTGCGGGTCGGCAGGTGAAAATGCCTGTTCTAAATCGTCAGTGTCGTAGAGATAGAGCGTGTCGGTGGATTGTGCCTGCACCGTATGCTGTTTCTGTCGTTCAGAGCAGGCGTGACAACAAAAGGATGAAACACAAGATCGAAATATTTGGTCAACATAATTCATGTGTTATCGGTAAAAAGAACCCCCGAAAAAACAGAATGAACTGTTTCCCGAGGGTTCCCCCTTCTTATGTCAGAAGTTTATTCCACAATAACGGCTCGATTGAGTTCTGGTTCAGCAAAACGATTGTTCGTATCGCCTTCAGCCCTTTTCTTCAAGCGGTCAGCCGGAATGCCGTACTTGTTTGTCAACAGGTCATAAACGTACTGCATACGCTGTTCCGAGAGACGCTGATTGAGCTCCTTGCTTCCGGTAGCTTTATCGGCTGAGCCGATCAACGTAAAGATTTTGTTTTTGTCGGCCTTGATGGCGTGTTTTACGTAAAACTCAAGATTCGTAAGTTCTTTTTTGTCGAGCGTAGCCTTGCCGATGGCAAAAAACAGCACCACGGGCGAAGCCGATACGGAAGAGACTGTTTCCTTTTCCGGCTGGCGGTTGCGCAGCGCTTCGTTTTCGGCCAGCAGGGTCTTGTTCCGGCCTGTCAGATCTGCGTTGTCGTTCTCCAACGCTTTGATACGGTTCTGATACGGTGTATAGTCGGGAACGACCGGAGGTGCGACCCGTTTGAAACCGCGACGATTCAGTTTGAACGAGAGGCCCAGCGTCACGGAAGTCATGCCTTCGCCGTTACTGCCACGAGCTACACCGTCGAATCGCTGATTCACAAACATATGGCGTGCTTCCAATGTCAGATCCAAAAGGTTCGACAGGCGGATGTTGTTCAGCAGGCCAATACTTACCGCGAATTCGTTATCATGGGAACCGTTGCCATAGGAACGGGCCCAACCGGCCCCGACGAAAGGCACGAAATTCCATGTACGCGTCTCTTTGTAGCCGCTCACGGCATTGGAGAAGTTCCACATCACATCGCCATGCAAGTATGACACGCCGAACTTCTCGTCGTAGATATCGCCCGATACGAGATTTTTGGCATACATGGTCTGTCCCGTAGTCCACCCTTTGGCATTGATGCCCGAATATCCCAAACGGAGACCTACCGAGGGAGTGATCCATTTACCCACATGGAGGTCTAAGGCCGGGGCCAGCCGTTTGCCGAACGATCCGTAGGAATCGTTTTCGCCGTGGTAGATGTTTACACCGCCACCCACGCCGAGCCAAATGTTGTCGAACAGACGATTCGTCTCGTAAGGGCCGCGTACAATCTTTCCGCTTGCGTCGCGGTTGCCGTTCTCCTGTGCCATGACGCCTGTCGAAGCAAGCATCACAACTGCTGACAAAACGCTTTTGCCCAGCAGGTTCGTGTTTCTGGTTGTTTTCATAAATTCTTAGTTTAAACGATTTATTCACAATGTCGCTGTCTCCAATACAGCTTAATCTTTTCCGTTGGCGATTTTCATGGCAAGGGATCGATATTCTCTTGCCGCTTGTTCCGTTTCCGATTACCGGAATCGATTATATCACACTCTTCCCGACGTCATATCTGCAGGCAAAACTTTGTGTTCCTGCATAATTTTGAACAGTCGCACGCACCGAAGATCAAGTCAGACCCATACCGCGAGACTTTATATCCCAGCCGACACAGCACACATGGACAGGTAACGTTGCCAAAACCAGAATGCGCTTTCTGTTATGTTCGAACAACTCTTCCCGAATCGGTTAGGAAACTCGTTTTGAATCGGTACAAGCAAATCGTAGAACAAGTTCCGTCACTTCCCATTTAGGGATTCCGCACCTTTTCTAACGTCTGCGAAACCGCAAGTTCCGTTTGCGATTTCGGTGAGAAGTACTGGCAACGGCCGTCGAAGCGTCCTCCTTTCTCAATCACGATATCTTTCACGGAGATATCGCCTGTCACATGACCTCCCGCATGAATCGTAAGCAGCTCGGTTGCCGTCAGAGCGCCTTCGAAAGAGCCGGAAATCTCCCCTACGGAGCACTCGACTCCCTCGGAATGTATGATACCTGTTCTGCCTACGATCAGACGTCCTTGAACATGCAGACGGCCGGAGATCTCTCCGTCGATATGCAGATCGCCCTTCACTTCCAGTTCTCCGTGCATGAGACTGCCTGCGCCAACGGCAGTACGTTCCACAGGAACGCTAGATGAGCAAGCGGCGGAGGGAGACGGTGCCGGTACAACTTCCGGCATCTCTACGGTGCCGGAAGTTTCTCGTTCTTTTGTCGATTTCGAAAACATATTTATAGCCGGATCTGTTTCTGAATCAAATGCCTTACGAGGAAAGCGGACAGAACAGTGTACCTGCCGTTTTCGATATTCCCGCATCCGTCAACTTGCCGACGTCTTGTTTGACGTCCGAGGAGGGAGAAAAACGCACATAGCATTTCGAGGGAATCTGAATCGTTTGCCCCGTAGCAGGGTTACGGCCTTTGCGTGCCGGCCGCGTTTTGACCTGAAAATTACCGAAACCATGCAGAGCGACGTTTTCGCCCCGCTTCAAACTGCCGGCAATACCTTCAAGCGTTGTTTTAACAGCCAGAGCCGCCTCTTTTTTGCTGAGACCGCTTTGAGTGGCCACATAGTTCGTCAATTCCGTTTTGTCCATTGTATATTTATGTTTAGTGAGACGCATTTCGGTATAAATAATCTTTATTTGCCTTTCCCTGAGTTATCTTCACTCTGATCGGATCATATTTCCTCCCCAACGACGAGGCGATTTATTGGTCCATACTGGACCAATCGGCCCGAGGCATTCAGTCTCATAAGTAGAGGGGGAAGACGAGAACCTATGTGATAGAATGGTATATTTTTCCATATCGTCAGTTTCACTGGGCTACTTGCATTTTTCATTCGGAAACTCCGTGAACCTCTCCGGCCTTGAAAGGTCCCGCGAACAGGAAGGCGAAGAGGTAGTATAGAGCTCTCCTTCAGGCGAAATCTGCGGATAAAATCTGCGCAGAGGCCAAACGTTCCGCACTTGATTGTAGGCTTCCACCTCTTTGAGAAAATAGCGCATGATCATGGGCGGAACCGGATTCCCGAATCGCACATAGGTGCTTCGGACAAATCGCCGATAATCCCGCATACGTCGCCGAACATGATAGATGCGAATGATCGTACCCATCAAATAACTGATCCACAGCACGAAAACAGCTATTGAAATCAGTAGTAATTTGCCTAAAAGCGTGTCGTATGATACGAAACCATCCATATCGTTAGCATTTGATCATCCTTTATGGCCTGCCTACCCACGGAGATATTCATCTTTGCGAGTCAGAGACATCTTATCGTGACGGGAACGGCCATTTTTCTATGTCAAATATCATTTCACAGGTAACAGTAATTTGCTATGAATAACGGTAGTACAATGGCGACCGATTCTTTCCCTTTCTCTTCATCACTCTGCGTAACCTTTATAAGCTTAACCGTTTTGATTTTGTAATCTCAGGTGTAATCCGATGCAGATTTGTCATGACCGAATCATGCTCATATATTTATGTTTTCTCGCAACCATGTCTCGATGTCAGCAATCGGGCTGTCTTTGAACAGCACCGTTTTATCGTGTTCCAACAAGTAGAGCGCCGGGATAGCTGGAATGTCGTAGGCGGTTGTCTCTCCATGTTTCATTGGACTGTGACCTACCGTCCAGCCTTTCGGCATTTGAGGCAGATATTCGCGCCACGTTGAGACATCTTCATCCGGATAGATGGCTAGCATCTTCAGCCGTCCCGAAACAAGCAGCGGGTTGATCACCTCCGAATGGAGGATATGTTCTTTTACCCGATCGCACTCCGGGCAACCGGGATTATAGAACATCAGCAATAGGTAGTCCGCTTTTATACCATGCAGCGTTCCCCGGCCACCCGTACCCGTCGTATAACAAATATCTGCTGCCTTCATTCCGGGACGGTTTTTGTTGGCCGAAGCAAGTAGAGCTTGCGGGCGTATTTTGTTGATATCGTCGATATGGGGAGCTTCGGTTATTGCTTCCAATACCGGGATGAATAGTTCCTCGTTGCGGAAGGGTGAATTGGGATGTTGCCAGAAATATTCGGCCATATCGAACAGCCGAAGTTGCATCTCCGGATAATCGTTCCCTGTACGGATCAATCCTCCAGTGAGTTTTGCAGCCTCTGCTTCAGGTATCTGCGAGAGCAGCTGCGCCCAAGAAGAGAAAACACCTTCCAAAGCTACCGTGTCCGCAATCCATCGTATATCAGCCCAGTCAAGGTTATCCCAATAGTGTTCGGCATACCATGTTATCCGCTGGTTATCGTCCGTGAGTATTGCAGGAGGCTGCAAAATATTCAGTCTTAAGGCTGAAGTTTGCACGGGGAATAGCTCGGAAACATTACGGCTAGGATTTCCACAGGAAAGCATCAATATTATACAGGAAAATAATCCTGTGCTTACTATGAGATGTTTCATTGATTGTTATCGTTTTCAAGCTGACTTATATATGAAGGTCGTTACATTGTATAGTGTCATGGCTCTACAAGGTCATTTCTTTCGCAATACACACTTCACGCATCATTCCCTAACACAACGAATTGCATGTGTAAATGTTCTATAATTCGTCCCGTTAGAGGGGCCCGCCGAGATATCTACTCCATACGCTCGTGCGAGATAGCTGCCAGAGAATGTCCGCGACCAATGAGTTCCGTTTGTACCAGCCCATATGATGGTCATATTCGATCCGGCATACGAATAGCTACCGCTGGCCGGATAAAAAGTCGTCTCCGAACTTCGATCGTCGAAATACACGTTCATGCCATTGTTAAACACGAAACTTTTATTCCGACTATCCTGTGTTACTGCCGTCCACATTTCCATTGGAGGGACCCGCCAACCCGGGGGGCAGGGATCGAATCCTGTTTTCGGGAAGTCATTCGATTCTTCTCCCCAAAACGGCGCAGGGGCAACGATTGGACTGTACCATCCGGTGAAACGGGTGGTCGGATGTTCGGTAATATAAGCAATGCCCTCTCCGAATTCGAGCGAAGTCGTTACACCGACAGCTTCCTCTTTCCATTCGAACCCCGGTGCATTGTAAGTCTCCGCGTGCTCTCCACCGCTCACCGCTTTTGCACCTATGAAAGGATCCTTACGCCCCCACTGGTAAAGCAGTCCGTAACGTCCTACACTACCTTCCGGTGCCGAACCGTTGGCGCCCAGACTATGAAGCATGACATGGTAGAACTTCGAGGAAGATCTGTCTACGAAATAAGTCACATAGTCTTCCTCTGGATCGTAAGACGTTGACCAAATATGCCAGCTCCAGGCCGGGACATTGTTCTTATTCCAGCCGATCAGGACATTACCTTCCCGAACGCTCTCTCCACGGGTCCCCGCCGTCGTAAAATAGACATAACCGTCCAATGTAGAAACCGATCCCGGCTCGATGACGCTTCCCTGACTATGGGTCTCCCACAGCACTGCCGGAGCATAACCCGAAGTGCTGAGTTTTCCGAATTGATAGGTATAGCTAACGTCATTATATGTTCCTACGAATGTCCCCCCGTTTCCTGAGATGGCCGGAAATTTATAACGCATGCCTGCCCGGTGAACCATGTAACAATTAGCCGTTCCCTGAGGCGCATTGGGAATTGCAGACAGGTCTTCGGGTTTCATTACGCGCAGGTCTTCTTTGTCGTTATCGCCTCGGATCGTAGCGACGATCGTGTAGTGGTGGTTCCTTACCAGATTGAAATCATTACTGGAATTCTCCCCCGGATAGATATTATAGCTCACTTCACTCCTCACTCCATTCTTAGTGTATACGCCTTGCATTTCGATAAACGCGGCATTGCGCGGGGCGTTCCCGTAGCCTTTCATAAAATCATTGCTCAGACGACTTATCACGCCTTGCAAGTTTTCAGGCACGTACCATACTAGCGTAATACCGGTGTTTTTCATCTCCGTGGCATTCCCTGCCTGTGAGGAGGAAACACTGATCAGATCGTAATTCATGAAATTGCCGGCAGCAGAGGACGGATACAGGTCGACGAGGCCCGAAGGAACCTTCAGCTCTTTATAACTCGATAACGTAGAAACGTTCCGCAACCGGATGCTTTGCAATAGAAAACTCTCCGAAGAAAATTTGGGGTCTACCTTGCAGGTGAAGGTGATCTTGGCCACCAAGCGTGTCAAGGTGATGTTGATCGGACTGGTAGTGGGCGACCCTTCGAATTTTCCTACCATAGGCAAGCTTGCGCCCGCATTGCTGACAGCGCCTTCGTTGGCATATTTCAACGTGAGCTCCTCGAAGTCTGACAGTTTACCTATACCGACCTTTAAGTCGTCAAACTGTGTTGAGGACACGTTGGCCACAAAATAAATAGTGGATAGAGGCTCTTCAGAAATCGGAGCCGACAGTCGATTGTTCCGTATCTCGCTGCCCGGGTAATAGGAACTCGTCACCAAGATTTGCGCATCGTTGAATTGCAGCACCCATAACCCTTCTACAACGCTCTCTTTGGCAATGGGGTTTAGCTCAGCACGTGTCCCAGCTTCTACCGTTTCATACAGATCGACGTCAAGTGCTGATTTGCTCTGGCTGTTTATCGGGATGGGGCCAGGATCGCTCACAAGGCTCATTTCCGGCACGGAGAACTCGAAGGTCGCCGGGAACGTCTTTCCGCTCCCGGTCGTTCCGTCTCCACGCTTTTCAATAATTTCTTTGGTACAGCCTGACAGGGTCAGAGCCACCGCGGCGCACCACACGATATTCCAGACGTTTTTCATCTCTCCTTTGATCTTATTCTCTTGTTTTTTGACATGGGGGCCGAAGTTTCTGCCCGCTCCTTACCTGCAGCCGCTTACCATCTCATCTCCCGGATACAACGAACTGCATTGGCCTGGCCACGAAACGCATCGCTTAGAGGAGCTCCATATGCTTTATCTACAGTATACAATCCCATAGCTGCTGCCGTATAATGACCGGCCACAAATACCGACGAACTCCAATAGAATCCCGAACTCCCGGTGGTAAATTGGCCGGTCATATCAGAACGAGGTATGATATACGGATAGAACGCAAAGCGATCCTTTTTACCGTAGTAATAGTAGAAACGCCAGCCGTTATTGTACGATCCGTTGGCATTCACAGGTCCTGTCAATGCTCCTTGACCCACTACCTGAGCAGTATTTATGTCGATGAAATTGGTCCACAGGTCCGCAGGAGGGACCCGCCAGCCAGGCGGACAGGGATCATGGAGCGTTTTCTTTCCGAACGACTGGTTAGGATAAGCCTTCGGATCAGTCGAGTAATTGCCCCACAAATTATCGTGCTGATATTTATATTCATCCGCGCGCGCCGCCCAGTCTTTTGTTTTGATCCCGTTGCTGCGGAGAAAATGAGTCGGATGGGCCCAGGTATACCACAGTTCAGCGTTGGTATTTTGACCTATCGAAGCTATTGCTGTGGTATTAAGAATTGTTTTCCACTCATGCCCTGCCGCATTGGTGGTCGGGGCAAAATCGGTTCCAGTACTAGCGTATGTGCGCGGTCCGATAAAAGGATCCTTGCGTCCCCATTGATAAAGCAAGCCGTGCAGGCCGATCGACCCTTCGGCCGCCGTGGCGTCCGCCCCCAAATTGTATTTCATAACTGCATAATGATAGGACGGTGTCGCCGCGAGATTATACTTTCCCGTGACACGAGGACTCAAGGGATAGGTATAATACGTATCGTGATCCTGGTCAGGATCGTAACGAGTCGCCCAAATATGCCAACTCCAAGCCACATTCCCGTTGGAATACCTGACGGCAACTACGGCGTTTCCTTCGTTCACGATGGTTCCTGTTTTTCCGGCCGTAGTAAAATAGAGATATCCGTCTTGCACTTTCACCGAACCCGGTACGATCACGCTCCCCTGAGAGCCTGTCTCCCACACGACAAATGGATTAGTCACATCCCCAAGCATGGTTCCATGAGTGATAGGAGTTTGGGAGCCATACGCTTCTTTTGGTATGGGAACTCCGTTACCGGCTACGTCCACCCGGAACTTGTATTGGCGTCCTGCCTTGGAAACGATATAACAATTGGAGGTCCCGTTTGCGCTTAGATCGTCCGTCGTTTTGTTGACTACGACCCGGTCGCCCGGATTTGCGCCTTTGATCGTCAGCGTGATGGTATACTTGTAATTGCGGATCACGTTGAAATCATTGGCAGCGTTAGCGCCCGGATAGACCCGGTAGGCCACGTCGAAACTCTCCGCACCCTGCGTATACGTGCCTTTCACTTCGATATACGTACTGTAAGCAGGTGCATTTGCCTCCCCTTTCTGTGCTTCCGTCAACCCCTTTTTTACCCCCCGAAGATTCTCGGGCAAATACCATATCAGAGTAACGCCGGTGTTTTTCATCTCCGTGGCGTTTCCGGTCTGAGGATATTCGGCGTAATAGTCCATGAAATTCCCCGCATCGGCGGCCGGATAAACCGGACTGGTACTCGTCGGGATCGTCTGGGATTTGTAACTCGACACGTTAGGGACACTGCACAGTTGTATCGTCTTCAGAGCAAAAGACTCGTTGGCCGGCAAATCTACCTTACAGGTAAAAACGATTTTGGCTGCCAGTCGTTTGAGTTTGACGTCAGCAGTGGTGGCGGTGGTAGCTCCGGTATAGGTTCCGACCATCGGTAGGCTGGCATTTGAATTGGTTACGGCCGCCTCGCTGGAATAAGTGAGCAATAACGACTCGAACTGCGATAACAAAGCGGAGCCGACCTTCAGGCTGTTGAACTGACCGGCAGATACATTCCCTACAAAATAGACCGTCGTCGAAGCAGCGTCAGACAGTGCCACGCTCAGTTTGTTATTCTGGATACTCGAAGCTTCGTAATACTCTTTCAGGATCAACTTCTTGTCCGAATTGTCGAACTGCAATACCCAGAGTCCCGCCAACAGATCTTCCTTGGTAACAGGATTGAGTTCAGCTCGGGTGAGGGGTTGTTTCTCATTCATTTCCACACGGAAACTTTGTTCGGCTTCACAAGCCTGTGCTTCGGCCACACCCGGTTCGTCAGTTGCGGGCGCGTTCATATCCGATGTTTCCAGAGAAAAGGTCATCGTCACTTTTGCTCTCCCATCGGTTACGGATTCAACCTCTTCGGGCAGATGTTTATAACAAGCCGATAGGGCCAGTGAAACGATGACAAACAATGCCGATTTCCGGAAATTTTTCATAAATTCAGTTTATATCTTGTTATTCTTTGATCCTTCGAGAGGTAAAGAGGACGATAGTCTATCTTGCCTCGGATAATGGCAGGGTACGCACAGTTCACAGTGCCTATTCATGGACGCAACGGACTGAAAAAGCATTGGCGCGATAACTGCTGCTCAATGGATTGACTCGGTTGATATGGAGATTCCCTGCTTGCTGTTTTCCTCCGGCATAGGGAGCCGAAGACCAGTACCAACCATTCGTGCCGGTCGCATCGGTCAGTTCTCCGGTCGAACGGCTACGCATACCCGCAGCCGGATAGAAAGCAGTATCTCCGTTCGAACCTTGGCAGTAGAAATGCCATCCATAATTGAAGCTGCCGCTGACGTTTGCCGTACCATTACCCGTACCATCCGAAGAGAAATTGGTCCACAAGTCCTGAGGCGCGACCTTCCAACCCGGCGGACAGGGGTCGTAGGGTGATTTTGTTCCGACCGATGCATTGGGATACGTATCACTGGTATTGCCGTTTCCCCACAAAGCATCAACTTGTTCCACGTATTTAGTCGCGTTCAGCCAATCTCCCGCTTTCCCTTCTTTGATAAAATGAGTCGGATGAGAAAACGCGTAAAAAATGTTCCTCCAAGTCTTATTGTCTTTAGCTTGGGCATTCTCTATAATTCGCCATTCATGCCCTTTCGCATTGTAGGTGCGAGCGAAATCAGTTCCGCTGCTTGTCAGGGTCGCCGGTCCCATAAAGGGGTCCTTCCGGCCCCACTGATATAACAGTCCGTACAAACCTACTTCCCCTTCTTTGGCTGTAGCGTCAGCTCCCAGGTTGTATTTCATAACCTTATAATTGCGAGCCGCAGTACTTACCATGCTCCCCGAAGCCGACAGCGTCCGGGTCGTATAAGTATCGTAACTTTTGTCCGGATCGTAAGAGGTCGCCCAGATATGCCAACTCCATCCCAAGGTGTTATTGTTGGATACGCCAATTACGGCGTTCCCTTCCCTAATGGTCGCTCCCCGCTTTCCTGCCGTCGTAAAGTACAAATAATCCCCTATGACGGAAAGCGAACCCGGTTCTATTACACTACCTAAAGATTCTGTCTCCCATACTACGAATGGATTCTCCCGGATCCCCGATAGATCGATTGTTCCATGCGTGAACGACTGACCGTTGCTCAGCCAATGCAAAGAGCTACCGTTACCCCCGATGATTTTGAAACGATAGCGTGTGCCGGCTTTCGAAACGAGATAACAATTGGCTGTCCCATTCTTACCCAGGTCCTCGGGTCGAACTACGCGCAGGTCTTGTTCCCTAGCGCCCCGAATGGTCGATACAATGGCATACTTATAATTGCGAACCACATTGAAATTATTATTAGACGTGGTCCCGGGATAAATATGATAGGAGACCTCGAAACTCTCGCTTCCCTGCGTATAAATGCCCGTCAACTCGACAAAAGTACTATATTCAGGGGCGTTGACTTCACCCTTTTGGGGATCGGTCAGGCTGCTTTTCACGCCTCGCAGATTTTCGGGTAGATACCACACCTGAGTAATTCCTGTGGTTCGCATCGTTTCGGCATTCCCGGTTTGGTCCGACACATCAATAGGATCATAGTCCATAAAATTGTCGGCGTATGCAATCGGATAGACCGGGGTGGTTCCCGTCGGGATCGTCTGAACCTTATAGCTCGACACGTTGGGTACGCTGCGCAGACGTATGGTCTTCAAAACAAACGAGTGTGAAGCCACTTCCAGATCCACTTTGCAGGTAAAGGTAAGTTTGGCAACCAACCGCTTGAGCGTGATTTTGGCAGGCAGATTGTCAACGTTCCCGCTCCAGGAAGCAGCCATCGGCAGATTGGCTTCCCCATTGGTCACAGCGTTCTCGCTGGTGTAATTGAGCGTCAGGGCTTCAAAATCCTTCAAGGTAGAGGTGTTTACCGTCATCTGGTTAAACGTTCCGGCAAATACGTTCCCCACGAAATAGGCCGTGCACGAGGAGGAGGATGCCAGCGTCACATTTACCTTGTTATTTTGGATCTGCGAAGCAGAAAAAAAGGTCTTGAGCATCAGCTTTTGGGTTGAATTGTCGAATTGCAGCAACCATAGTCCCGTCAATACGTTCTCTTTGGTGAGCGGATAAAGTTCGCTTCGGGTCGTTTTCTCGTTGTCGTTCAGCTCTACGCTGACCGACTCTCCGGCACGGCTGGACGCGGAAATGGGAACGTCCGGAGCCGTCATTTCTGGAATTTCGAACTCGACGGTTCGCTCCACAGTCTCTTCCACCGTAACTGAACCATCCGTTCTTTCCGGCTGTACATGCTTCTCACAGGCCATCAATATCAGTGTCATCACAGTAAACAATACCGCTTTTCGAACGTTTCTCATAGCTTTATATGCAACTTCTTCTTTTTCGTTTCACTAAATACACCTTTGAGCAGGAAAGCCTGCGGCGGAGATCAGTTCCCGACAATTGAACTCCATGCAGGATTGAGCGTCCAGCTATCGGGGATAATCACCGGCGTGAAATAACCGCCGCCCACGTCAGGGGTATTCCATTTCCATTCGGTGTCCCAACTACCGACTTCGACCACAGTCGTGTTACCGCCCGGGGCTCCCACGTCGGGAGCGTACCATATTGCATCGGTGTTCCAAGGCGTTACTTGTAGGTTAAGCAAGATCTTATCGCTTTTCAGTTCAATTGCAAAATTGTAACGCTTCCCTTTCTCAAAAGGCAGATTGACGAAATCCGTCGCCAGTTCCGTTGCGGAGGGTGCTTCGTTGAAGGTCACACTCATTGAGAAAGTAAAGCTTTTGGAACTGGGCAACACCTCTTCCACGCAGGAGTACTGTCCGACTTCAGTCCCTTTTACGAACGCGGACTCCGGGAAAGAATAACTACCTCCATCACTGCCCAAAGCAATCCCTTCACCGACACGGAGAGTCGCAGGACTCACAGTAAGGCTGCCGACCGTGATCGAATGAGGTTGTATGCTGGTAACTCGATCGCTGACTCTTATCGTCGAGAAGCTCAGTTGCGAACACTGGCGTTCCAGCGTCGTGAGAGTCACAGTAGCCGACGGAGTGTCGGCCGTAATCGTATATGAAGCCGTCAGAGAGCTGGCATAGTCCACGCCATGCGCTACGCTGACTTCGATTTGGTCGGTCAAGGGTAAAGCCGGCATGATGGCATAAAAATCGTAGTTGCCTGGTTCCAGCCGCATCCGGCTACTCTGATCGAGAGCCTTGTAGTTGCCCTCACTGTCTACCGTGCAGGGAACAAGGCTGCCCGAACGCATGACATAGGCTACGTCTTTCACGTAATTCACTGTCGAGGGGTTGTCGGCAGCACTTCGGTAGGCAATAATCCGAACGGTGACATTCTCATCTAACGCCACGACGGCCCGCGTCGTCGGAAATTTCAGGACGCGTTCTCGGTCATACCCGCTTTTGACGATCTGCGTTTCGCTTCCGATTCCGGGCGTTGCGAAATCGACCAAGACATGTTCGTTCCCTGCAAGTTCCGGGCTTGCTTGCTGCTCCTCTTTATAACAGCCGTTCAGCAGCAAAACGACTCCCAGCAATGATACGACACTCTTTATGGGGCAATGACTTTTCATGATATTCAACTACTTTACGGGTAGGGGTTGAAGGGTGGTATTCCCGGCGTCGATCCAGTCCGTGACGGCGATCTCGGGTTTGAGCAAAACCTTGCCGTCGCCTATAGAGACGAAGGTTGCATAGACCTGGTACAGATAATTGCGCTGTATTTGTTGTACCGGTGTTCCGTCTGCGTTTGTAAGCGTAACTTCGAAATCCTTGAAACTGGCGCCGCTTTCATTCGTGATCGTCACTCCTTTCAGGCTGAAACCCAGAGCTCCCGCCGAACAGTCGTATTCAGGAGTATAGAAAGTAAAAAAACGCTGGGCGGCACTATTACCTTCACCTTTTACCTGTACAGCAAGCGCCTTAGGGCCGTTCACGATATTCTCCTTGTCAATCAGTGCTCCCGAGGCGAGTTGGTCGGGCAGCAGATAGCCCGAGGCACAAGTGTTCCGAATGGAAAGCGTCGTAGAAGCATTCACTTCCACCGTTGCCTCATCGCTCTCTTGTTGGAGATAGACGTCCACCCGGGCCAACGCGCGGGTAAGTGCCACGTCCACTTCGATATCGCCCACCGTCTGCTGAATCGTATTGATGTTTTGCTCGATCCCGAACATGGGAACTGAAAAAGCTTCCGCGTCGAACGACGCATCCGCATTGAAAGCCTCCGTCGTCATATATTCGGCCATCCTGTATTCGATACCGGCCAGTTGAGTAGGATCGGTGACCTTGTCCAGCGTTTCGGACATCGAACTCGGTTCGTTGGCAATCACATACAAAGCCTTATTGAAAGTCCGGGTTACATGTATCCGAACGGTATCCAGATCCGTCACGCTTTTCAACGTCCGATAGACCATCGTATCCAGCTTTTTACCGTCAAAGGCATACATCCGTATACTTTTGAAAGCATATTCGGCCTTGCCGAGCACGTTTGTATCCTCACTGACGGACGAAAGGTTGGCTTTCAGCGTCACGTAGGCCTCATCCTGAACCGGGCGAAGATCGTCTTTCGAGCAGGAAAACAAACAAAAGGGACCCAAGCACAGAAATAGAGCGAACACTATATCATATCGTTTCCTCATGGTCAATATCTTATAAAATTCCCGACTGCGACGACCATACCGTCCAGCCGTTGATTTTGATCATAATCGCCGTATAGGCTGTCTCCCCGAATACGTCATTCGAACCCAGATACAGCTCGATCTCCCATGTGTCCTGGCGGTCCAAGTATTCCTGAGCCTGCATGGTCGCAGGCAACGTTTCCAGCAAATAATCGATGAGATCCATATCCGAAGACGACAGCAACGAACGGCCCGTCGTCCGGTCGGTGACTTCAAGACGTACGTTCTCACCCTGAACCAAGCGTAGCGTACTGAGCGAATAAACGATCTTCCCGTCCGTCTCCTGTGGCTCATTGAAGGGCCGGTAGGTGACCTGCTGGGTGTCGGCAAAAAGGTTGTCGACGTGATACGAACCGTTGGCGGCCGTCAGTTTTACGTCGATGTTGCCCGCAGCAGGGAGTGTCGTCCCCTGACTGGCATAAAGCGTCAGGTTGATCCGGTTCGTGTTTTTGACCAGGCTAACAGTCTCCGTGTGGCCGTACGCCTGTTCAATCGTGAAAGTGACCGGCGTACCGTTCCACAACGGATTCAGTTCGGAAGCGGATTCTCCATTCCGACTGTCGAATTGCAAGACTATATCCTCCTTGAGCGAGACATTCGTTTCTGGCTCGGAGAGGTAATAGAAGGAGCTCAGACTGCCGCCCCACGCCATGAGCGTATAGGTTCCAGAATTCAGCGACAGAGGTATCCGGTAACCAGCTTGAGAAAGCCGGCTTCCTTCGTCGATGATCCGCTGCACAAGGCGGCCGCTTTCATCGAACACAAACAATTCGATCCGCCCGCACTGTTCGGCAAACTTGTCTTCGTTCGCCATATTGTAATCGTATACGAACTGTACATACATCGGACAGGAGTCGTGTTCTTCGGGAAAACTGCAACACCACAGCAAACCGCCGAGCAATAGCATGAAGAGTGGCCTTAAGAAGGTATAAAATAGCATGACAATCTGTTTTTGCTTCTTCGTGTATATCGTAGAGGCAGACATTCTGCCTTCTGGTATTTTCGAACTTGGGGGATGCCGCGACAGGCATCGGGTATTTCGGGTATGTCATATAGGCGGCCGGCATGCCCTGCGGCCTGAAAAAGGATGAAAAAAGGGCGGAATTCCATGCGGAACACGAAATTCCGCCCCACAAAAAGGAACTAAGGTATTACAACAGGCAGACTAAACGTTACAAATCGACCCCTTGTGTCCAAGTGGTCCAGTCGTTAACCGTAATGGTAACGGCAATATAGGCTTTGCTTTCCCCGTCATTCGGTTTGGGATCGGAAGGATCGGGGTTACCGGGACCGACATCAGGATCGGTGGGATCGGGAATGTAGGAAGTACCAGCACCGTTAATGTTATCGATTTGCAGTGTGTAGGAGTTGTTACGTACCATACCCCAACGGCCCAGCATACCTTCCTGCTGCTGATTATCATGCTTGATATTGACGGCATAGTAACATTCCGAGTTAGGATAATACTGCATATCCATATCGTTCGCGTGCGAAAACTTAGCCACTTTGTAAGCGACATCGTCTACGCCGTTCAGATCATCCAACGTCACAGCGTTCGCAAGAGCGGAATCCCATGTCTTGCTTTGCAATCCCAGTTCAGCAAGTAGGTTGACCAGTTTCTGTTTATCCCCAGAAACAGTGTTATAATACTCCTGTACGTCACTTAGGTCCATGAAAGAATTATTGAAATAGAACCAACCCTTTGCATCCTTGTTTTGAGGAGTATAAGTCGCTTTGAGCACCACCTTGGTCGTATTGTTGTAGTTCTGGGCTTCGCCTGCTTCCATGGTATTTTCAAGGCAGTAATCCATTTCGGCAAGGCCTTTCCATGTAACGGTTGAGCCGCCGGCGAGTGCCGAAGCAGAGTTATGTATCCAGTTGAATGCACCGCAAGCATCGGTCAGGTCCACCGATCCGGGCGTCAGAGGCAGATTTTCATAGTTGGGGTCCTGGCGATAAACAGCGTTACCGGTAGCAGGATACTCTACACGAGGTGCATACGGAAAGAAACTTTTGTTAGTCGTATTCAATACCCAACCGGTAATGTCAGCCGTGGCATTATCTGCCACTGTCACACCCGCAGCATTTTTGATTACTTTCACTTTAGAAACCACACGGTCGACAGATACTGCCACTGCCTTACCTTTGGCTTCCTCAATCGCTTGCTGACGATCCCCGTCACTATCCGAAGCTGCAATCGTCAGCTCCACTTTCGACAGTCCCTTATCGTCCACCTTAGCATTTACGTCACCGGTCATCGAACCCGAACTAACCATCAAGAATTGGTTGGCCTGGGTCAGATCCGCGGCTGTGAGGGTCGAGATAGCCTTGTTCATTTCATCGTAAGTATTGGCCCCTTTGATCTGATTCTCAAGCGCAGTGGGTGTATTGATTGCAACGAAGACCTGTGTCGTTTTTTCACTAATGGTAAATGGCATGAGGGTTCCTTGACCGCCTACCGTCACATTGCCTGTCACTTCTTTTGCGTCTACCTTGTTCAAAGCGTCATCAAAAGCGATGACCCATACCGAAGATACTGTCGACTCCTCCTGAGTGCCCGCTTCCGTTCCTGGACCTGCATCCGACGCCGTAGCCTTGGTACCTTGAGGAAACTGTACCGAAAGTGACATGTAAGCTTTACTGATAGTACTCGGAAGATCAGGACTGCCGCCGTCTCTTTCATTCTTACTACACGAAGCCAGTGTCAACATAGCCAGTGCCGTGGCAAAAAATGTTCTCATTTTCATAAAGTTAATTTTAGTAAAAAGTTAAATAATAAGATGAATTGAGTGTGAATACCTTCACAGATTAATCGTTTTCTTGTTGGCGGAGCAGCTCGATATTTTCTCGTTTGCGGGCGAGTTCTTCGAGGTTCCGTGCGGCGGCCTCGACGCCTGCATCTGAGGCCGCTTGCAAATAGGACTCGGCCCGGTCATATTCGCCCCGCAGCATTTCCAGCACACCTTTCGCATTATCGTACTCGGGAATACGCATCTTCGCATTGACTTTCCCTAAGTAGCGTGCAGCCGATACCGTATCGCCACGTCCGAGCGCGGCGACGGCGGCGTTGACCTGAGCCGTCGGGTCATTGGGATAAAGGCGGACGGCGGTTTCGAAAATGTCATTGAACTCTTGCGTCCCCGGCTCGTAGGTATTAGCTACGGTGTACATTTCATTCAGGCTCAGATTTTGAGGGCGAGTTTTGATGACTTCCTTGGCCTCTTCCACATCGAAATTTTTGACGGCATAGTTGACCCTGCAAAGCACCCGGCGCAGCGAAGGGAACATCTCCCGCAGCATATAGCGATAGGGAACGCCGCCGTAAAGGTCCATCAAACGGCGCTCGCGCCCTTCCAGAATCCCGACATGCTCGATGATAGCCAGGACGGGTTCCTTGTCCGGCATGTCCGAAGCCTTGACCAGCTTGACCAATCCGTCCCAATCTTCGCCGCCGAAATAAATATGGTACAGTTCTCTCGGCAGTTCCGAATAACGGTTTCTCAGGTAATTGAGCAGAGAGAGCGCTCGACCTTCCGACAAGCGCTGATTCGAGGCCAGCGAGCCTTCGGGAGAAGCATAACCGGTAATGTCGATACCGGTAATGGTAACCCCCTGCTCCGAACGGACTTGTTCGATCATTCGGCGTACCTTGGCCAATTCGGCCGGGTTATTCCCGAATTCGGGGCGAATGTCGGTTTTACCCACCGCGAAATCCAGGAACGATTCGTTGGCAATCTCGCGCCGTTTCACTTGTTCGACCTCGGCGACCATATAAGCCAAGTGAGGGGTGATCGTGTAGGGTTCGACTTGTATTTCGAGCGTTACGCTATCGGCCAGCCGGCCCTTGTCCAACTGCCGGAGGGTGTTCCCGCAACCGACCAGATCCACACGTCCTTCCAACCACGAGCTTTTTATCCAACTCTGAAATGGCAACGTGTAACGGTATGTGACGGAGCTGTCGCGATGACGGCCATACCCTTTCACGACGATATAAGGGACATTCCGGGAAGAAACGGCGCGAACGTCCGCGAAAGTTGTATCCCGTACATACTCTTTATAGGCACGCCGCCCGAAGAGCATGACTTTCGGAAGAGGAGTGCTTTGCACTCCGGTCGTCAGCACGGGCGAAAATTCCAGCCGCCTGCCGCTACGAACGATGTCGTCGCCGAAACGAAGTGCCATATCCACATAGAGCGAATCGCCCCGTTGTTCGAGGGTATGCAGCGCCACTCGGACATTCCCGTTATAGAGACTTTTCTGCTGCCCACAGAGATCGGACGCTCCCAGCATCAGCAATGCCACACCTGTATATAACAGCCACTTTTTCTTCATGGTCATTCTTATTTAATCAGGAAAATTAGAGTAAGACCTACCTTAGTGGGACCGAAATAGTGGCCAGTCGTACGGGCCTCCAATTCGCCACACTTCTCGCAGCGATACTTATCGTATTTCAAAAAGAGGTAACCTACGCCTAGAGTTGCTTCCAACCCCCAACGTCGGCCCAATATCCAATGGTAACCGTAAGAGGCACCAAAGCCTGCCCCCCAGCCTTCATAGCGATGGTCGAGAATGGCATTGCCCCCGATTGATCCGAACATCTTGCCTGAATGAAAGCCCCAAGGAAGCATCCCTCCGATATTGAATTGACCACCCAACAGGTGCGCACCCACAAAATGACCGGAGAACCGCCGACATGACCACCAACGGAATTCCGGTTGTACAACCCAATGCTTCATCTTGCGGTTTTCGGAGAATGTCCAAGGGTTGAGGCCTCCCGAAATATCCAGCGTCCACTGCGGAGCAATGCCAAATTCAACACCCACGTTCATCGTGGTCATTGCATCATACAACACGTTGCTTTTGACCCCGATTTTCTGGGCGGAGACACTCTCTAAAAGAAAAAATGACAAGATTAAGAGTATAACTTTTCTCATATCTCCCAATATTATGAAAGCCTTTTGAATCACTCTCTATATTTAATAGAGCCTGACAAATGATTTAGAAGTACATTTTATTGATAATTAAGACAATATGTGAATCTATGAATCGATAATGTTTCAGCAGTGTCCGACATTCGACCGAATATTCATTGGAAGGGATTTAGCATCTGTTAGTGAGCATATTATATAATAACTTGCAGAAACAAAGCTGAAACAATTTTCAAACGGTTCTCTATATGAAAAGAACACTATTCTTCGAACCATAAAACGATTACACTCATGAAAAACGAATTGCAATTCCATGATTTACTGTATGTAAATGAACACCGAACCTGTTACCATTATATGACCGAGATCGGAACCGGATTCATTTATGACGAACTGAAGGCAGGCGAGGGATTCCGGCTCAGCAACCTGCACCGCAACCATCTGTTGCTCTTTCTGGACGGTTCTTGCACGCTGAGTTACAATCAGTTTATCAACCGTCATTTCAAGGCGGGGGAGATGGTCCTGATCCCCGGTGCAGCCGAGTTTCAGGGTACGGTGGACGAGGATCTCAAGTTGCTCAACATGTCGTTCGAAACACCCATGAACGGATGCGACAAATTGCTTTTACAGAGTTTCCAATCTCGCTATATTCAGGTGCAATATGATTTTAGACCCTTGCCGATACGTTATCCGCTGGACGCTTTTGCCGAGCAGTTGTCCTATTGCCTGCGGAACGGTATCAATTGCGCGCATTTTCACGAATTGAAACATAAAGAGCTCTTCTTCTATATCCGGGGATTTTATACTAAGGATGAGATCGTCGAATTTTTCTATCCGATTGTTGGCCAGTCATTTGACTTTCGAAAGTTCGTCTTCGACAATTACCGCAAGATCCGAACGCTGTATGAATTGATAGAGCTATCGAATATGAGCCGCAACTCTTTTATGCGGAAATTCAAAGCCGAATTCGGGATTACAGCAAAACAATGGATGCTGAAACAAACCTGCCAGCGGATGGCCTACGCTTTTACACAGCCGGAAGCGACGGTCAAAGAGGTAATGGCTGAATTGGGTTTCGATTCTCCTAGCAATTTCAACCGTTTTTGCAAGGCCAATTTTCAGTGCTCTCCTTCGGAATTGCTCCGGCGCTACCGGGAGAATCCCGATTGGTTCACGACACCTCCTAAACGGGAAAAACAGATATAAATCTATAATAATCAATTAATATACATAAATATCCTACAATAAGGAGAGAGGGCCGTTGTGAATGTCTCTTAATTTTTTTGCCAACAAAAAATCTGGCCTGCCCACAAAGAGAACACAATGGGGCATTTTGATAAGTAACGAAAAGGAAATGTGTTTTACTTTTGCATCGGAGAATAAACATCCGGGATAGAAAATATCCTGTCAGGCTCTATTAAATATAGAGAAAACAATACAAAAATAAAAAAATATAGTTATAAGGCCGAAACCATGGCATTGACGCGGTCGACAACACTTTGGTCGAATTCTTTAAGATAAATTTGCGTTGTCTTTTCCGATGTATGCCCTAGGCTTTCGCTGATCACGGCGATCGGTGCCCCCGAGGCTTTGGCCTGCGAAGCCCAACTATGACGACTGACATACGTGCTCAGCGGAGCATCGATCCCGGCCATGCGTGCGACTTCCTTCAAATTACGGTTTACCCGTTCCAGTGCCCGGCGGTATTGCCGGTACATTTCCTGTGGACTGCCGCCGCTGAGTACGGGGAAAATGAATTCGGTATCGTTTTCATATTTTGCGATCAGATGCCGCAATTGCGGTGTCAGCGATACTTGCAATCGCTGATCGGTTTTACGACGATTATACGTGATTAAACCGTTTTTTAGGTTTTTCTTTTTTAGCGAAAGAATATCGACGAATGGCATTCCACGGGTAAAAAAGCCGAACAGGAACAGGTCCCGGGCCAATTCGAGATGTGGCTTGCCTGCCAGATTCAGTTCATATATCCGGCGGAGCGCTTTCCGGTCCAATGCCCGTTTTGTGGTCTTGCGCGAGCTGATATGCAGATATCGGAACGGAGATTCCGTCGCGACGCGGTATCCGTCAATGGCCGCCTGGTTGTAAATGGCTTTCAGGTTACGCATGTAGAAACATATCGTATTGTTACTGACACCCCGACGCCAAAGATAATCCGCATAGTTACTGACAAAGGCATGGTCGAGCTCAGCCAAGGAGATATTGTGCAGGCCTGTAAACGAAGCTATGGAGTGTCGGGTACTTTGATAAGCCGCTGCCGTTCCGAATTTGCCCAATGACTGTTTACGACTAATTTGAAGGTCCATATAATGTAACAATCCCGAACCGTTTTGTGCGATTTGGTAACGCATCAGAATGTCGCCCACGGAATAAGCCGAATTACGAGATTCCAGTTCGCTGATGTACCGATCGATATCCAGGCGCTGTTGTATCAGATAACGATTCATGGATCGTACATCCCGCGCGCTGCGCTTCGAGCCGGTCGGTCGGCGCACCGTTTGCGTCTGAAAATCAAATTCTTCAGGATGAAGTTTGTAAGGCGTGTAGATCAACTTTTTTTTACGACGGTGGATCAGCTGAAACACCAACGGATACCTTCCGTCTTGCAAGGCACGGCTTCGATTCAATAATAATTTTACACTTGCCATATTAATGAGTTAATATAAAAAAGTAAAATTATTGCTATCGGCCTTATATTACATGAAGACTTCGTAATATTTTTCTGTTACGATCCAAATTTATTTGGATCGTAACAGAAAAAAACACCACGTAATGGTTTGTAAGAGATGGCTGTAAGAGCACCTGCTTAAATATTACAAAACAGATTTGGACTATTCTGCTGGTATTCGCAAACCACAGTTCGGGCACAAAATTCAAATAGAGCCTTCGCACGGTATCGGAGGATAAGAGCCTATATCAAATGCAATTTGAGAATTTAACAGGTTGCCAGAGCTGTTTCGGTTAGCGCGGTTTCTTACCGATAAGGAGTAAGATGAAATTACAAGCTACGCTCTACAGCGGTTCTCCGCCTTGGGTCGGTAAATCAAAAGATGACGATCCGCTTTGCTATCACGCGTACACCTCCGATCTTGCCAACGATCAGTTGCAATTTAGAGTCAACCTCAGAAATATTCCGTATTTATATATTCGTCAGTAGATCCACTCAGATGCTTGCAATTAGCAATAAAACGTTCTTCTAAAAACGCTAATGTATCGTAATCTTCTCCACACTAAATAGTGTTGCTTTCTTCTGAAGCTACAGACGTATCAATATACGCTTTTCCACCCTTTGCGTACCGAAGATAAGTATTGCTTTATGTAATTTTATTCTGTCTGCTGTTCTGCGATAATCGTTTTATTGAATCCGTAATATTTCTAATTGTATTGACGTTTTCGCAATTAGATTTTGGCAGGTGAGGATATTCCAATTGTTAAAACTACTATGTCCCTTCCGGTCACAAGTTATTTACACTTTAAATATTTGTAATCAATTTATTAGTCCGATTTGCTTTTTTCTGCATCAATGCAGAAATAATACCCGTTGTTTTCCTACGACAAATAGGATTTTTGAAAGAAATATAATCAATCCTAAGCTTAACTCTATAAAACTTGATTGCTTCTGCATGTCGTAGGGAATCTTATCCCCAAAAATAAATCTTTAACACCGCATAAAGCATTATCGCTTTCCGGCTGAAGCAGATCGTACGGCGGGTCAGACGCTTGATATGTGTACGGATGGTCAGGTTATGACGTTCGATGTGGTTGGTGCCGCGGTGAGCAGTCCTATGGATTTCCGGTGAAATGAGTGTCTTATATTGCCGGAGTTTATCCGTATAGATCAATCTGGCATTGGCCAGTTTGTCGGTAACTTTACTCAGCGTTTCATTGGTGCGAGGACCGATAGAGAAGCAGACGACGGATTTGTCAGCGCAGTTCAGAGCATATGCCACCCGGATATGATCTTTTTTACGGCCGACAAAGGTTTTGACCTCATCGACTTCATATTCTATATTGGCTGTTACATGCGGAGCTGTTATATTTTTGGAGATGGAGACGATTCTTCTAATGGGAGTAGTCGTCGATATTTCCAGTAACCTGGCGATGCCTCTGATCCCGACACCCTCTTTGATATATTCCGAGATCGTCCGGTTTAATTCCGGGATATAGGCTTGGTAAGAATAATCCGCCTGTTGTTTCCTATGGCAGTGTTTGCATTTATAGCGTTGTTTCCCGTTCTCTTGATAGCCATTTTTTTACAAGTTCCTCCGCAAAATTTGCAAGTCATTTTTTTCGTGCCCTAATCCGATACATGAAGGTTCCTATCCGGAAACCCTCGGCCGATTTTGGGGTGCAAAAATAAAGAAGACGACCCGAAAGTCGTCTTCTTCTTATGTCTTTCTTTAAATCTTGTAATGATCTTCAGCCAGTTGCAATCTTACACCCTAATCAGACACATTATCTCTTAGCATTGAATCGATTAAAGACCGGAAAAATACTTTTCCTAATAAATGAGCCGTTGAACAATGGAATTCCGGGTTGTATTTTGTAATTTTACAGACAAGAAATAATCCTGATAAACATGGGTCGGATACGAATAGAGAGCAAAACAAAAGATAATAGGGATACGGAACTCGTGGACGAGTTGGTGAAGGTGTGGGAGAGTTCGGTCCGTACCAGCCACGATTTTCTGTCGGAACAAGACATTCGGAACCTCGCGCCGCAAGTGAAAGCCGCCTTGCAGGGGGTGGAGAGCCTTGTCGTTGTTTATAACGATAACATTCCTGCCGGGTTTATGGGCATTCAGGAACAGAAGATCGAAATGCTGTTTCTTTCCCCCTCCTGCATCGGGCACGGATTGGGTCGAGAACTGCTGAATATGGCGATCCGCACGTATGATGCGATATATGTGGACGTGAACGAACAGAACAAAAAAGCCGAAGCATTTTATCTCCGTTCGGGATTTCAGACTTTCCGTCGTGACGAGACCGACGAACAGGGCAACCCGTTTCCTGTGCTGCGGATGCGGCTAATTGAAAAGTAGCAACATTATAATTATCCTTCCCCAATAAAATCGCGATGAAACAAAGACGAATAGAAGAAGAGGATCTTGGTCCGATGAAGCTCATTTTCAACTATGAAAATGTGTTTTACAGTTTTTTTTACGATGATATCAGCGGTTGCATACATCGTTCGCGGGAGTATGCGATGAACTACGTCTATTCCGGCGAAATGATTCTCGACAACGGCAAACAGCAGATCCATGTAGGTAAGGGGGAATGCGTGTATATTCCGCGCGACCACCATATCACCATGTATAAAAGGACTTTCAATGGAGAGCGATATTGCGGCATTTTCCTGAATTTTACCCGGAATTTTCTGCGGGAAATGTATGCCAAATTCGGGCAATGCAAGATTCCGGCCGATACGTCCAAACTGAAACCGGAAGTAATCAAGTTGCCTAAAACCGCGGAAATAACGAGCCTTTTTGCATCGCTGACTCCTTTTTTCGATCCGGAAGTGAAACCGAGGGACGATTTAACGCTACTTTCGTGCAATAATTTGATATGTTTTTTTTTGCACGAATCTACACGGGATAAGGTAACGAATAGGCAACGGTTCTATTTTCCGTTCGGTGCTTCGATTTTCACTACTTCAAATAACTGATGTAAAGATAGTTAAATAATACGCAAAAAGCAAGCGAGCCACCATTTTTTTTGGGGTCGGGGAGTGTTTTTCTCCGTGTCTGCCGGAGCACTGCCCCCCTTCCCCTTCGATCTTTTGATAACGGGAGTTTTGTCCCATTCCTGCGACCTGTCCTCCTACCGCAAATCTTTCTGGGTTTTCTTGGAATCGCTCCAATCTTCTTTATATCCGGTATCTGCCGGCTTCTTTTTCCATAGGTAGGGTCTTACGGTCTGCCCATAACTTCCCCACCATTGCACGAGTGCACGCACCGTATACTCTCTCTATTAATTCCTGGTCCATACGTCGCATGGTGTATTTACCGTATCGGCCCCACTCGCTCGAGTCCTTGTCCGTATAGGCCAATCCGCGTATCAGTTTATCGTCCATGACTAAATAGCCGTCGAACGTTTCCCCTTTATGGTGCATCCCCCGCAGATAAACGAGTTGTCCGTTTTCGATTTCGCGGACCTGTTCGTCCGTAAGCCGTATGCCGAACATTTTGGAGAGCCTTTAAAGAATTGCAACAGTCTGGGAAATTGGGCTGTTGAATTTTTTATAATAAGGCGAGGCAACGAAAAGGCAACGGTTCTATTTTCTGCTGCTTGCGTTTGTATTCACCGTATCAAATAACTGACACAAAATATAAATATTTGTTATAAAGCAGACGATACTAATCTTTTTAAGCCTTCATTTATACTGGATAACGAACATTTGTGAGGAAGTACTAATTGGTCACAGAATATGAAAATCTCTTGACCTTTATAGGATTTAGCGGCAGAGTATTGTAAATCGTATAGAAAATGGCGCCTATTAGAATATAATTCTATTATTTGAGGTACACCATCGTAGGAGAGTACCCAATTGTGGTCTATTTTACTTTGAATGGTTTGAGCTAAACGAGTGTGGTCTTTTTTGTGGTAGGCATTGAGATACAAAGCCTTTGCTTTATTGTAATATGGGGGGTCTAAATAAATTAAACAATCATCAGGTAAGTTAGGTATATATTCATTTATATAGCTCTCTGCATCCATATTAGTTACCGTAATACGATCTTTGTATCGTCCGACTAGTTCAATACGTCTAATCAAATCATTACGGGAGAAACGAGCGTCTATCTTGTAATTGCCCTCTTGGTTCAGCCCACCAATAACTCCGGCCGAAATAACACCTGAACGATTACAGCGATTTAAAAAGAACGTACTAAAGCCCAATTCAAAAAGACTATGATTTTGCGGTTGTTTGACAACCTCTCTATGCTTTTTCCACTCCTCAACAGTAAGTGCAGCTATCAATATCTCTCGGCAAAACTTTTCATTCTCATTCAAAATAGAGTACCAAAAGGCATAAATCCCTAAATCTGAATCGTTGAGGTGTATGCATTGGACATCTTCATTGAGTAATAATTCTATGGCAACTCCGGCTCCACCTGCATACGGCTCCACATAATGACCTCTAATGCCATTTTGTCGAAGAATCTCCCTTATGAATGGTGTCAGTTTTTGCTTTCCACCCGGATATCTTAGAGGTGTTTTGTGAATGCCCATAATTAATTCATTGCTTCCAACAGTGGAAATATGTTTCCAAATATAGTGCAAATATCACCAGCTGGTATTGAGAATGTCGTTCCATGTACTAACTGATTCATGGAAGTAACCGATAAAATACCCTCTGATTTGGTAATTTCAGTCAATGCACCATGCAGTTCTTTTTCCATGCCTTTATTTTTTCCATTGTTAGTCATTTGACTAACAATTTCCCTCAACAATTCAGCTAAAGTTTTGTTTTGAGTATCTCCTTTTTTATTTGTTTTTTCAATGCTAATTCCGTTGTCATGAGCATATGCTTTAGCTGATATTTCAAAAGCACTACGGAGCAAAAAGCAGAATGCCATAGGAGTTTTCTGAATGTTTAATTCACACATTTCAGCCTTAATAGCCACTACTTTTTGTCTGTTTCCTTTGGGATTAAACTTTCTTAAAACTCCCTTAACATATTTGGGCGTACCTAATTGGGGAGATTTAGGTTTTTCGGGCTGCGAGGGAGTTGGTGTGTCAGGTTTATCTGGAGTTGTCAAATTTTCATCTTTTGACGAAGTAGGATTTGTAGGAATATTCGGCGACGGCGTAGATGCTCCATCTGTTGAAATGCTATCTTTACCAGTAGGAGTGCCATCAAAAGCAGGCGTTTCATCTACTTTAGGGGAGGCTACCTTAGGAGAAAGTCCATAGGGCAAAAGAAAGTCTACATCTTTATCTCGTATTTGCTTATATCCAATTCTCTCCTGCCCAACATCCAGTAATATTTCTTCCAATGCCAACCGATGGTTAATCTTAGGGTACGCCTTTACCAAATCACTTACAGAAGCAAACTCCGTACGTTCATAGACTTTCCTTAATGCTTCATCTAATACAGTAAGAGGATAATCGCCACTCCACCTTTCCTTCTGGGATTGATTAATATTCTTACCGTCTTTGAGGTATTTTTCCAATAAATCCAAACCTAATTCAGTGCCACCTTTAACATCTTTATTATGTCTGGCCTTAGCCACTGATGTCCAAGGGTCTCTACTTGCCTTTTCGCCTTTGGCGTGAGTTAGATTGACTATCTTATCAACCAAGTCGGCCTCTTCTGTGCTGTACACTCCACAAGGTATGCTTCGATTAGCTGCTAACCATTTTGGAGTTAAGTTATCAATTCTATTTTGTATATTTGATGGTATGGCGTAATTCTTGCTGTTGTATATACCATGTATTAATTTTAATATGGCGATTCTCCTATTACCCTCTTTGACAGTATACTGACCATCGTTCAGTACAATAATACTTTCAGTTGTAAGGTATCCATCATCAAGAATACTCTCCATAACAGCATTAAACCTATCCGGCTTAATAGAAATCATTGTTTCGATAGCTTTCTCCTCATTTTCCTGCGGAACTGTACGAGGGTTTTTGAGATCAAGATATAAATCTTTGATGTCGATATATTTTGCTTGAGGCATGATATATTTTTTGATTATACAAATATAGGATTTTTTTATGCGCTTGAATTATTTTTCTATTGTCACTTAATGAATATAATATAAAAACTTACCTATCCTTGATTGTTATATCTTTACCTATATTGTAATCAAATTCCTGCATATTTAATACTAAATTTGTGTAACAGGTTGGTATTTATGAATTTGCACGTTTTGTAATGGGATAAGGTAACGATTAGGCGACGGTTCTATTTACCGCTTCGTACGCCGATGTTCATCATCTCAAATAACTAAAGTAAAGACAGTTAAATTATCCAAGAAAAGCAAATTAAAAGCTTCATTTTTTTCAGAGCTTCGTGGCTGTTTTTATGTCCTTTCCGCTACAACGTGCCACATCTCCGATACCTTTCCCCGCGCCGGTCGTTCCGACCGCCGCGTAGTCCGCACCCTTGCCCATTCCAATCGGTAGCGACCAGCAAAGGGACAGGAGATATAAGATACAAGGCCGCCCGCGAGGGCGCTCCGTATAGCCTTGTATCTTATATCCCCTGTCCGTATCTTTGCGTCCGGTTGGAATGGAACTTGTTCCTCTTTTCGTCGTTACATTTTCGGCCCCTGCGATTTCTTTTTGGGCGTAACGGACGGTATGTGCAGTTCTTCTTCGCGCGACTGTTTGGGCTTGGGTTTTCTCGGATCGCTCCAATCTTCCTTATACGTTTCGTCCGAGGGATTTTCTTTCCAGAGATAGGGCCTTGCGGTTTGGCCGTAGCCTCCCCACCATTGCACGAGTGCGCGGACTACGAAACCGCCCTTTATCAAATCCCTGTCCATACGGCGCATGGTGTATTTCCCATATTTCACCCATTCGTTCGGGTCTTGCCCGACGTAAGCGCTTCCGTGTGTCAGGTTATCGTCCATGACTAAATAGCCGTCGAAGGTTTTCCCTTCGTACTGCATCCCTTCGATGTAAACGGGCTGCCCGCCCTCTATTTCGCGCACCTGTTCGTCCGTAAGCCGTATGCCGAACATAATCGGGTTCCGGTTTATTTTTTCTGTCGATAGCCTTTCTTCGGTCAGTATGTCCCATTGGGGCGTGCGGTTCACCCGGAACCGGGACGTGTTGCGGCAGCCATTTTCCTCGTAACGGTACGTCAGTCCTTGCGGCGAATATAACTGCCGCTGCTGTTCGGGCGTCAGTTTTCTGCCCCGTATTTCGGTAATCGGTTCCGGAGCGGGTATGTTCGCGGGTTGCTCCTGCTGTTGCTTCTGTCGCTGTAAATATTCGCTTATTCTGCGTCCGTCGATCTCTGCCTGTTCCGTAACCCTCGCGGCCGTATTTGCGACGAACCGGTTTTGTTCGATAGTCTTGCATAAGTTCGCATAACTGAATTTCCGATCTATTTTCGAGGCTTTGAACGTGATCCCGTTCCTTGTCAATGTCAATCCCTGCACCTCTTTTTCGGGATCGCCGCCCCGGTGTACGAATGCCGTTGCGATTCCCTGCCGTTCCAGTTCGTCGGCCAATGCCGCAAGGGAAAGGCAGCGGGGCAACGTTTCTTTGATCGCCTCGTAAATCGCATACTTCACTTTGTCGGGGTCGTGCAGTTTCTCGACCTTTACGTTCTGTTTCCCCTCGGAGAACGTCAGCCCGTGTTTCTGCTTCATAGCCTTGCAGACGGCTACGCTCCGGATTCTCTCGTTATGGCTCCGTACTAACTTCGCATCGTACTTTACCCGGTTGTAAAGAATATGCAGGTGGGGATGGTTCGTATCGGTGTGCCGTACCACGATATACTGCGTATCGGTAATGTCCATGCGCTGCATATATTCCCGTGCAAGTTCGGTCATAAACTCGTCCGTGAGTCTCGGTGCGTCGTTCTTGTGGAACGAAAGCGAAATATGTCCTACGACCTGGGCCTTTTCGGGCCGTGCCTTTCGCTGGAAATTAAAACTGCCGATCATGTCCTTTATACTCCGGGTATCTATTCCGTCGTTGTCGAGCATACGGGCGTGTCCGCTCTTTTCGAGCAGGTAGCGCACGGCCCCGCCGAACGACTTACCCGTTACTATTTTTGCGATCATAGAAATATCCCTTTATATATTTCATCAACTTTTCGTAAAACTCGATCAGCATAACAAGGCGAATCACGATGCCGTCCATTCCCTTTTGGGCATTGGCTATGCGTGCCAGTTGGTTCAGATTGTTTCCCTGCCGCATCAGTTCTGCGACGGCGGCTAATATTTCCGGCGGGATTCTCCGCGGCGGTTGCCCCGTAAGTACCTTTTCCCGGCAATAGGTCGCCAGGTCCGTTCCGGCGATTTTCGCCTCGTTTTGCAGTCTTTCTTTCACTTCGGGCGTGACATGGAATTTGACCTCTGCTGAGCGTTTTTCGGCTATGGCTTTAGGCGGTCTGCCGCCCTTGTTACGGTTATCTGTTTTGTTGTCCGCCATAACCCGCACCTCCTTCCTTTTGCTTATGTCCGGGCGTTCGTTTTCCGGCCGGGCGACCGAGAGGGAGCCGGTCGGCGGCATCGCAGATGCCGATAGTCCCGAATCCCCTGCGACCGACGGGAGCGGGGGATGTTCCGGCGTGCGACCGTAGGGAGCGCGGCGGGCGGGACAGCCCCGCAGGGCAAGGTTGCCGGAGCGTCCGAGAAGCCCCCGGATGGGGGTTTCGAGGGCCTCCGGATACAACCTTGCTGCCTTTGCTCTCGGGAGCGTCCGATGCCGGGGCCGAGGCCCCGAACGCGGCACGCCGAAGCTGCCCCGGTTGCCCCGCCGCGCAGAGCGGGCGGTGGCAAGGGGCGGCGAGTGCGGGACGTGCAGCATCGGTGCTCCGCCGGGAAACGCGCGGTTGTGCGGAGAAGTTCAGAGGCCGGGAAGGGTCGGATAGGCAGGGACGTTTAGGCTGCCTGACGGGATGGCGGCAACGGTCGGATTACTCGTAACGATTGGGTGTGAACAGGCTGTAACTTGCGGCCGGAAAGTTCAGCGGGGACGGTATGCGATGCCCCGGCGCGGTAAGGATCGTGTTTTCACGGGCGGTATGATTTACGTTCGCTTGCCAAGATAACGCATTTACCTTTACGTTGTTATACTTGGCATGGCTTTGCCGTACGTTGCAGCGTATTGCACCGCTGACGGGTAGCGCATATAGGGAAAGTATGAGGGGGCATGTGCGGCCATATTTCTTGTTTTTAGTTGTTTGTGTGTCCTACCCCGAAGCCAACCACCGCCAGAAACTGCCTCCTATCCCCCGGCGTAAAACATTCCGCAGAAAGCAGCCGTTAAGGGTTTATAAAGCAGTAATGTCCCGCAAGGGAAACGGACAATAGGGGACTCTTAGTGACTGTCGGTGACACCGAGCGCTAAAACGGTATAAACTACCCTTGTCGAATGTATATTGCGGATAATTACCACAACCCGCCCCTTTTTGTAGGGCGATATAAAATAAAACACGGAAACATGAAAAAACAAGTGCACCGGATACGGGACGAGTAAGAATGACGACCTGTCGCACGTAAAACAACCGATTCATTAACCGAAAAACGATTGAAAAGATGGAAAAAGTGATTTGTATCGGGGAGAAAACATGAACGGCCCTCCTCGACAGGCTGAACGAGTTATCCGCCCTTGCCGTGCAGGTACGGCAAAAGTTCGACCCGCAGACCTCGGACGGATGAATCGACAGCGCGGACGTGTGCCGCCTGCTGAACATCACGAAACGCACCCTGCAAACCTATCGGGACAAAAGGATCTTGCCCTACACCAACGTAGGCGGCAAGTTTTTCTACCGGGGAAAGGACGTGGCCGAATATCTCAAAAACAGAACCGTTAAAAATCAGTAGGCCATGTCGTGGGATTATTTGAACAGCGAGAGCGAAGAAGTGAAAAAGGCTTTTTCGCAGATACGGGACACGGAAAGGGCATTGCAAAAGGCGATGGACAACTACCGCCCCTCGGTCACGGGGGAATACTATCTTAACGGAGACGAGGTGTGCGATTACCTGCATATCTCCCCGCGCACGCTCCAAACCCTGCGTGACAGGCGGCAAATCCCCTTTAGCGTGATTAGCGGCAGGGTGTTCCTTTATCCCGAAAGCGGAATCCGGGATTTGCTCGGACGAAACCTGAAGCCCGCCGAAAAACGGTAAGCGAACGAAACCGGGGAGACGGCATGCCGTCTCCCCGGTTTCGTATCGTATAGAGCCGTAGTTTTTACTGTCCACCTCCCCGAATCGTAATCGGTTCGGTCGTACCGCTGAGCTCTACACCGTCTTCGTTCATGTAGGTGACCGTGAAACGGTGCGTGCCGGTTCGATCCGGAGCCTGGGTTGGCATAAATATAAATCCGAAATCGATAAGCGTCCGTTGTAGCCAGTTGAACTCGACCAACGATTCGATCATATAAGGACCTTCTGACGCAACTACAGCTCCGTCCGACCTCTCCGGATATATGGGTCTGGTCGTCTCGCCCAGATAGTCAAAAAAAGAAGTGTAGCCACTTTCCAAGTAATCTTCGGCAGACCAAAACATCACGTCCAGAATATCGTCCAATAAAGTTCCTGCCGGATGTTCCGCATCGTAATCCTGGTCGGACACGACATGCAGACTTTTGGTTTTTCTGTACAGACAATTTCCAAATCCTTGTCCTTTTTTGCGATTGTATGACAGATCGTCGTTGGCCTTAGCTAATTCCGTAAACTTTGCTGCTGCCTCGATTTCCTCATCGGAAAAAGGTCCTGAACCCCACAAATCATGATATATGGTCTGTGTCGTCCCGAGTTTCGTTCTGAGCACGAACTTTACATCCGAATAAGCGGTTTCCGACTGCGTATCGGCTTTCCGTAACCATTCCAAATCCGCAGGGTCGGTCTCGTGGGGAATCGGTTCTTCCAAAATGGCCGCTTCCACCTGCACCTGGGTAGGTAATTCCGCATAACTGAAGATGAAAGATTCGGAATACAACAGGTCTGCATCGTCTTTCGATGAATCGTTTTTATCACATCCCCCCAAAACGACTGCCGCAACGACAATCGCTGTCCAAAAATACTTTTTACGTTTCATCACATACAATGTTTTTTAGTTCGGTTTGATATCGATGATTTGTTTGACATTTCTGGTAAAATCGCTTACTCCGGGTTTAAACACGCCGGCTTCGAAAAAACCGTCATACTCTCCATTGGCCCCCCAGTTACAATAGATATGCGTATCCACATGCCCTGTCACTCCGTCATAGACGGTTTCCGTCCGCACGAAATTCATATCGGCATCATACAGATCATAAATCATATAGTAGTTCCGTTCCCAACATTGCGTTCCGTCGGCCACCCATGCATGTCCTTCGGAATTGTCGGGTGATCGACCGCACAAATAAGCCGGTTGTCCGCGGCGTATGGACAAGCTCAAAGATTGAAGTTCGTACGGGCCGATATTTTTGTAGGAATAACCGAACGTATTAAAAACGTTGTACGGACTATCATCTGCCGCCGTCGTTTCCTCTACCCCGTAATTGGCATTGCACAAGGCTCCGATCCATCGCAAATAAACTGCCGCCGTTTTTCCTAACCCCGCCTGTACGACCTGAACTCCTGTTTCGCAATCGGACAATACGCTCCAATTCAAATCATAATATTGCAGATAATTTATATTATAGTCGTAGGCTCTGAGAGGCTTACCGTGATACGATGTAATTTGGGCGATTGCGACCGGAACACATCCGGCTAACGTACGGGTTCCGTTAACGAGAGGGGCATCGTCGTTGAAAGGAGACCTTTGGCCCCATTTGGTCTTGATTAACGGACCGTCCGTGAAATACATTTTCGGCCCCCATTCGTGTCTTATATTCAGTCGATAATATCCATCCGGATCAGGAAGCGAATCTAATGACATGCTTTGGGCGGCGATCAGAGAATCCGTCCGTGTAGCTTCCATTCGAACATAATCCGGCAAGGCGGAAAGAAACATTTCGACTCCTCCGGGCAGATTTTCGTTTTCGCTCAAAGTTCCCTTGTCCGAATAGGCCAGTACGTTGGGCAATCGGTTGTCGGCCGAAACGATGGCGAATCCCGCGCTGTCCTCGTAGTTGACGATATAAATATCCTTGATTACTTCGGCGGTCGGGGCTGTACTGGCCGATTTGGTTCGGACTCGCGTCCCCCATACGGTCTGAGCGAACGGAACAATTTCCTGAATGCGTTTGCTCGTGCTTTTCGTAGCGGGGTCGGTTGAATAAATCGCCGGAAGTTGTAATGCGAGGGATTGTATTTCACCCGCCGTCAGAATTCGGCCTATCGGCTCGTAATCCGGTTCAGACTGTGCGATATTTCCGCCTGGGTACATCGATTCTTCTTTCGCACAGCCGAACAGGACGACCGCGCAAATCAGGGAGAGGATTCGTCGTTTCATCGTCGTAAAAGTTGATAGGCAGTAGGCAGCCGGTTATCGGTCTGCTACAAATATATAATTAAATATTTCCTATAAAAGCAAAAATATATGAAGAATTTTAAAATAAATATTTTTAATAATCGATTGATCCTCCGAATATTCGATGTAATAGTTCGTCGTTACATGTCCGGAAACGCCTCACTCCTTTTCCGGGGAATGCGATACCGGCCCGGCTACTTCTTAACAATCTCATAGGGAGTGTCTCGCATCTCCCTTATCCTTCCATTTGCTGGAACGAGCCGCAGATCCGGTACAGGGCCCGAATATCCTTTTGAGGCAGGAGGATGTCGTCGTACCGTTCCGGACGAAGCG